>JGI994J12354_10002794_pt1 | contig 16680 bp, 17 predicted proteins | sample IntmicLarv3ML3BL_FD_12354 | JGI IMG/M metagenome (IMG submission 12354) | reverse complement strand
TATGACGCTGATTATACCGAGGTTAAAGACGACGAAAAATAGGCGGTTCCCGCCTATATAAGGGGTATCCAATACCCCTTATAATATCCCCGGTTTCACGTCCTCCGGACGCGGGTCAAGGGAAAAATCCGCCGCGCATATTCGGATGCCTTAAGGGCATTTCGGTTTCACGATGAAACCGAAGTTCGAAGAACCCGACCGGATTTTTTGGATTTAATATAATAAAAAGCAATACCACAAAAAGGGGTTTGAATTTTGGCGGATAAGAGGGATTTTTACGAGGTTCTCGGAGTGCAAAAGGGAGCCTCTGACGATGAAATAAAAAAAGCATACCGAAAAAGCGCAAAGCAGTACCATCCTGACCTTAACCCTGATGACAAGGTCGCCGAGGCTAAGTTTAAAGAGATTAATTCGGCATATGAGGTACTGTCCGATTCGGATAAAAAAGCCAAATACGACCAGTTTGGACATGCGGGCGTTGACCCTAACTTCGGTGCGGGCGGATACGGCGGTCAGGGCTTTGGCGGCTTTGACTTTTCGGATATGGATTTGGGCGATATTTTCGGAAGCTTCTTTGGCGGCGGATTTGGAAATCAGCGCCGTTCAAACCCGAATGCACCCAGACGGGGGCAGGATATCGGAACCCGTCTTAATCTTGATTTTCTTGAAGCGGCTCTCGGATGTAAAAAGGATGTCGATTATTTTCGGGTTGAAAGCTGTCCTGACTGTAAGGGCAGCGGCGCACAGTCGGGAACAAGCACTAAAACCTGTCCCGATTGCCGCGGAACCGGACAGGTTAACGTTACCCAGCGTACAATGCTCGGTGTAATGCAGACCCAAAAGGTGTGCGACAGCTGTCGGGGCGCAGGCAAGATAATCGAAACGCCCTGTAAAAAGTGTGCAGGAAAAGGTCAGATAAAAAACAAATCCGTTGTTACTGTTGATATTCCCGCGGGAATAAATCAGTCACAGGTTCTTAATGTAAGAGGCCGCGGAAATGCCGGACAAAACGGCGGACCATCGGGCGATTTACAGGTCGAGGTGTCTGTCCGTCCGCACCCTGTTTTTGAGCGTGAGGGATATGATGTCCACATGGAACTTCCTCTTACCTTCGCACAGGCGGCACTTGGAACAGACGCTGTTGTTCCTACCGTTGACGGCAAAGTTTCCTATAAAATACCCGAGGGTACTCAGCCAAACGATACCTTCAAGCTTAAGGGCAAGGGTATCCAGCGGATAAACAGCCACGGACGGGGCGACCAGCTTATTCATGTTACAATTGATGTTCCGAAAAATCTTAACGAAAAGCAAAAGAAGCTTTTAAAGGAGCTTGAAGCCGAGCTTGGTGAAAAACAGCACCAAAAACGCAAGGGCTTTACAGACAAGCTTAAGGATTTGTTGGGCAACAAATAATTAAGGCATTAGGGGATTCTTATGAACATACCAAAGGTTGCCGCAATACATGATTTATCATCATACGGACGGTGTTCGCTGTCTGTAATAGCGCCTGTGCTTTCAAGCATGGGCGTTCAGTGTTTGGCTCTGCCGACAGCGGTTTTGTCCACTCACACAGGCGGTTTTACAGGCATGGCTATTTGTGACCTGTCTGATTTTTTGCGTCAAACGCTTGAGCACTGGAAGCAAACCGGAGTCACGTGCGACTGCGTTTACAGCGGATTCCTTGCCGGTGATAATCAGATAGATATTGTCAAGGAATATATAAAGTATTATAAGGACGCGATGATTGTCGTTGACCCCGTTTTGGGTGATAACGGGCATCTTTATCAGACCTGTACAAACGAGCTTTTGCTTCGTATGAAGGAGCTTATCACACATGCCGATATCATCACTCCGAATATAACAGAGCTTTGTCTGCTGCTTGACAAGCCTTACTCCCAGCGGCTTTCGCTTGACTGTGCATTTGAATATCTTGAACAGCTGTCACAAAAAAGCGGTGTGAAGAAAATAGTGCTTACAGGTGTAATTTTACAGGAGGAAATGCTTTCGAATATCGCTTATGACAGCATAACAAAGGAATTTTTTGTCACAGGCTCAAAGCAGATTTCGGAAAATTATCCGGGCACGGGAGACATTTTCACATCGGTTGTTGTTGCACAGCTTGTAAACGGCAAAACACTTGACAAGGCGGTACGAAAAGCCGCTGATTTTACGTCAAAATGCATTGAAAAAACCTTTGAAAAGGGCATAGAGCCGCGTCAGGGCGTACTTTTGGAGAGTATATTATCTAAGGAGACGTACAATGAGCAATAAAGTTGTCGCGGTCATAGAAATCGGTTCTGCGGGACTTAAAATGAGGATCGCGCAAAAGCAAAAAAACGAAATTACCGAGCTTGATTATCTTGATTATCCTCTTTCCTTAGGTCACGATACCTATACCGACAAAAAAATAAGCATGGAAGTCATACGTGAAATGACACAGGTGCTGGAGGGCTTTTGCCGCCTTATGGAGGAATACGGTGTCAGCCGTTACCGCGCAGTTGCTTCAACAGCGCTGAGAGAAGCGCAAAACCGCAGCTATGTTCTTGACCAGATAAAAATTCATAATGATATTGATGTCGAGATTTTAGAGGATATCGAGAACAAATCGCTTATTTTCAGCGAGATTCTTATGGCATTTTCTCAGGAATCCATGCCCAAGCTGTCAAATGCAATGCTTGCGTATGTCGGCGAGGGAAGCGTAGGTGTCGCAAGGTATGAAAACAGCGAGATATGCATGACACAGAATATCAAAATCGGTTCGATGAAGCTTTCGGACATGTTTATGGAAATAACGCTTGAAACCGACCGTTATGAGGACATTCTTGACGAATATCTTGACAAGCTGTCACACACCATGAAAAAGCATTTGCACGGCAAAAAAATCCAGAATCTTGTAATTGTCGGAAACGAAATTGAAACAATTTCCAAAATGCTTGATATAAGTCCGAAAAACGGTTATTTCCGGCTGTCAAAGGGAAAGCTTTCAGAGCTTTATAAGCGTCTGCGCAAGCTGTCCGATTCGGCAATATGTGAAAAATACGGCATTACCGATGAGCAATGCGACAGGACGCTTACATCACTTGCCTTGTACATCAGCCTTTTTGTTATGGTCGAGGCAAATGAAATTATTTCTCCGATACTGGGTTTTTGGGATTCAATTTTTCAAAGCCTTCTTTCACCGAAAAAGGAACAGGGGAAAACCGCCTTTATGGGTGAGCACAGCTATGCCTGTGCCCGTGATATCGCCGAAAAATTCGAATGTGACAAGGCTCATTATATGAAGGTGCTGTCATTTTCAGAAAAAATCTTTGTAAAACTTAAAAAGCTCCACGGACTGTCAATGCGTGAGCTTCATTATCTTAATCTTGCCTGTGTGCTTGAGGAATCGGGCAAATATATTAATGTAAAAAATTACGAGTATTCCACCTATCAGATTATACGTCACTCAAGCTTTATCGGTCTGAGCAAGCACGAAAAGCTTATTATTGCGCTTATAACGAGATATCGGATGCTTAAATCAGCCGCTGAAATGGACGAAAAGGCAAGCGCTCTGTCTGAACAGGACAGACTTCTTGTCGCAAAGCTTAACGCGATGTTTCGGCTTGCGGAGGCGCTTGATGTAAGCCACAAGCAAAGAATCGGAGATATTCAGACAGGTCTTAATGAGGATCGTTTTCAGATAACGGTATTTTCGGAGGACGATTTGCTTCTTGAAAGCTGGGCATTTCGTGAAGCGGCAAGCTTTTTCGAGGATGTGTTCGGCATAAAGGCGGAGCTTGTCAGACGCTCGGCACTGATATGAAAAGAATTGTGTTACTTTTCAACTGCTTGGTTATGCGAGGTGTAGTCTTTGGCTGAATCCACGAAACGAAAACGCATTCGGATAAAAGATTGTGATTATAGTCAAAACGGAGCGTATTTTGTAACAATATGTACGGCAGACAGAGATAATTTATTCGGGGAAATCGTAGGGGCGAACTGTGTTCGCCTTACATTGTCGAATATTGGATTTGTTGCAGAAAAAGAAATATCAGCATTATCAAATACATACGATTACGTATGCGTTGACAAATATGTTGTCATGCCAAATCACATCCATATGCTTATAATTATTACGGTTCCCGATGAATTAAACCGTCAAAATACATATGCGGAATTAGGTGGGCGAACACAGTTCGCCCCTACAATATCCCGGATTGTAAAACAATACAAAGGAGCAATTACAAAGAAAATCGGGCATTCAATCTGGCAAAAATCCTATTACGACCACATTATACGAAGCGAAAAAGATTATCGGCTTATTTGGCGTTATATAGACGAAAATGTTACTAAATGGCAAGAAGATCGCTATTTTGGTTAAGCGCTTGCAAATTCATATTACAGCTATGTCGAAGAAGAGAAAAACATATCTAAATCCGCTTTTTGGTCAGAGCCCTTCGGAACCTTGCCGTACACCTCGAAAACCTGAGAATTAAGCCACATATTCATATTAATTCTCAACGAATAACCGCAGCCGTTAGCGCACATCCAGTCAAGCTGATTTGCTTTTGGCAGTCCGAATGCCGAAAGAATGGTCATAATCGTACCGCCGTGAGCGGCAATAACCGCTTCAAAGGTTTTGCTTCTCATCATGCTTTCGACAATTTCCGAAAACGCGGTTGTCACCCTTTTACCGAATTGCTCGGCGCTTTCGCCGTTCGGCGTAGCGGTAAGCCCACCGGATGCCATCCATTCCGAAAACGCAGAGTCATCCTTAAGCTCGGCCGCTGTTTTGTCCTCCCAATCGCCGAAATTAAGCTCTCGAAGTCCGTCTATTGTAATTATTTCAGGCTTATCATAAATAATATCAAGCGTTTGCGTGCAGCGGCACAGCGGACTTGAGTAAAAAACATCGGCATATGGGTAGCTGTATTTTTTATTAAGCTCCAGAAGCCCGGCGATTCCCTCTTCGTTCACAGGATAGTCGGTAATCCCCGCGTAGCTTCCTTTTTTGTTTGCGTCTGTCATACCGTGACGAATCAGATGAATAATATAAGATTTCATATTGTTTTCTTTCTCCTTGCCTGAAAAAGTTTTCAACATATGTGAAAAACATGTTGAAAAGTGGCGGCGTAAACCCCTTTACAAAGTGTATTATATGTTGTATACTTTACAAACCGTATTTTGAATATTTCTGAAGGAACGTGCTGCTCGATGACAGGGAATTTTTCCAGAATAATAACATTGCTGCGAAAAGAAAAGGGACTTTCGCAAAAAAAAGCCTCGCAGGATTTGGGTGTGTCGCAGGCTCTTTTGTCCCACTATGAAAAAGGCATACGTGAATGCGGACTTGATTTTCTTGTTCGTATAGCTGAATATTACAGCGTATCATCGGATTATCTTTTGGGAATAACTCCCGACAGAACCGGTGCGCAGATTAATGTCGAGGATATCCCCGAGCCTGATTCGGCTGGAAAAGAAAATGTGCTTAAGGGCAGTATCCTGCCGACTCTTAACAAAAAGCTTCTTGCAAACAGTCTTAATATAATATTTTCAGAACTTCAAAAAGCAAATAACAAGGCGCTGACAACCGAGGTTTCGCAATTTCTTTCGACATCGGTTTACAAGGTATTTCGTATACTTTACAATACAAACCCCAAAAATCCGCAGGGTGTGTTTGCGCTTCCCTATGAACGCTCGCACGGCTTTTCCGATGCATTGATGTCAACCTCTTACTGGAATGCCGCCGCTCTTTGCAAGGGGCAGAAAATTGATGAGCAAAAGGGTGTTTCAAACGATACCTTTTCCATGTCTCCCGAAAGCCTTTCACGGGATTATCCTCTTTTCGCCAATTCGCTTTTAAATCTTGTGCAAAACAGTGAAACGAAAATGGGGATTAAAAAGAATGAAGAATTAAAAGCTAAGAATTAATTTCTCACAAGAAATTTATCAGCGCCACTGCACATGCCGCTTCAACGACAGGAAGCGCCCTTGGAAGAATACACGGGTCGTGCCGTCCCTCTATTGAAATAATACTGTTGACCTTTTCCTTAAGGTCAACGGTTTTTTGTTGTTTGGAGATAGACGGTGTCGGCTTGACACAGGTGCGGAAAAGTATAGGCATTCCGGTTGAGATTCCGCCTAAAATTCCACCGTTATTATTTTTTTCGGTTTTGACCGCAAAATTTTCATACACAAAGGGGTCGTTTGCCTCCGAGCCTTTCATTGACGCAAAACCAAAACCTGCTCCGAATTCAATGCCCTTGACGGCGGGAATACCGAAAACGGCACGTGATATTTCATTTTCAATTCCCTCAAACATAGGATTACCGATACCGGCGGGAAAACCGCACACAGCAACCTCAAGCACACCGCCTATACTGTCTCCCTCGTCACGGACAGACTCTATAAGCTTGCGCATTGCCTTTTCGGATTTTTGATTTATAACGCTGAAATAGCGTGAGCTAAGCTCAGAAAGCTCGTTTTTGCCTACTCTTACAGGGTCGAAGGGTGTGTCAAATACATTCCCTACCTGAAATACATGTCCGCCGATATAAATGCCCTTTTGGGCAAGCGCCGAGCGGCAGATTGCTCCGGCAAATACTATAGGAGCGGTAAGCCGTCCGCTGAAATGGCCCGAGCCTCTGATATCGTTATAACCGTCATATCGGAGCATAGACGTATAGTCTGCGTGGGATGGACGGGGGAATCTTATAAATTGCTCATAATCGCTTGAATGAGTGTCGCTGTTTGAAAAAAGAGCGCAAAGCGGCGCTCCGGTCGTTTTATTGTTAAGAACGCCCGACTTGATATCGGGTATATCAAGCTCGATTCTCGGCGTTGAGGTATTATCCTTGCCCGGCATACGCCGCGAAAGCTGAACACATATGCTGTCCATGTCAATATCAAGCCCGTGAGGAAGTCCGTCAATAACAACACCGATACCTTCGCCGTGACTTTCCCCAAAAACCGAAATTCTTATTTTTTTTCCGATATCAGATGGCATTTACTATCCCTCCAAGAGAAACAACATGCTCGTAAAATGTCGGATAAGACTTGTTGATTGCTTCCGAATTTTCAAGCTCGATTGAGTTTTTAGGATGAAGCTTAAGCGCCGCTATCGTCATTGCCATGGCAATTCGGTGATCGTTATAGCTGTTGACACGCTGTCCGGTGAAAAATTTAACACCCTCTAAAATAAGTCCGTCTTCAATTTCCACGACATTGGCTCCTATTTTAAGCAGATTATTTTTCATTGCCTTAAGACGGTCACTTTCCTTGAGCCGCAAGCGCTTAGCGCCGGTAATCACTGTTTTTCCCTGTGCTGCGGCTCCGATAACAGCCAATACAGGAACCAAATCGGGGATATGCGTCGCGTCTATATTTATGCCCTTAAGCTCGCCCGGACGGCAGCTGAGACGTTTGTCATCCATCCATTCAAGATTTGCGCCGAACTCCTTGATAATATCATAAGCAAGATGGTCGCCCTGTATTGAATTGGGATTAAGACCTTCAACGGTAATGTTGCCGCCCAATGCTCCCGCGGCGATAAAAAACGCCGCCTGTGACCAGTCGCTTTCTACAGAATAATCACACGGCTTATATTTTTGATTGCCCTTGACCGAAAATCCGTTCTCGAGTATTTCGACATCAACACCGAAAAAATTCATTGTGCGTATGGTCATATCAACATATCTTTTTGATTCAAGCGGAGTTGTCAGAATAATTTTACTGTCGCCGTTTAAAACAGGAAGCGCCATAAGAAATCCGGAAATAAACTGTGACGAAACATCTCCGGGCATTTCGTAGGTTCCGGGAGACAGCTGTCCCGCCATATGAAAGGGCAGTGATGCGGAATGCTTTACAAGAAATGTAACACCGCTCGCCGGAAGCAAATCAAAATAAATGTCAAGCGGACGGCGCGACAACCGTCCTCTTCCTTCAAACCGCGCTTTATAACCCAGTGCGCTTACAACGGGAATCATAAAGCGCAAGGTGCTTCCCGATTCGCCGCAGTTGATTTTTAAATCATACGGTATAGTTGGGCTTTCAAGCTCGGTAGAATCAATGTGCAAAGAATTTATCGAAAATTTTACCTTTGCTCCCAAAATTTTTATCGCCTCGATGGTAGCATAAACATCCTCATTAAGGTCAACAGGATGTATTGTACAAGCTCCGCGTGAAAGCGCCGCGCAGATTATTGCACGGTGCAAATCGCTTTTGGAGGTAGGAACCTTTATGTTACCGTTCATGTTGTTTTTTGGAAGCAGAACCTTACTCATTGTGTTATTTCTCCTTCATTTCGTAAATAAAATCCGATACCGGCATATCTAAAACCGTTCCGAAGCCGATTTGTGTTATTCCGACGATGCTTATCGACTGTCCTGCACGTTTTTTATCATAAAGAATATTTTCGCAAAGAATGTCCGCCGGAATATCGGCGCTTACCGGAAGCGAATACTTTTCAAGAAGCGCACAAATTCTTTTGACACTTCCGCCCGAAACACTTCCCGATTTCTCAAGAATTTTTAAAATCATCACCATTCCGACAGAAACCGCTTCACCATGACTTATTATATCATAATTGTAATGTTTTTCAATAGCATGTCCTATTGTATGCCCAAAATTAAGGAGCTTACGTACTCCGAGCTCTCTTTCGTCGGCTTCAACAATGTCCGCCTTTATGCTTACAGACGAAAAAACAATGTCCTCTATCATCTCATCCATATCAACGCTTTCAAGCCTTGAAAAGAAATCCGCGTCCTTAATTGCCGCTGATTTTATTACCTCAGCCATTCCGTCGCTTATATATCTTTTGGGAAGAGTTTTAAGGGTATCCAAATCGGCAAGCACAAGCTTTGGCTGATAAAATGCTCCGACAAGATTTTTTCCGAACCGCATGTCAACGCCTGTTTTCCCTCCGACACTGCTGTCTACCTGGGCAAGAAGCGATGTCGGAATTTGCACAAAATCAATACCGCGAAGATAGGTTGCGGCGCAAAAGCCTGTAATATCTCCGGTAACTCCTCCGCCAAGAGCTATCATGATATCATTTCTTGACACAAGCTTTTTACATAAAAACTCATATATTTTTTCGACGGTATTCAAGGTTTTTTGCCTTTCTCCCGCCATAAAAACAAAGCAGCATACGGTAAAACCCTCTTTTTCAAGTGACTCCTTAAGCAAATTCCCATAAAGCGGAAAAACATTGCTGTCCGATATAATTACCGCCTTTTGTGCATTTGATATTGATTTTATTTTTTCTCCGGCACTGCATATCAGACCCGAATCTATAATAATATCGTATGACTGTGCAAGAGAAACCGTCCGTTTTTTCATTTGTCCGAAAGCTCCTTGATTTCATTTCCTTTTTTGAGCAGCTGCGCCGTTCCTTTTTTGTCCTTGCCGTCAATAACGTCCTTAATCTCTGAAAGATTTTTTATAAGACAGCCGATTTCATCCGAAAGAGCGTCGCTGTTTATTGTCATAAGCTCGCTCCACATCCGGTCGTCAATGACCGCTACACGCGATACGTCCCTGTATGAGCCTGCGCTGAAGCCCTTGTGCTTAGGACAGTACGGGCTTTGGACATATGCGGCGGCAAGAACATGCGGCAGCTGTGAGGTAAATGCGATAATACGGTCATGCTCATCGGGAGATACTATATTGACCGTACTCCCGACTTTTTCAGCCAGCTCCCGCATAACACTGACCTCTTTTGAATCGGGGCTGTCGGGTGTTAAAATATAGCTTGCTCCTTTGAACAAATCAGCGCTGCTGTTTGCATAACCTCCTTGCTCCCTGCCCGCCATCGGATGACCGCCGACAAAGAAAAAGCCGTGTTTTTGCGCAATAGGACGCGCTTTTTGGCAAATATAGCGCTTTATGCCGCAGACATCGGTAACGATCGCGCCTTTTTTAAAATCCTTCGCGTATTTTTCTATAAATCCGGCAGTTGCTTCGGGATAAAGCGCAATGATGACAATATCGGACATCACTGCTTTTTTTGCGTCCGCGCTGTCGTGAATTGAACCCTCCGCAAGCGCAAGAGAACAGACATCGTCGTTTATATCGCAGCCTGTAACATGGAATTCGCCATCCTTTGAAAGCGCTTTTGCAAGAGAACCGCCGATAAGTCCAAGACCTATAATCGAAATATTTGTCATACTAAACGCTTGACAAGCTCTTCGGTTGTGCCCGAAAGCATATCGATAACAGGAATTTCAATCATCGTATAACAGCCCGGAGCCTGTTTCGCGACCGCACGCGCACAGGAAACCATAATCTGAGCGGTAAGCGCCGGATTGTTTATTTTCATGTTAAATTCAAGAAGCTGATTGCATGTGTCGCCCGACACGCCTTTTCTTACAAGATTTACACCGTGTCCCATGTCAAGCAGAGCGTCAACCGATTCAACGGCAAAAACATGCGTTTCATCATGCACAAAATATTCGTCAGCCTTAATTTTTTCAGAAACCTCGTCAAGCTTACAGCCTTCTTTAAGCTCTACGTAGACCATACGGCGGTGTATTCCGGTTCCTGTAGGTATTGTCATGGAAAGAGCCGCCTTCACGCCCTCAATAGCCTTTACGGCAACCGTATGTCCCATGCTCATACCGGGACCGAAATTTGTATATGTTATTCCTTTGGGTGTCATAAATTCCATAAGTGCGCGAACCATTGAATCCGAGCCGGGGTCCCATCCCGCCGATATTACAGCCGCCTTTCCGCTTTTTTTGGCAACAGCGTCTACTGCCATCTTTGTTTCCCATATTTTTGTATGAATATCAAAGCTGTCAACGGTATTTATTCCAAGTGAAAGGTATTCCTCAGCCGCTTTTTGGCAAAGACGTGACGGCAATGTAAGAATTGCAACCTCAGCGCCCGCATCCTTTGCCTGCTGTGCTGTTCCCGCGTATAAACCCTTAAGCTCTGACGGTAATTTTTCCTTTGAGCCGGTGACTATGCAGACAAGCTCAAATTCCTTGTCGCAAAGAATTGCCTTGACTGCTTCTTTTCCTACGTTTCCGTATCCCGCTACCGCTGCTTTAATCATTTGCATTCATCCTTTATAAGTAAAATTTTATTAACCGCTTCATGAGTATCACCAGTGCCGTCAACCGTTATGTGTGAATTTTTTTTATATATCGGGTGCCTTGAAGTGTAAAGGCATTCCAGCCGTTCAAAATTGTCCTCTGAAAAAAGAGGTCTGGATTTGTCGCCCTTAAGACGATTTACAATGATTTCAAGCGGAACATCAATAAATATTATTCTTCCGCTGTTCTTCAAAGCAGCTGCATTGCGCTCAAAGCACAGCGCACCGCCGCCCATCGCAACAACCGTTTTATCAAAAAGCGAAGCCTGTTTGCACATTTCATGCTCAATGTCCCTGAAATAATCCTCGCCCTTTTCTGCAAATATATCGGGAATACTTTGTCCGAGCTTTTTTTCAATAAGTGTGTCGGTATCCTCAAAGTCATATCCGAGCTTTTGCGCAAGGATCTTTCCTGCAGAGCTTTTTCCGCAGCCCATAAAGCCGCACAGGTAAATGTTATCCATAAATTCTTTCCAGTTCCTTGTGAGAGTCTTTTATAATATTCTCAATATCCTTACGGCAAAATTCCGTGCCGTCCCAGATTTTATGAGATGCCGCCGCCTGCCATACAAGCATATCCATGCCGTGAACCGTTTTTTTGCCTTTAAGAATCGCCTGTTTTACAAGCTCTGTTTCATTTGGATTATAAACGGCGTCAAACACGCAGTCTACATTGTCAAGAACATTGGATTTAACAGGCATTCCGCCGATATTCGGATACATTCCGACAGGGGTTCCGTTGAACAGCAAATTATATGCTCCGGTTATATTTTCTATATCGTCAATATTTATATTTGCGTCCGGAAAATATTTTCTGAAATCGGATATCATTATATCACATTTCTCAATACTTTGCTTCCGTACAGCAATTGTAAGTGATGCGTTTTTCGATAAAACCTCAAATCCGACTGCTCTTGAAGCTCCGCCGCAGCCCAGACACAAAACTGATTTATAGTCCGTATTTTTTGATTTAAGCGCCATTAAAAATCCGTCCGCATCGGTCGAAAAGCCCTTGAAGCCGTCTGTAACAACAGTATTAACCGATCCCTGGCGCAGCGCTCTTTGGTCAATGCTGTCCAAAAAAGGAATAAGAGCGCTTTTATGGGGAATAGTAACGCTGAAGCCGTCATATGCTTTAAGCATGGGAATACTCCCGGCAAGAAAATCGGGAGGAATATCAAGTACATCGTATATAACTTTTTCGCCCTTGAACGCAAAAAGCCGTTCATGAATATACGGTGACATTGTGTGCGAAAGCTTATGTCCGATTAATGCAAAGCGTCTCAGCTTTATTACCTCCCTTTAAAATTTTCAGAGAAATATGTTGACAAATCAAAAAAATAAATTTATTATGTTCTATAGCCTAGGTATTACAGAAATTAATTTAAAAGGAGGGTTAGTTGTGGTATTTGAAAAAATAAAGGTTATACTTAGTGAGCAGTTTGACGTTACAGAGGAAACGATCACACAAGACACTAATATTTCCGAAGATTTGGGTGCCGACTCACTTGACGTTGTTGATATAATAATGTCCGTTGAAGATGAATTTGAGATTGAGGTTCCCGAAACTGAAGTGGAAAACATCAGAACAGTAGGTCAACTGGTAAGCTATGTTGAAAAAAGTTTGTAAAAATTAACAATGGTTTGTAGGGTGTGATGCCCTCATCGCACCGTGTGGATTTCGGTGCGATGAGGGCATCGCACCCTACGCAATTTAAAAAACTTTAAGAATTTTTCACAAGCGCAAGCGTATCTCTTGCGATAACCATTTCTTCATCTGTCGGGATAACCATAAGCCGTACTTTTGAGCCTTCGGTGCTTATATCGCCCTGTTTGCCTCTTATTGTTTCTGTATTTTTCGCTTCGTCAAGACTTATTCCGAAAAACTCCATGCTGCTGCATACAGCCTTGCGTACCCACTCGACATTTTCGCCAAGACCGCCGGTAAATACTATCGCGTCAACACCGCCCAAAGCGGCAACATATGAACCAATAAACTTCTTTATCTGATATTGAAGCATTTTTTGTGCAAGCTGTGCGCGTTTATTGCCTTCTGACGCAGCCTTTGTTACATCACGGTCATCGCTTGAAACTCCCGATATTCCCAAAACTCCCGACTTTTTATTTAACAAATCGCTTGTTTCTTTTGGGGAAAGCCCTTCCTTTTCCTGTAAAAAGGTGACAACCGACGGGTCAAGTGTTCCGCTTCTTGAGCCCATCATAAAGCCGTCAAGAGGAGTAAGCCCCATGCTTGTGTCAATAACCTTGCCGCCCTTTATTGCCGCAAGAGAAGAACCGTTTCCAAGATGACACGTAATTATTTTAAGCTCTTCGGCAGGTTTTCCCAGAAGCTCGGCGCACTTAGCGCTTACATAGCGGTGGGAGGTGCCGTGGAAGCCGTAACGTCTTATATTGTATTTTTCGTAGTACTCGTAAGGAATTGCGAACATATATGCTTCCTCGGGCATGGTCGAATGAAAGGCTGTGTCAAACACAACAACCTGCGGAATATCCTTGCCCAATGCGGAAACACATGAACGAATACCCTGAACATGCGCATGGTTGTGAAGAGGCGCAAGGTCGCAAAGACCTGCTATATCCTCAATAACCTTGTCGGTAACAAGAACCGATTCCTTAAAGATTGCGCCGCCCTGAACGATTCGGTGTCCGACAGCGGAAATTTCCGCCATGCTGTCAATAACCTTGCAGTCTCCCGATGTTAAAACCTTGACAATTTCGGAAAAAGCATCATTATGATTATTGAAGACTACATCATATTCAAATTCTTTTCCTTCAAAATTCTTTCCTGAAATTTTTCCCGAGATCCCGATTCTTTCACAATTTCCCTTTGCAATGACCTTCTCGTTGTTCATATCAATAAACTGATATTTCATTGACGAGCTTCCTGCGTTGATAACTAAAATTTTCAAATTAACGTCCTCCTGAAGAAGTTATAAAAATAAAACTTGTACTTTTTACAATCATACTGTATTATATTAGTACATTTTATTTCATTTTGCAAGAATAAAATACTATAAATTTATGGAGGTATGTATGAAAATTTGCGGTATAATTGCTGAATACAACCCTTTTCACAACGGTCATGCATACCAGGTAGAGCAATTGCGGGCGCAGGGCTTCACTCATATTATTGCTTTAATGAGCTCTAATTTTGTCCAAAGGGGCGAGGCGGCTCTTTTAAGCAAGCATCGGCGGGCGCTCGCTGCAATTTGCAGCGGTGTTGACCTTGTGCTTGAATTTCCGCTGCCGTATTGTGCGTCAACCGCTCAAAAATTTGCGTCAAGCGGTGTGGACATTCTTGAAAAGCTTGCGTGTATTGACGGCATAGGCTTTGGCTGCGAGCATAACAATATGGAAAAGGTTCGGGAGCTTTGTAAATTTCTTGACAGCGATAAGCTTGATAAAATAATAAAGGATTCACTTGCCACCGGCATTACGTATGCAAAGGCAAGACACCGTGCAGTTCTTGATGTTATGGGGCTTGAATACGCAAATCTTATTGCTGAGCCTAATGATATTCTTGCTGTTGAATATATCAGGGCATTAACAAAAATCAAAAGCAAAATTGTTCCTGTTCCGATACTTCGCACCGGCGTTTCGCATGACAGCCGTGAGCCCTCCGGAAACATCGCGTCGGCAAGCTTTATACGTTCGGCGCTTCTTAACGGTCAGCTTGAAACGATAGAAAAATATGTTCCCGGGGATTCATACAGGATAATAGCGGCAGACGTTAAAAGAAAGCGTTGCCCCGCTACGCTTAACAACTGCGAACGTGCGGTTTTATGTAAGCTTCGCGAGCTTACGGACGAGCAATATCCGCTTATTCCCGATTTCAGCGAAGGGCTTGAAAACCGCATTCAGGACAAAGTTAAATCGTCGCATACCATTATAAAGCTTATTGATTCGGTGAAAACCAAACGATATACTCACGCACGTATAAAAAGAATTATTTTACATTCCTTCCTGGGAATTACAAAGAGCGACTTTGCGCCGATTACCTCTGTCCGGATTCTGGGGCTGGGCGATAAGGGCGAAGAGCTTGTATCGCTTATAAGTAAAAAAAGCAAGCTTGCCGTTTACGGTAAATATAACGAGGTCAAATTTCTTGACGAAAACAGCAGAAGGATTTTTGAGCTTGAGGATCACGCGTATGATCTTTTCAGTCTTTGTACCCCAAGGGTTATGCCCTGTAATCAAAATAAAACAAACAGAATAGTATCATTAAGGGAGAACGAGAAAAATGAAAATTGAAAAAACAACCTACAAAAATTTCGGAAATTGCGTTAAGCTGTCAAACGGAACGGTCGAGCTTTATGTCACGACCGATATCGGACCCAGAGTAATAAGCTATAGCTTTATCGGCGGCGAAAACGTTATGCTGAACGATGAAAACAGAGAAGTTTTTAACAATGATGCCTCTATTAAGGAGGTCTTTAAAAGAGCTGATAAATGGCTTATATACGGCGGTCACAGACTTTGGACATCGCCCGAATACATGCCGGAAACATACTTTCCCGATGATTTGCCGGTCGATTTTACACAGACCGAAAATGGAGGAATCTTCACACAGGCTGAACAGCTTCCATTCAAAAAACAGTGCTCAATCGAAATTGAGCTGGGAGAGGGAACCGATGTAAAGGTTACTCACAAGGTTAAAAACACAGGAACCGAAACACAGGAATATGCAATCTGGGCGCTTACCGTGCTTGCTCCGGGCGGTATTGAAATCATACCCATGCCAAAAAACGACACCGGATATCTTGCAAACCGTGTTATATCTCTTTGGGATTACACAAATATGAATGATCCAAGAGTTTTTTGGGGCAGGGATTATATTACCGTTATTCAGGATGAAAAAGCCGAAACCTTCTTCAAGCTTGGTATTAATAACGTTTCCGGTACAGCCGCGTATATAAACAAGGGCGTTTGTTTTGTCAAAAAGTATGCACATGACGAAAATGCCGCTTATCCCGATTTTGGTGTTTCCTACGAAACCTATACAAACAGCAAATTCCTTGAAGCCGAGTCATTGGGGGCTCTCGGAAAGGTTGTGCCCGGTCAGGTTTTAACCCACACCGAATGCTGGACACTTAAAAAGTGCGAGCTTGACTTTGACCCTAAGGACGAAGAGCAGATTGCCAAAAAAGCAAAGGAAATCTTTTAAAAACGAGTCGAAAAGATTAATGATAGGTCTTAGGGGAGGGTTTCCATGCCCTACAATGCATTTTAAAATTTCCGCCAAAAAAATTTAAACAACAAAAACAGTGCCGTATCCTTTTATGACAAAAGGATACGGCATATTTTTTCGCATATGAAGCTAAAACTCTTTCTCACAAAAAACATCGTGTGTCCTCAAACGGCAAAGCGGCATAGACTGGTATGGGTAGAGCGGAAAGCCTGTGAGCGGATGTGATGTCCGGTGGCGGCAATACCTCTGCGCGATTGGTATATTGCCAACGCACTGAACCGGTAATGCTGCCCTTGGAGAGCCGGCATCCTTGCTTTTCGGCAGCTCCGCTTACTTCATATAAACAAAAAACGCAGTGCGCCGGGCACTGCGTTTTTTGCCGACAGTGACCTATACA
>JGI994J12354_10002793_pt1 | contig 16681 bp, 15 predicted proteins | sample IntmicLarv3ML3BL_FD_12354 | JGI IMG/M metagenome (IMG submission 12354) | reverse complement strand
CGATGGCGCAAGCCTCGTCCGCGCAAACGAGGAGTAGGCGAAATTCATTTTCGCCGCCAACTCCGAGTGCAGCGTTTCAAAGGTAAATTGCCTTAGTCCCTGCGGGCCGGGGCCTTTTTTTCGCCCCTGTCTGCCTTTGCTTCCGTGTCGGCCGGGGTGGCGCTTCCGGGTTTGCGCATGGCCTTGGGCGATTCTTTGAACTGCCGCCAGATGAAAATTTCCGGGTTCTGGCCGGAAACCGCCTCCAGGGGAAATTCGGCCCTGGCCATGGTTTTATGCCCGCCGGCAGAACCCAGGCTGCCGAAAAGGGTGCCCGCAAGAGTGCCCACATCAGCCACTATGCCGTCGCTGCGGAAAATGATTGTCACGGATTCACCGCACACCCCCGCGACAGCCACCCAGCGCACCTCGTACACGCGCATGAAAAAGTCGGCAATGTTCACAAGAATGTCGGTATTGTCCACCTTGCCCACATAGCTGAATTGCCCGGAATGCCCGGAACCGAGGGAATAGCAGTTTGAGCAGGCAAGGGCGAAGTACTTGAGCCAGCGGAAGTGGAATTCGCTGCGGAGAATGCGCGAAAGAATCTGGGGGTTGGAAAAGCGGGAAAGGTAGTTGAATACCCGTATGTCGGCGTCGATAAAGTGGCGCTCGAAATTGCTGGTGTCGGTTTTTATGCCGAACTGCATGGCTGTTGCCAGCAGCTTGCCGGGGCGGATGCGAAGGCTGTAGAGGTGTTCCAGCATGAGGGAACTGGTGGCTCCGTATTCCGGCCTGACGCAGTAATAGGGGGCCTCGTAGGGCGTTGGCGGCAGGGGGTGGTGGTCAATGACAATGGAAAAGGGCAGGGTCTCGAAAAAGGGGTGGTGATGGGGCTGGGAATCGACAAGGGCATAGCGCTGGAACCCGGCGGCCAATTCGGGCGAGCAGGGCTGCATGTCAATGCGGCAGTAGCGAACCATGGCGAGGTTGTCTGGCCGGGAAACCTCGTTCACCTTGGCAATGACCACTTCCTTGACGCGCCTGCTCATTATGCGCGAAAGGGCCAGGGCAGAGGCCATGGCGTCCGGGTCGGCGCTGATGCAGATGAGCCACCGCTCGTCGCGCTGGAAGAGGGAGAGCATGGTAGGTATTTTTGTTATCTTGCGAAAGTATGGCATGGGTTTTCCAATATTTTTCAAGGGGGTGTGGTGACTGTTGCCCTGTTGTTGCCCGGCGGGGCGGAAGAGGGCTCAAGCCAGGAATGCAGGATGGGGAGAGAGTTGAAAAAGTCGTCTGTTGAAAACAGCTCTAGCATACATACCGCCGATTGAGAAACAGAAAAGAGCAGGTTCCGCAGGGCCGCGCCGTCTTCCGGCGAAAGGCTGGTCAGGGGCAGGTGGCGGTTTTTGGCCGCGCCCTTGCCGGGGGCGCTCACATGCACCATGCGGGTGCGGGCAAGCACTGCGGGGTGAAGGAAAAGATGGCGCTGCCCATAGGCCAGGGCGTGCCCGGTATCAAGGCAGAGGGAAAGGCCCAGGGCTTCAATGACCGGCAACAGGGCCGTCAACTCGCCGTGTTCCGTGTTTTCGAGCAGCAGGTCGGCAGTGTCCCGGTTGCTGGCGCGCCAGCAGAGGGCAAACTCGCGCAGCCAGGCCCCGGTGTATTCAAGGGGTTCTTTGTCCGGCGGAGCCTGCGAGGGCGGCGGGGGGTGCAGCACAGCCCGCCGCGCACCGAGAAAGGCGACCCTTTCCATGAGGGCAAGGCAGATTGCGGCAGCCTGCGCGCCCCCCTGGGGCAAATCGGTGGGCAGGTGCGCATGAAAGGAAAGGGGCAGGTCGCTAAGGGTCGGGGGCAGGTCTTCCTCTGTATAGGCGAGGCAGGAGGCGGTTTCAAAAAAAAGGAGCCCCACCTCATGCACCTTTCCGGCCAGAAAACGGCAGTTTTCCGCAATGGTTCCGGGCAGCACCCACGAGGGGGCGGCAAGTTTCCTGCCGCCGGGAAGGGGGGGGCATGGCTCGGGCATGGAGAATCCTTGTTTTGATGTTTTTATTGATTGTACGGGTACTTGCCGCAGAAAGCAAGTACGGGCCGGGTGCCGGAAAGACCCTTCGGGGCGGGTACTTTTCATTTGAAAGATGCCTTTCTTTGATGTAAAATCATTAAGTTGTCTGATAAACACGCCTGCGCCCCTTTCTGGGTACTGCACAGCGCATGGCAACAAACCGGGCCAAACCGCTGCAACCAGATGGGCGGGCCTTGGCCATTCATGAAGCGGGGGCTGTTCGTTGGAACGCATGATTGACAAGATGGCACGGCAGTTGAACTCCTATGACGAAGCCTCGCTGTTGCAGATGTGGCAGCGGTACGCGCTGAAGGTGCGGGAATTTGAACCAACACGCGAATGGGAAGAAGCCACCCTGGCCCTTTCGCTTATTCAGGCGGTTCGCTGGAAAAACCAGTTGTTCAATTACCGCCTTTCCGATTTGCAGTCCTCTTCCGGCCCCTTTTCCGGAGAGGATGATTTGGATCTCGTGCCCTTCCTGCCCCGCTTTGGCGGCAGAAACACGAACGCCAACGAAGACGCCCTGAAGGAAGAGGCTGCGGAAAGCCGCAGGGCCACCATATTGTCCTTCCCTGAACGGCGCAAACCCCTCCCTGCGGGAGAGCCCGATGACGGGGAATAGACCGCTCCCGCGTGACTGTCGCGCGGTTACACACGGTGTATGGAGTTGATTGAGTAGTGGGCTATTGTGCATTGGACCTGTTGGAGAAAGTTCCCTGCTCTCGTTTGGCCTGTGCGTTGTTCCAGGCAACCAGAAAATCGCAGGCAGGCAAATGAGTGCAGGGTCACGGTAAAATAGCCCAACACCGTCGATTTATTTTGTTTTTAAGGAGGCCGTATGCCGAATATGATAGTGATAGGCTCCCAGTGGGGCGATGAAGGCAAGGGAAAGATTGTGGACATGCTTTCCGCTGACATGGACGCCATTGTACGATTCCACGGGGGCAACAATGCCGGACATACCATCATCGTGGATGGGAAAAAGTATATAATGAAGCTCATTCCTTCGGGAATTCTGCATCCGGCCAAAAAATGCCTTATCGGCAACGGTGTGGTGCTCGACCCGGTTGTGCTGCTTGAGGAAATGAACGGCCTGCGCCAGCAGGGGCTGACCATTACACCGGAAAACCTCAAGATTTCCGCCAAGGCCCACGTCATCATGCCTTACCACAAGCTCATGGACCAAGCGCGTGAAGACTACAAGAGCGACAGCAAGATAGGCACCACCGGGCGCGGCATCGGCCCCTGCTATGAAGACAAGGTTGCCCGCATCGGCATCCGTGTCTGCGACCTGCAGGACAAGGCCCTTATGCGGAAAAAAATTGAAATAGCCCTGCTGGAAAAAAACGTCCTTTTCACCAACCTGTACAAGCTGCCCCCCCTCACGGTGCAGCAGGTGCTGGACGAGGTGGAATCTACCTGCGATACCCTTGTGCCGCATACGGCCGATATCAGCGCCGAGCTTATGGCCGTGCTGAAAGACGGCGGTTCCATCATGTTTGAAGGCGCGCAGGGCATTCACCTTGATGTTGACCACGGCACCTACCCCTTTGTCACCTCTTCCAACTCGGTAACCGGCAATGCGGCCACGGGCAGCGGCATCGGGCCAAACGTGTTTTCGCGCATAATCGGCATTTCCAAGGCCTACACAACCAGGGTTGGTTCCGGCCCCTTCCCCACAGAACTCTTTGACAGGGATGGCGAATTCATTCAGGAAAAGGGCATGGAATTCGGCGCGGTTACCGGGCGCAAGCGCCGTTGCGGCTGGCTGGACATGCCGGTTCTGCGCGAATCCATTCGCCTGTGCGGCCTTACGGAACTGGCCATTACCAAGCTGGACGTGCTTTCGGGCCTGGACACGGTTTCCATCTGCACCGGGTATCTTTTCAACGGCAAGGCCAAGCAGCACCCCCCGCAAAGGGAGAATGCCCTTGCCCACGTGACCCCGCAGTACGAAATTCTGCCCGGCTGGAAAGAAGACATTACCGCCGCCCGCAATTTTGACGAACTGCCCCAGCCTGCCCAGAGCTATATCAGACGGATAGAGCAGCTTTCCAATACCAGGGTGGGTATTATTTCCGTGGGCCCAGAGAGGGAGCAGACTATCCTGCGCTAGGCATGTATGGCTGCAAAAACACCCCCCAGCAAACGCGCCGCGCCCTTGGCGGAAAACGACATCGAGGTCCCCGAGCGGGAAGACGGTGTTGATACCCTGCCGGACGAGGCCGCCATTGCCGCCCTTATGCGGTCGGTGGAAGATTTTGCCCAAAGCGGACGCCTTGCCCGTGTGCGGGCCTGCCTGAACCGCCTTTCCCGCAGGCCGCCGCAGGTGCTGCTGATGGAAGGGGGCACCCGCGAAGAGCGGCTGGCGGCCGTGCATTACTGGATGCTGGCGCTCAACTGCCCCCGGCCCCCATTCTCCGCCGACATGGACGAGGGTGGCGGCAAGGGAGAACATGCCCTGCCCCCGGGCTGGCAGGCTCTGCCCGTGGCCGTGCAACTGGTAACGCACCTGCACCGCGACTGTTTTTTTATGGACGGCAGTGCCGGAAGCATAAAAATTGAACCCCTGCGCGAAGTGGTGAAACCCGCCCTTGGCGAGCCGCCGCGCGAGGCCCGCTACCGCATGGTGATTTTTCACGAGGCCCAGGCCCTGACCCCGCCCTCGGCCAATATCATGCTCAAATCCCTTGAAGAGCCGCTGGCGGCCACCTCCTTTGTGCTGCTGGCCCCCCAAAGGGAAAGCCTGCTGCCCACCCTGGTTTCGCGCAGCATGATCCTCACCCTGCCCTGGCCGCCTTCCCTTCCGCCAGAATCAGTGCCCGAAGAATACCCGCTCTTGGAAGGAGATTTGCACCATGCCCTGCGTGAAGACTCGCCGGAGCAAGGGGGCAGGGCAGAGCAGGAAGCCTCGCTTGAGGCTGATGTATGCACCTTCATTCGGCACGGAACCGGCATGTTTCAGCGCACCTCGCAACGCAGCTCAATAAAAAGCGGGCTCAAGGGATTTGACGCCGAGGCGGGTCAGGCCCTTGTCACCCTGTGCCGCCGCGCCCTGGTGGCGGCCCATACGGTACGCCCCCTGCCCGGGGACAGCCTGGCGGGGTTTTTCGCCACCCTGCCCCCGGCCCGGCAGCGTATTGTGGACGAAGTGCTGGCCGAGGGCCAGGATTCCCTGAATGCGGGCATCACCCCCGGTGTTGTGGCTGACTGGGTCATGACCCGGCTGTACCTTGTTTTTCCCCGGAAATAGCCCGACAGTCTCTTTTTGCCCATAAAAACAGCAAAAGCCTTCTTTGCGCATGCAATATCCAGGCTCGGGGGTGGTATGAACTTCTTTTTTCCGCAACTGGCCTTTTTCATGAAGGAACAGCGCAATATACGCAACCTGCGCATGATGCTCCGCTTCTTCCTTCTCAGCACGGCCCTCGTGCTGATCTACGCCAGCATCTTCCATGGCATCATGCTCTACGAGGGCCGGGAATATTCCCTGCTTGCCGGGCTCTATTGGGCCCTTACGGTCATGTCCACCCTCGGTTTCGGCGACATCACCTTTCACAGTGATCTGGGCCGTCTTTTCACCATTGTGGTCATGCTTTCGGGGCTGCTGCTCTTCATGTTCATCATGCCCTTTGTCTTTATCAGGTATATTTACATGCCCTGGATAGAGGCCCAGGCCAAAAACGCCACCCCGCGCACCCTGGCGAAAGCCACCAGCGGACACACCATTCTTGTGGGCAGCGACCCGGTTACCGTAAGCATTGCGGACAAGCTGCGTCAGTACAGCCTGCCCTTCTGCGTGCAGGTGGAAAACAACGAAAGGGCTTTTGCCCTGTTTGAACGGGGCTACCCTGTGGTTCTGGGCGACCATGACGACCCGGAAACCTACCGGGCCATCTGCGTGGAGCATGCCGCCCTTATTGTGGCCCTGAAGGATGACCTGAAAAACACCAACATTGCCGCCACAGTGCGCGAGGTAACACCCAAAACCCGCATTGCCGCCAGTGCGGAAACCCCGGAGGCCCTTTCGGTTCTTGCCCTTGCAGGCTGCACCCATGTGTTCAACTTTCCTGAACTTTTGGGGAAATTCCTTGCCCGCCGCGTGTTCAACACGGCCATGCAGTCAAACATTATTGGCCGCTTTGAAGGGCTGTGCATTGCGGAATCTCCGGCCTATTGCGCGGAATTTTTCGGGAAAAAATTGCAGGATGTGAATTTTCGCAAGCGGTTCGGCCTGAATGTGGCCGGAATATGGCACGGCAGGCGGTATCAGTCTGCCGGAGCGGATACGGTGATAGAAGAGGGGGCTGTGCTTTTGCTTATCGGCACAGACGCCAACCTGAAACGGTATGACCAGTCCATACTGAACGCGGCCCACTCCACGCCGCCGCCAGTGCTCATTCTCGGCGGCGGCCGTGTGGGGCGCTCTGTGGCCACAACCCTGGAAGAGCGGGGCATTGCCTTCAGCCTTGTGGACAGGAACCCCAAGGCCCATTACCACGGCACGGACAAACTGCATGTGGGCAATGCTTCGGACTACGCCGTGCTGGAAAAGGCGGGCATCAACCAGACCCAGACCGTGGTCATAACCACGCACAACGACGATTTGAACATCTACCTTGCCATTTATTGCCGCAAACTGCGGCCCGACATACAGATAATCTGCCGAGCCACCTTTGACCGCAACATAGCCTCCATGTACAGTGCCGGGGCTTCGCTGGTCATGTCGCAGGCCTCCCTCACCTCCATGAGTGTGCTGAACCTGCTGCTGCCCAATCAGGTGCTCATGCTCTCCGAGGGGCTGAACATCTTCCGCGCCAGGGCCACAGGGTCGCTGGCGGGTAAAAACCTGATAGACAGCGGCATTCGCCAGTCAACCGGGTGCAACGTGGTTGCCATAAGCACTTCCGGCGATATGGATGTGCCCCCGGACCCGCACAAGCCCATTACCAAAGACAGCAGCCTCATTCTTATCGGCACCAAGGAAGAAGAAGCCCGCTTTTGCGAGAAGTATGGGGTTACGCGGTAGAGGGAGTTATATCATTTCGTCGAGGCGTGTGCCTATTCCCTTGGCCGCATAGGCGGAAGCAAGCACTTCCTTTTGCATTTCCATGTTGGCATGGGCCGCCACATTGCCGCCCACCTTGGCTGCGTCCAGGTGATCCATTGTTTTGGTGATGATGTCGGCGGCAACTTTCTGGGTTTGCAGTGATTTTGCGAGCATTGCCGTTTCAGAGGCCGCATTGGCCATGGCATTGGAAATATCCATGAAGTATTCCTCACAGGTTTCGCCTGCGTCCCAATGACGCGGGCAGGTAATGCAGGGCACAAGGTTCTGCATTCCTCTTATCGGACAGAAGGGCGGAATACTTTATACGGCGGAAAAAGGGCAGAGAAGGGGCGTTTTGCTTTGCTTTCGGGGGAGAGGGTTCAAGGAAAAAGGGCCACGCCTTGCGGCGCGGCCCTTTGCTGCTGGTTTGGGAAGCGGATCAATGAAGATCAAAGGTGCCCGCATCTTTCTTCACTTCAATGGCAATTTTCCACAGCACGGAAACGATGAGGAGACCAAGGGCGTAGATGCCGAGGGAAATCAAGATTTCCACAATGCTCGGCGCGTAGACGGTGATTTCATCGAAGGTGTTGGGGGTAAAGCCGCCCACGAGCATACCGAGGCCCTTGTCTATCCAGGTGGCGAGCACAAGGATGATGAGCACGAAGGGCAACATCTTTTCGTTGTTGCGCGTGGAGGGGAAGGCCAGACAAAGGAAGGAGAGAATGGCCATGACCACAGCGGACCACATCCAGGTGTTAATCCAGAGGGGGTGCCCGTCATGCCCGCTGAACAGGGCGTGCAGCGGGTGCTGGTGGCCGGGAATGCCGCTGTAGTAGGCTGTAAACACTTCAAGCAGGAAGAAGAAGATGTTTATGCCCATGGCATAGGCAATGATCTGGGTAAGGGATCGGGTGGCTTCGCGGCCTGTTTCAAAGCCTGTGAACTTCTTCAGCACCATGGAAAGGAGCAGAAGAATGGCAGGCCCTGCGCAGAACGCAGAGGCAAGGAAGCGGCCGGCCATGACGGCGGTAAGCCAGTAATGGCGGCCGGGAATGCCCTGATACAGGAAGGCCGTTACAGTGTGGATGGAGAAGGCCCAGAATACCGAAAGGATGATGAAAAACTTGATCCAGTTCGGCGGGGCAACCTGATGACGTTCGGCTTCAAGGGTCACCCAGCCGACCAGCACGTTGAGGAGCAGATAGCCGGTCAGGACCATCATGTCCCAGAACATGACCGAGTTGGGGGTGGGGTGAAGGATGACGTTCAGAACGCGCTGCGGCTGGCCCATGTCAACCACGATAAAGAGCATGCACATGACAACAGCGCCAATGGCCATGAATTCGCCAAGGATGATGAAATGCTTGAACTTTTTATAGTGGTGGAAGTAGGTGGGCAGCACCAGCATGACTGCCGAGGCCGCAACACCCACAAGATAGGTAAACTGGGCTATGTAAAAGCCCCAGGATACGTCACGCGAAAGTCCGGTTACAGTAAGACCCTGCACTAATTGTATAATATAGGCGCAGGCGCCAAGAGAGATAACCGCACCCAGGGCGAGGAGCCAGATGTAGAAAGTCGGCGTACCTTTTAAAACTTTTTCTATCATGGCGAGTCTCCCTAAATGATGTAAAAGACGCTGGGCTCTGTGCCGAGAGTCGGTTTGCGCCTGAGCGTGAAGTTCTCTGCCAGGAGCTTTCTCACGCTGGATTCAGGGTCTTCAAGGTCGCCAAAGGCGATGGCCCCGTCCGAAGCCTCAACGCACAGGGGGAGCAGCCCCTCGCTCAACCGTTCCGAGCAGAAGGTGCATTTTTCAACAACGCCTTTCATCCGTGCCGGGAAGGTCGTGTTCAGTTCTGCCAGATGGGGGCGGGGGTCCATGAAGTTGAAACTGCGCGCGCCATAGGGGCAGCCGGCCATACAGTAGCGGCAGCCGATGCAGCGGTGGTAGTCCATGGCCACAACACCGTCTGCACGGCGGAAGGTTGCCCCGGTGGGGCACACGCGCACGCAGGCCGGGTTCTCGCAGTGGTTGCACAAGAGGAGATACCGGCGGGCCAGAACTTCCCGTGCCGGGTATCTGTCCACCTGGTCGGTAAAGACCTGCTTGTAGCCGTCTGTCCACAGCCATTTCACTTCCTGCTTGGTGCCGATATTCGGCACGTTGTGGAATTTGTGGCAGGCGTCAATCACTTTCTGGAAGGATTCACGCGTGGTAAAACGGCGGGTATCAATAACCATGCCCCAGTGCCTGGCCTTGAGAGCGGAACCCTGCGACTGGAAGACACCTTCGGCGCGGCCATTTGAGGGGAGCATGCTCGCCCCGGCCACACCAAGAAACGAAAGGCTGGCAACCTTGAGGAATTGGCGTCTCGTATGTTTGTTCATTACAGGTTCCCCTTTGGCTCAACATGGCACTCCCAGCAATAGGGGTGTACACTGTTGCTTAAGTGGCAACGGTCACAGAATTCCGCCTTGTTGGCATGGCACTGCTGACAGGTGTTTTGCAGGCTTACAACCCACTTGCGGCCCTTGTGGTCGACATATTCGCGGTTCTCGCTACGCAACGCCTGATCGCGCCAGGTGTTGAGAAGATCCATGTGGGAAGAGCGCATGTATTCCACGGGGGCGATACAGTCTGTAACCCCCTGGGGCAGGGTTATTGCCGGGCGCTCGAACTTTTCGGTACAGAGGTTCAGGGTAAAGGGCAGCGTGAAAATGCCGAGAAAGACGACCACGCCTGCCCATACATATTTGGCGTTATAGATCATGGCTATTCGTCCTCCTCAATACCAGGAAGGTCTTCCTGACGAAGGTCCATGGTGCGTTTGTTCTCGCCCTTCATGACAAGCGCGTTGGCCACAAGCTCGTGCAAACCGGTAACCGTTACGCCGGGGGCCCAGTAGTTGGCCACAGGCGGCAGGGTTGCGCGGTCAATGGCGCAGACGCAGGCCATGGTGTTTACATTGTGGCGTTCCTGAACATAGCGCAGGGCGTTGCCGCGCGGCATACCGCCACGCAGGCGCAGTTCCATGATTTCTTCGGTGTTCAGGCCGGAACCGGAACCGCAGCAGAAGGTTTGCTCGCGTATGGTGTTTTCGGGCATTTCAACAAAGTTGTTGCACACGTTTTTCAGCACATAGCGCGGTTCTTCAAGCATGCCCATGCCGCGTGCGGGGTTGCACGAATCATGGAAGGTGGTGATAAGGTGGTCGTTACGGGAAGGATCAAGCGTAATTTTGTTATGCTTGATGAGGTCTGCCGTAAATTCGGCAATGTGCACCATTTTGGTGGCTGCCGCATGCTCGAACACCGTGCCGGTAATGGGGCTTTTCGGGGTTTCCATGTTGGGCGGGGTGGGGCCGTTCATGGACACCATGTACTGGTGAATGACGCGCCACATATGCCCGCATTCGCCGCCGAGAATCCATTTGGCGCCGAGGCGTTCGGCTTCCGCATACATTTTGGCGTTCAGCTTTTTCATCATGTAGGCGGAGGTAAAGGAACCGAAGTTCCCGCCTTCTGATGCGTAGGTGGAAAGGGTGTAATCAAGCCCGATTTCGTGGAAGAGCATCAGATAGCCCATGAAGGTATAGATGCCGGGGTCGGCGAACACGTCGCCCGAAGGGGTGATGAAGAGAACTTCATGGCCCTTTTCGTTGAATGGGGGGTTGATTTTGATGCCCGTGACCGTTTCAATGTCCTCGCACAGAAACTCCACGATATCTTTGAAGGCGTGGGGTTGAATGCCGAGGTGGTTGCCCGTGCGGTTACAGTTGTTCACCGGGTCCATGATCCAGTGTATGCCAAGGCCCAACTCGTGCAGCAGCTCGCGCGCGATCATGGTGATTTCGGCTGTATCAATGCCATAGGGGCAGAACAGCGAACACCGGCGGCATTCCGTACACTGGTAAAAGTAGTTGAACCATTCCTTGATCACGCTCTTGTCAAGGGAACGCGCGCCCGCAACCTTGCCAAGGAGCTTGCCCGCAAGGGTAAAGTCCTTGCGGTATACGGAACGGAGCAGTTCCGCGCGCAGCACCGGCATGTTCTTGGGGTCGCCCGTGCCAAGGAAGAAGTGGCACTTGTCGGCGCAGGCGCCGCAACGTACGCACACATCCATGAACACCTTGAGGGAGCGGTATTTGGAAAGGCGGTCGCACAGGGCCTTGTAGATGATTTCTTCCCAGTTTTCGGGCAGGTTCCAGTCTTCGTCGCCTGCCGACCAGGTGTGCGGGTTGGGCATGCCAAGGTTGCGCATGGTGTCTTCTTTGGCCGGGTAGCACCAGGTGCCGGGGGCAAAGGAAGGCTTTGTATCCATCCACGGCGCTTGCGGGAAGGGCGAGATGGTATGCAGATAGTTTTTATTATCTGGAGTGTTAGCCATATAACTACTCCTTGGCGGTGGCGTCAGACTGCTCTGCAGCGGTGTCTTCGGCCTGCTCTGTGGTTGTATCAAGGGGCAGTTCCGCCTGCTCTTCGGCAAGGGCTTCGGCCTCTTCCAGTGATATTTCGAGGGGAAGGCCAGCTTCATCCATTACTTCGCGGAATTCGTTTTCATATTCCGCATAGGTGAAGAGGGTCTTTTTCGTGTTCCACGGGTTCACATGCATGACTGCGCGGGTGTTGTTCGGCAGGTTGCGTGTGGGGCTCATGAATATACCGCCCATGTGCATCAGCTTTGAGAAGGGGAAGTACATGAGCAGAACACTGAACAGGGTCACGTGAATGAAGAAGAGCGGGCTGATGCCGTCAGGCACCGAGGGTGAAAGGGTGGCAAGACCCATGGTAAGCACCTTGATGGTGGCAACGTCGGCCTTGAAGAAGTAGCGCATGAGAATGCCCGTTGTCACAAGCCCTATTATAAGGAACAGGGGGAAGTAGTCGCTGGGCAGGGAAATGTAGCGCAGCCGCTGGTTGCACATGCGGCGAAGCAGAAGGAAGGCAAGGCCCGCAAGAATGAGCGCGTTTGAAAGGAAGAAGCGGGGCACGCCAATCTGCATGATGCCGTCAAGGGTTTCAACGGCAAATACCGCAAAGGGCACCGGCTCGGTGAAAAGGCGGAAGTGACGGATGAAGATGATGAGAAAACAGTAGTGGAAAGTGAGGGAAAAGACCCAAAGCCACTTGGAAGACCAGTGTACCACCCTGTCGCCCACAAGATCGGATTTCGTGTTGCGGAACAGTGAGCGGAACAGAAGCACTTCCAGAATCATTCTTCCGATGACTCCGGCCGTGGTGTAAGGGGAATCCAAACGCGCAGGCTTGATAAAACTCAGCGAGCGTTGCTGCCCGCCAGTTGTGGCGATGGGAAAGGGAACAGGCGCTTTCGCCCATTCAAAAATCCGCCACACAAAGCCTGAGAGGAACACCAGCACGGCCGCAAGGGGCAAAACCACCCCAAAAAGACTCTGCAACCCGACAGATACCCCTGCCCAGGCGATAATACAGATGCCTACGACTGCCAGAAGTGATATAACCATCTCCTACCTCGCAAAATGGCTAATGGTTTGACCTGGCTCAAGTCATTTCCCGCCTTCCGGCTTTCGCCATTTCCGGCAAAAGCGAGGCGGGTGCCTCCACAGATTATATTACTCTCTGAAAAATCGCTTTTTCAAAGAAGAAACCACTTTACGCTTCCGGCCCTTCGTCAGTAAAGACTGCGCCCTTGCGCTCGGCCAGCCGCCGCACCTGGGAAACACTGCGTTTTATTTCATCGACCCGGATAAGATGGAGCTTTTCACGGTTCCGGGCATAGGCGCCAAAGGCGATAAGGGCCACGGCATCAATGCGCGATTCAAAGGCGAGCAGGGCCGGGGCGCATTCGTCGAGGCGGCCCGAAGCCTTGATCACTTGGCGCACCACATCTTTCATGGCGAAAAAGATGCCCGCGGCCGCCTCAGGCGAAAAGGCCTGAATGGAGCGAACCTGCATGACCTCTTCTATGGCCTTGCGTATCTGGTCTTCGTCCGGGCGTTCGTTGAAGAGCAGATCAAGAAGGGCGCTTGCCGCCGCATTGGTGCGCTGGCCCACGGGGTTGGCAAAGGGGTCGGCTTTGGTGCGCAGAAAGCCAATGGTATCAAAGGAGTAAGTACCGTGAACCAAGCCTTTCCAGCGTTCGGAAATGGACTCAAGCTGCGGGGAGAGCACTTCGCGAAAAGCTGTTCCCGCCTTTACTTCCAAAGCAATATCCAGACCTTTGGTCGACATTCTGTACTGTTCCCGCGCTTGTTTTGCCGAGGCAAAATTAAGGAAAAAATTCATCCTGACGGGCATTGCGCCCGTACCCTGCCTGACCCGTACCCTGCCTGTATGGTGAAAAACAATGCGGGCAAAAGCCTGAAACCCGGCAAAACCCATGACGTATTGGTGAAGCCAGGGAGTTTTTTGCCTGCGCCTTGAACAGGCCCGGCCCGTCCGCCAACAGGGTGTTGCCAGTGGCGTATACCGGGGAGGGCGGGAGGCGCATTTTCAGGTTACTTTTTTAACTGTAGCAGAAAGATTTTTGAAAGAAAAGAGCTAAGTGAATTCTCTCACATTTGGGCGGCAAGACGCATGGTAGCCGACCGGAATCAAACGCTTTCCAAAGAGAGGGGGCCGAACGGCCTTATACGGTGGGGCGTAGCTTGTGCGGGGCGGCCTCGCGCACCAGTGCCCGGGCAAGGGCCTGCACGGGGTCAACCAGCAGGGCCGTGCCAAAGCGTTCTCCCGGCAGGGCCAGAGGCAGTTCGGTGCAGCCGAGAATAACCACCCCGGCCCCGGTTTCGGCCAGTTTTCCGGCCATTTCCGCCACCCTCGCGGCAGCGGCCCCTGTTACCGGGCTTACGGCTTTTATGCCCCATTCCCGGTTATAAATGGCTTCATGCAGCCGGGCGTTGTCTTCGGGGGAAAGATGCAGGGGCCTGTACCCGGCTTTGTGCAGCAAGGCGTCGTATACCCCGGAAAAGCGGGTTCCAAGGGTGGCAAGCAGGCCGATTGTTTCCCCGTTGCCCTTCTCGCCCGGTGCTTTGCCAAGGCGGGCGCCAATAAGGCCAATGGTTTCATCCAGCATGTGCACAAGGCGCACAGGGCAGCGCCGCTCGTGCAGGCTGGCGTGGAACTGGTCGAAAATGGCGGGCGCGTGAAAGGTGTTGCAGGGCACGCCGCCCACAAAGCCGCCTTCAAAGGGAAGGGTGCAGGCCCGCGTGAAAACCTCTGCCATGGCCTCGCCGGGGTTGGGCAGGGAAGCCTTGTTGCCATTGCGCAGGGCGTCCAGATATTCGGTGCGGTCGGCTATGGAGGGCGAGCAGGAATGATGAAAGACCGTCAAATGGGTCTGGTCAGTTCCGTTGGTAAGGGTTTGCTCGATGATTTTCGCATGGAGCGCGACCCCGGCCATGGGGCCGACGCCCCCGCCAATGATGATTGCGGCTTCTTCGAGCATGAGGACTCCTTTGCTTGTAAGGGCAGGCGGCCTGCGCGGCCGGGGAGAGGGGGAAATGAAGCGGCCCCTGGCCTGATCGCCCGCGCCCGCATAGTGCACGAAGTGCACTGTGCGGGCCAAGGGGGCCGCTCCGGGAGAGTGGTTTACTTCTTTATGAATTTCGGGCTGATGAGGTTGTCAAAGGAGAATACCTCGCTCCATTTTTCTTCGGAGATGAGTTTTCTCTCTTCAACCACAACCTGATGCACGCTCTTGCCGCTCATAAAGGCTTCGCGGGCAACCTCGCAGCAGGGCTTGTACCCGAGTATGGGGGCGAGCAGGGTTACAATACCCACGGAATTCATGACCATCTGTTCGGTTTGCGCCGCATTGGCGGTGATGCCCCTGATGCAGTTTTCCGTAAGGGCGTTTACCGCGTTCTGCATGGTGCTGATGGAGGTGAACAGGGAGTATGCGATAACAGGCTCCATGACGTTCAACTGCAACTGCCCGGCCGAGGCGGCAAGGGTTACGGTGGTGTCAAGGCCGATGACAAGGAAGGCCGTCTGGTTCACCACTTCGGGAATGACCGGGTTGACCTTGCCGGGCATGATGGAAGAGCCGGGCTGAAGCTGGGGCAGGGAAATTTCGTTCAGCCCGCAGCGGGGGCCGGAAGAAAGCATGCGCAGGTCGTTGCATATCTTGGTGAGCTTGACAGCCGTGCGCTTCAGAACGCCGGAAAGCTGCACATAGGCGCCTGTGTCAGAGGTGGCTTCAATAAGGTCGTGGGCAAGAACCACGTCAATGCCGGTGAGTTTCCTCAAGAATTTGACCGCCAGTTGGGGGTAGTTGGGCGGCGTGTTCACGCGGGTGCCAATGGCGGTGGCCCCGAGGTTCACTTCGCGCAAGAGGTCTTTCGAGTCGGTAATGCGCATGATTTCTTCGCTGATGGTGGTGGCAAACCCGTCAAATTCCGAGCCGAGGGACATGGGCACAGCGTCTTGCAGGTGGGTGCGGCCCATTTTCAGCACCTTGGAGAATTCGCGGCCCTTTTCGGAGAAGGCGGCCTGAAGGTTGGTCAGGGCGTCGGCATAGTCCTGAAGGCGCAGGATGAGGGCAAGGCGGAAGGCCGTGGGGTAGGTGTCGTTGGTAGACTGGGAGCAGTTCACATGGTCGTTGGGGCTCACGGTGGCGTAATCGCCCTTGGGCTTGCCAAGGATTTCAAGGGCCACGTTGGCAATGACTTCGTTGGCGTTCATGTTGGTGGAAGTACCCGCGCCGCCCTGAATAAGGTCAACAATGAACTGGTCATCGTAGTCGCCGTTAATCAGCAGATCGCAGGCCTTCATGATCGCGGCGCCAGTGGTCTTGCCAGAATGCCGCATTCCATGTTGGCCATGGCGGCCGCTTTTTTCACATAGCCAAAACCCTTGATGACAGCGGGCTGAAACGAGACGGGAAGCCCGGTGATGTTGAAGTTTTCCTTGCCGCGCAGGGTTTGCACCCCGTAGTAGGCATCATCGGGAAGTTCTTTTTCGCCAAGAAAATCTTTTTCAATACGGCTCATTGGTTATGCTCCTTTTTTCTGCGGATGGGTATCGCAGAAGGGTAAATTGGCCTTCCCCCGCCCGGTCAGGCCCAGGTTGCCATGGTTACGGAAAACGCTGGGCGTCCGCTTCCGGAAAACCTGGTTGTGTATGCAGGAAACGGTTGCGGCCGAGGTATACCCCTTGCGCTGGTGGTGTTCTGTTCCGGCTGAAAGATACGGTGGATAGAAAAATTCAGTGCGCACAGGGAATCATTCCCATTGTGCGGGGGGAAAGGAATATCCACCATCAGTATAGTCTGGTCCGCATAGTATAGGAAAGAAAGGGCAAAAAAACAAACGAAATTTTGTGAAAAAAACGTGCAATGCCCGTAAATACAGTGCCACAGGGTGCTTCCCTTTGAAAAAGATTTTCAATATAGTGGACTGGGTCGGGAAAAATTGGAGGCGAGGGTGTTCTCTCTAAAAAGAATACACCTGCCTGGAAGCGCCGGGCAGGTGTATTAAAGGGTGTTGGGCTCTTTTGCCGTGATGCTGCGTCAGGCTTCATTTTTTGCTTTGGTCGAGTACGAGAAGAGTACACTCCCGCAGCAAAAAATTCGCCTTCCTTGCCTGACGGCAAAATTTCTCCAACAC
>JGI994J12354_10002792_pt1 | contig 16683 bp, 14 predicted proteins | sample IntmicLarv3ML3BL_FD_12354 | JGI IMG/M metagenome (IMG submission 12354) | reverse complement strand
AATCAACGTCAATGTAACCGATATCACCGACGAGTCGGGATACATTGAAGCACTCGGTAAGGAGGCAGCCGCAAAAGCAATCAACGATGCGAAGCAAAGCGTCGCCGAGAAGAACCGCGACGGTTCGATCGGAGCCTCGAAGGCTCATAGGGATGAGCGTATTGCCGTCGCCGAATCCGACGCAGACGCAGTAGGAGGCGAAAATCAATCAAAGGCGCTAATTGCACAGTCTGACGCCACCAGACGCGAGCAGGAAGCCGAAGCGACACGCAGAGCCACTGCGGCAGAACGTACAGCCGAGGCTCGTGCATTAGAGGAAGCATATGCCGCGCAGGAAGCAGCCGAACGTGCCAGAGCGGAACGTGATGCGGCGACCGGACAGGCAGATATCATTGTCAAAGCACGTATAGCTAAAGAGCGCTTAGAGCTTGAAGCCGAGGCAGAAGCCGAGCAAGAACGCCGTCACGCGCAGGGCGACGCAGATGCGATATTTGCACGTATGGAAGCACAGGCACGCGGCATGCAGGAGATTCTCGAGAAGCAGGCTGCCGGTTTCGGTAAGATTGTCGAAGCCGCAGGTGGGGATACAAACGCCGCAGTACAGCTGATGCTGGTTGATAAAATCGAGGATCTCGTCAAGATACAGGTCGAAGCGATCAAGAACCTGCAGATCGACAAGATAACAGTGTGGGATTCTATGAGCGGAGCCGGAGGTTCTCCGACGACCTCGAATTTTCTCTCAGGTATGATGCGCTCGATCCCTCCGCTTAACGAAATGTTCAAGATGGCAGGCATGAGCTTACCAGGATTTCTGGGCTCCGATGCAGCCGCCGACGCAGATTCGATAGCAATCGCAAGCGACAACGTCCCCAAGGCGTGCTGCGCCGACAACGAAGTACAGACAGACGCGGATGCAGCTGCGGAAGCAGCAAACGCGGAAGCAGAGTAGAAAGCAACAGCAGAAGCATAATTACAACAGCAGGGTGCGCAATATGATAGGATAAAATACTAAAACCACCATGGATTGAGGCGAAATAGCCCCAAATCATGGTGGTTCTTGTGCAGGCATTTTCTACGAAGCTGTTACGCAACAGCCGTTACGCAAAAATTCCGTATGTGACGGTTTTTTGCAAAGCAAAAGGACAAAATATCGCTCTCTTTGGGAGAATATTGACCAGCATCAATAACTGTCATACACAGCTGCGAGTAAGCTTGCGGCAGAATTTTCATCGATTTTTACAGGGCAGAGGGCGGATAAATGGTTTGCCAGAATGTCAGGAACAAAGCTTAGGACCTTCTCGCGTGAATAACCAAGCTCCTTAAGTGACTTTATTTCGATTCGTCGCATAAGCTTACGAATATCATCCGCAACGAGCTTTCCGAGCTGCTCGCCTGTCTCATTTCCGTTCAGCTGCAAGTTCATAGCCTCAGCAATGATTCTCATTCTGTCAGGGACAGCCGGAGCAACAAGCGCCATAGTCTCAGGCAATGCAAGAGCGCAGCCTAAGCCGTGCGGAGTGTGGAAATAGCAGGAGAAGGCGTCGGCTACGGCATGGCCGACATGCGTTATCGGGTTGTTGAAGGCAAGCCCTGCCCAGTTGGCTGCAAGCGCCATTTCACTGCGTGCTTCAATATTTGAAGGATCTTCGCAGCATATTACAAGATTATTCGCTATTTTCTTTATTGACGCTTCTGCAAACAGATCGGAATGTACATTCCAGTTGATACCGGTCATCGCTTCGGCTGCATGGGCAAAGGCATCCATACCGGTCGTTGCGGTGATTGACTTAGGCAACGTGAGCATCAGCTCAGGGTCGATTATCGCAAGTGTGGTGTTTACAAATACGCCCCACTTAACATTTAGGTCGGGCAATGAAATGATTGCAACAGTGGTGCATTCGCTTCCCGTTCCGGCAGTGGTGGGGACAAGGATGACGGGTGTTGTTGTTTCGAATTTTTGCGGCGCCTGGAAAAGATAGTTTCGGGCAGGTCCGGGATTTGTCATTAGGATCGATGCGGCTTTTGCGGTATCAAGACTGCTGCCGCCGCCGATGCCGACCAGACAATCGGCGCCTGCGCTGAGTGCAGCCTTACCGGCTTCATCCACAACACTATCCGAAGGATCTGCCGTAACTCCGCTGAATTTGACGTAATTCACGCCCGCGGCATCAAGGCTTGCAACCGCGCGGGTGATGATGCCGGCATCCTCAATGCCCTTTTCAAAGATGAGCATGACCTTATTGCATCCCATCTCCTTAATTCTTTCACCGAGGATAGATATTGCTCCGCGCCCGAAAATAATCGGTGCAGGCTGCGAGAATTCATTGTACATAACACAGTCCTCCAAATAATAAAATAAATTCATTCCTTCAACAGCTTATTCAGCTCAAGCATGAAGGTATTGATGTCCTTAAACTGACGATAAACAGAGGCAAAACGGACATATGCGACCTCATCAAGGATCTTTAACCGCTCCATAACCATCTCACCGATTTCGGTGGTTTTTATCTCGCGCTCAAGTGAGTTTTGCAGTTCAAGCTCTATCTCATTTGCAATGGCTTGCAGATCGGCGACGGTGATAGGGCGCTTTTCACAGGCTTTAAGTAGACCGTTTATCAGCTTCTGTTTGTCAAATGTTTGACGGCTGCCGTCCTTTTTAACGACAATAAGCGGCAGGCGCTCCATTGCCTCATATGTCGTAAAACGCTTGGCACACGATAAGCATTCACGGCGGCGTCTGATAGTAGCGCCTTCCTCGGCAGGACGTGAATCCACGACCTTGCTCTCTGAATATCCGCAAAAAGGACATCTCATTGGCTGACCTCCCGATTGTTTTTTACCATCTCAAGAAATTCATCGCGTGTGTATATGATATTCATTGCATTTAGCAGTCCGGTTGAAGAAAGCCTCTCCGGTAAACCAAGCTTTCTAAGAAAATCACGGCGGTTTATAGCGCTGCTTTGTCCGCCGTACAGACCTGCCTCATATAAATCGGCTTTTGTAATACGCGGCGCAAGATCCTTATTGCCCGGAGTATCGCTGAAAGTAGCTCCCGCGCGCTCAAGTGCGGCGATGATAACTTCGCTGCTCATACCCTCGACTCCGAGCTTACCCTCCTTTGAGGAGGTGTGCTTACGTCCCTCACGACCCTTAATATCGGGTATATATGCGTGCTTGACATTGACAGACGAATCTCTGACTAAACCGTTTAGCCGGCCTCTTATGAAGAAGCCCGCACGGTCACTGTCCGTAAATATTATCAGTCCGCGCTTTTCAGCAAGCTTCCGAATTAACGACAGCTTCTCTCTGTCATTAAAAATACCGAACCCGGAGGTTTCAATTATAGTACCGCCGACAGCACTTGCGACAGTGCTTTTATCATATCGGCCCTCTACAATGATGACTTCCTCAATATATCTCATTCATTCTTAACCTTTTCTTTTGATCATTGCGGGCATTGCATGCAGTATCATTATGATGCGAAAATCGGTTGTGTAAGCGGTGCATAGGGCACCATTCCATCGCCCGGTCCGGCTGCAGAATACTCCGATGCTATATCGGTACATGTAATCAGCTCTGTAATGAGCAGCTTAGAGTCTGCAGTCCATCGTCCGGTTTACTTGTGCTACTCCGACGCGAAAGCAAGCTGTGTCAGCAGCTCTGTGACGCGCAGCTCGCTGTCAGGCTGACTGTTCAGCGCATACCCTGCCTCGCTGCATAAGCGGACATAGTCACGGCAGCGTGCGAGAGTTGTCTTTCGTGCTGTTTCCATCAGGTATCCCGCTTGAAACTCAAGATTCCTCGGGAGCGCTATGATTTCGACAAGCGCTTTTCTGTCGAGCTTATTGTCGATACACACACGCGCCGCCAGAAGCTGACGCATTTTTACCGCTATCGCAAACATTATCTTGTGCGCAGGCTCGCGCATTCTGAAGAGCTCATCAAGAATCCGCATTGCAGTATCAAATTCACGCCGTGTCAGCGCATCGGTCAGCTTATATGCGACTGCGTCAAGGACAGGAGTGACGACGGCATCAATGTCGGTGCGGGTAACGGAGGAGCCTTTGGCGTATGCAGAGACCTTTTCAATCTCACCAAGCAGCGAATACATCAACCCGCCGGTAATAAATGCCAGATATGCGGCGTCCGATGCTGTTATATTTTTACCGGCATCCTCGAAATGCTTGACTATCCATCTTGTCAGCCTGTCTGTGCTCTGAACGGAGAACTCGACCGTTCCGGCATGCTTTAATATTGCAGCGGTGTTTTTTCGTCTCGAATCCGGTTTGAATGCAGTGATGTCATAGATGAATACTAAGCAGACATAATCCGGCAGGTCGCATATCAGCTCAGTCAGGCGCAGGTTGGCGTCTCCTGATGCAGTTTTTTTACCTGACCATGACGCTGCCGCGGCGCCGTCTGCTGACGCACTGTCCGCTGCCGCATCATCCGCTGACCCGTCTGCCGCCGCCGCAGCTGCCGCTCCCGCTCCATCCTCTGTATCATCATCAGCTGTGCCTGCAGACGCAAGCATAGAATCCCGTGCGGAATCTCCTCTGCCGGTGAACATATTATAGTCGGTAACCTCGATAAGCGTCCTTTCGGCAAACGCCGGATATGTATTTACCGCAGCTTCAATCTCGTCAAGGCTGACGGTCTTACCGTCGAATTGTCTGTGGTTAAAGCCGCCTGAACCCTCGGGGCAAATCAAATTGCGGAGCTGTATAATACTGCGCTCAAGCAGAAAACGCTCATCTCCATAGAAAATATAACAGTTTGCGGGCTGCCCGCGCTTGAGCTCATCCGTAAGCTGCCGGTAACCATCGTGCTGTGAGGGTTGCTTTGCCATATCTATAGTTTCACCTTCGTATCGTTACATGACCTTCGATGTCGGTTCTGCGGACTGCTACCGAGTATTCCTCAAGGCGTCTCAGCGTATCGACTGCCGGGTGACCGTAGNTGTTATCACCGACGGATATAACGGCAATCTCCGGTGTCAGAGCACTTAGAAGCTCTTCNCTTGTTGAAAATCTCGAGCCGTGATGCCCGACCACGAGAAGGTCGATATCAGGGAGGTCGGCATATCTCAAAAGNGCCCGCTCTCCGCTTGCGCTCATATCTCCCGTGATGAGAGAATTGAGACTGCCCAGAGTGAGTACGGAAAGCCCGCGTTCGTTCTCATCATTACTGCCGAGCGGCGGATAAATAATAAGCTCCATATTGCCGAGCGTAACACTCAGCGTTTCCGTAACGTATATTATATCAGTTCCGCGTTTTCTTGCAAGCTCGATTATATCCTCTGCATAAAACGAATTATCCGAATCATCCGGATCGGGGATAGCAATCGCCGAGATATTCATTCTGTTTAATAAAAATTCCACACCGTTGACGTGATCGCTGTGAAAGTGAGTGAGTATGAGCAGCTCAATTGCCGTAATACCCTGATTTAAGAAAAACTCATGGGTAATTGTGCCCGCATCCTCATAACTGCTGCTGCCGCAGTCAATCACGGCATTGAATTCGCCGCTGTTGAGAACGACGCTCTGACCCTGCCCGACACTCAGAACGCTGATTGACATATCAGCATTAACGACTGATGTGAAGCGGGAGAGAATAAGCACGGTGCAAAGCGTCACCAACGCAAGGCAGACAGGCAGGATATACTGCCTGATCCTCGCTTTAAGCAGCGGTAAGGTGATAAAAACTGCGTAGATATAGATGAGCCAGCAAACGACAAGCGGGTTTGAGGTATATGCTGAGGAAAACGGGATTGAGGAGAGAAACCTTGCGCATCCGATGATATATCGTGATGCCAATGTCGCAGGGAAGGCAATAACAGACCCTATCGGAAGGAAAACAAAGCCGAAAATGCAGGCGAGAACACCGATCGGGAAAGCAATGGAAACTGCCCAGAGTATAAGAAGATTCGAAATGGGTGAGATGATAGAGACTTGATTGAAATATAACGCGGTAAGGGGAACGGTCAGCACAGTTGCACCCATTGTCGCCGCAAAGCCGGATATTACAAAGCGTGTCACGGCTTCCGATATCCTGTTGCCAAATAGCTTCGTCTCACCGATGCTGTTTGTGAGTGCATAGCTTATTCTGCCGGTGAAGAGAAGCATGCCGAGCGTGGCGGCAAAGGAGAGCTGCAAACCTACGGAAGCGCATGAATATGGGTTGATTATAAGNAAAAGGAGGAGCGAAGCCGAAAGTGAAGTGATTCCGTCGCGCTCGCGTTTTATTAGCGGTGCGCAGATGAGAAAGAGCTGCATTATTCCCGCTCTCGACACAGACGGGGTAAAGCCCGTCATCGCCATAAAGATGAGCAGGACGGGGATGCCGAGCATAGCATAAAACCGCTTATTCTTAAGGAAAGTGGAAAGAAAACCCATAATAAACGCAACATGCATGCCTGAAATTGCAACAATGTGGGTAACGCCTGCTGCAGACAGCGAGGAGGAAAGCGCCGCATCATTATTGAGCATATCCTGCTTGCCGGACACAAGAGCCCGCATAAAGGGGGCGACATCATCGGGGAAAAGCCTCAATGTCATGTCGGCAAGTGAATTTGCGAGTCTGGCTGGGATGTAGAGAAAACTGTTTTTTGAACCTGTAACTGTTATATCTCCGGAAACATAACCGGAGAGAAATGCACCCCTTGAGCTGAGCGCATCTATCCTTTCGCCGTCGTCAGTCCCGTCGGTACGTTTGAAATCGGCTTTAAATTCGATCGCATCGCCCGGCTCAAGGTGCTTCTCGCCGTAGTAGTACAGCCTCGCACCGATCGAGACGTCGCCTGTGATCCGTACATCGACACGATGACCGCGGCGTGTCGGCGTCGGGAAATCTCTCACAACGGCAGCTACGGTTTTATACTCGCCGCTCAGAACATCCGCCGGAGCGATAAATATCGCCGTATATGCCCAGCTCCATACAAACCCGGCAGCAAGCGCAATTGTGATCAACAGCGCTCGCAGGTGTATCGTTTCTCCGGCGCGGGCAATGCGGCTGACAGGAACAAAGCGGCTGAACAGGTAGAAGCGGTTGAATATGTTGATACGGCTGAATGTGCTTGATTTGCTGACATTGTTATCGCGTTTGTTGACAAAAGCAAACACCGCGGCAAGAGCAAGTGCCGCGGTGATAATTACAGCAACAGGAAGCGAATTGTACGGCAAAGCGTACCGCGACAGAAAAACCGCAGCCGCAAACGAAAATGAAACGGTAGCAAGCTTACGCATCAAATACTACGGTTAGAACTCGGCGCTGCCGGTCGTTCTGGGGAAGGGGATGACATCGCGTATGTTTGACACTCCGGTCAAATACATAAGCAGCCGTTCAAAGCCGAGCCCGAAGCCGGCATGCTTGACACCTCCGTATCTTCGCAGGTCAAGATACCACCAATATGATTCCTTATCGAGCCCGAGCTCATTCATTCGCGATTCCAGCATATTGAGCCGTTCCTCACGTTGACTGCCGCCGATAATCTCACCAATGCCGGGTGCAAGAAGATCCATTGCGGCGACTGTCTTTCCGTCGTCATTGAGCCGCATGTAAAAGGCTTTAATCTCCTTGGGGTAATCCGTGACAAAAACAGGCTTTTTGAAGTGAACTTCCGTCAGGAAACGCTCATGCTCGGTCTGAAGGTCACAGCCCCAATAGACAGGGAACTGAAAAGCCGTGCCGCTATCATTTGATGCTGTTTTTTCACTGCTCTTTGCATCGCTCCTGGCGGTGTTTCTTTTGCTGTTTTCGAGGATATCAATCGCCTGAGTATAAGTGACAACGGCAAACTCGGCGTTTGCTACGCTGCGCAGCCTTTCGAGCAGGGATTTATCGACAAAGCTGTTCAGGAACTCAAGCTCCGCCGAACACTTATCAAGCACAGTATTTAAAACATATTTAAGCATATCCTCAGCAAGGCGCATATCATCGCTCAGGTCGGAAAAGGCGATTTCCGGCTCTATCATCCAGAACTCCGCCGCATGACGCGGGGTGTTGGAATTTTCAGCTCTGAACGTCGGACCAAAGGTATAAACCTGACCGAACGCAAGCGCATATGCCTCGGCATTAAGCTGACCCGACACGGTAAGCCCCGCCTTCTTGCCGAAGAAGTCAGCGGAATAGTCGATTAAGCGGGCGTTGCCGTGTGAGGGTGAAGTTGCATTCGATGGGGATGATGTAACGCTGAGTGGGGGTGAAGTCACATTCGCTGAGGGCAAAGTGGTGCCAAGTGGAGTTGAATTCACGCTCTGTGGGGTTGAAGCTACATTCTGTGGGGGCGAAGTCACGTTCAATGGGAGCGAGGTCATATCAAGTGTGGTTACTTGGAACATCTCTCCTGCGCCTTCGGCATCGCTGCATGTGATGATAGGGGTGTGAACATAGACAAAGCCGCGGTCCTGAAAGAAGCAATTGATCGCATGAGCGGCTACGGAACGTATACGAAACACGGCTGAGAAGAGATTCGTTCGGGGGCGCAGGTGGGAGACCGTGCGGAGAAATTCGGTCGAATGCCGCTTCTTTTGAAGAGGGTAGTCAGGCGACGATTCGCCCTCCTTTATCACTGAAACAGCCGATATCTCAAACGGCTGTTTCGCTTCGGGTGTCAGCGTGAACAAACCGGACACCGTAAATGCAGCGCCGACGTTCTGTCTGACGACATCGTCAAAATTCTCAAGCTTATCCCTGTCGAGTACAACTTGGATATTCCGAAAGCTGCTCCCGTCGTTGAGCTCAAGAAAGCCGAAGGATTTCATATCACGGATGGTTCTGGCCCAACCCGATACGGTCACAAGGACGCCGTCATATCGCGGCGGAGCGTCAAAAAAATCCTTAATCAGTACGACAGGCAATACAGAGACACCTCACATTTCCAGTTCGACTGCCGCGCCNNCGGCAAGACTCTTTGCAACATCAAGAACNCGTTGATTCTTACTCCCGCGCCATCTGAGAGCCAATGCTTTTTGCGCTGCGATAAAACGACCCTCAATAAGGACATCGGTAAGCCTGAGAAGCTCGCACGCATTGGGGTCGGTATCGGCAAGGATAAGTATCTCCTCAAAGGTGTAGCCTGAGTATGTCCATACGTTCAGCCCGTTTTCTTTTGCTGCGGAGGCGAGCTGCACGCACTGTAAAGGCTGAAGGAAGGGCTCGCCGCCCGACAGAGTGAGACCGTCTGTCAGCTTATTGCCAAGCATCTCGGCAATGATCTCACTTTCGGGTTGCTCGGTTCCGCCGTTTGGGTCCCACGTTTCAGGGTTATGGCAGCCCTCGCAGTGCATAAGACAACCTTGTGCGAAAACTACGAAGCGGAAACCCGGCCCGTCAACGATCGAATCCTGTACCAATCCCGCAATACGCATTTTAAACTCTACCTTCACATTTATGGTTCGGTTCCCGATAAATCTATCTGCTTGCAGTCAGTCCGTCTGCTGACGGTTAGCCCACTCATTGACAGCTGGCTTATCGGCAGAAAACTCTATGCTGATTTGTTTGACGTTAGTTCATCGAATGCTTGAGTCTGTCGGCTTCCTCGGCACGTTTGGCGTCACTCCAACGGTCAAGAGTAGGACCAAGATAACCTGTAACGCGGCGTATACGCTCGAACCCTGTTGCGCCGTCTGTCTCAAGTCTCCCGCAGCTGGGGCATTCATCGTTGATGATCCCGGTGAAGCCGCAGGCAGGGTCGCGGTCGACCGGATGGTTTATTGAACCGTAGCCGACTCCGCACTCGTTCATAAAGCGGATTGTTTTTTCAAAGGCTTCAAGGTTGTCGAGAGGGTCACCGTCCATCTCAATATAGCTGATGTGCCCGGCGTTTGTCAGGGCGTGATACGGAGCCTCAAGCCTGATTTTGTCAAAAGCGTTGATTTTGTAATAAACGGGGATATGAAAGCTGTTTGTGTAATACTCTCTGTCGGTAATGCCTGCCAGAACTCCGTATTTCTTTTTGTCTATTCCTGTGAAGCGGCCGGCTAACCCTTCCGCAGGCGTAGCGAGCAGGGTGAAATTTAGACCTCTGTCGGCAGACTCCTTATCGCATCTTGCCCGCAGGTGGCTGATAATTTCAAGACCAAGGTTTTGCGCGCGGTCACTCTGACCGTGATGCTCTCCAATGAGAGCGACCAGAGTTTCAGCAAGGCCAATGAATCCGATAGAGAGTGTTCCGTGCTTGAGAACCTCGCGAACCTCATCGGTATGACTGAGCTTCTCTGAATCGATCCACACACCCTGACCCATGAGGAACGGGTAGTTATAGACATGCTTGCGGCATTGGATTTCAAACCTTTCGAGGAGCTGATCGACAACCAGATCAAACTTATGGTCAAGATCCTCAAAGAAGCGGTTTATATCGCCGCCTGCTTTGATTGCAAGACGCGGGAGGTTAATAGATGTGAACGAGAGATTGCCGCGTCCGTTGCTGACCTCTTGAGAGCTGTCATGAGCATTGGCGATGACGCGTGTGCGGCAGCCCATGTATGCAACCTCGGTCTCGGGTTGACCTTCCTTGAAATATTTAACGTTAAACGGAGCGTCAATAAAAGCAAAGTTCGGGAAAAGGCGTTTTGCGCTGCAGCGGCAAGCGAGCTTAAAGAGATCATAGTTCGGATCCTCAGGATTTAAGTTGATACCCGACTTAACGCGGAAGATTTGGATGGGGAAAATCGGAGTTTCGCCGTTACCGAGCCCTGCCTCGGTCGCCAGCAGAACATTTCGCATTGCCATGCGACCTTCGGGGGAGGTATCAATTCCATAGTTGATCGTCGAGAACGGCGTTTGAGAGCCGGCACGCGACTGCATAGTATTGAGGTTATGAATGAATGCCTCCATCGCCTGATAGGTGGCGCGGTCGGTCTCCTTAACGGCGAAATGAACAGCGATTTTCTGTGCGGCTTTCATTTCATCCTCGTTACCGTAAGCTGAGACCANATAGGGGAGCTCCTTTGCGAGATACTCCTCGTTGTTCTCAAGCGTCGGGAAAAGACCTGTCTCGCGCTTTATATCCTCAATGAGCTTCTTGAGTGCTTCCTCACAGTCCTCATTTTTGATTGTAATCATGATGGATTTTGCCAGATTCTGACGGTAAAGCCTGACAAATGTCTTTCTGATGCCCTCAGCCATCCCATAATCGAAATTCACAATGCTCTGCCCGCCGTGCTGATCATTTTGGTTTGACTGTATGGCGATGCACGCCAGAGCTGTGTATGAGGCAATATCGTTCGGCTCGCGGAGCATGCCGTGCCCGGTCGAAAAGCCGCCCTTAAAGAGCTTGATTATGTCGATTTGCGTGCAGGTTGTCGTCAGGGTGAGGAAATCCAGATCGTGGATATGAATGTCGCCCTCGGAGTGCGCCTTTGAGTGGTCGGGTTTGAGAACAAACATGTTATAATATTGCTTCGCACCCTCTGAGCCGTATCGGAGCATGACACCCATCGCCGTATCGCCGTTAATGTTGACATTTTCGCGCTTTGTGTCGCTGTCGCGCGCATCGGCAAATGTGATTTCCTCGTATGTCTGCATCAGACGGGAATTCATCTGCCTGCGGCGTGTGCGCTCGCTCCTGTAGAGTATGAAGGCTTTGGCTGTTGAGATATAGCCGTTATCCATCAGTACCCGCTCGACAATATCCTGAATGTGCTCGACCTCGGGTGAATCTATGCCCTCAAGCTCAAGGATAGACATGACTTCCTCGGCAAGCTTGAGTGAAAGCTCGTCGCTCCCAGTCCTGTATGTGGCGTTAAAGGCCTTGGTTATCGCGTCTGCAATCTTGCTGATATCGAACTCCACGGTTCTCCCGTCGCGCTTAACAATGCTGTTGACTGCCATAGTTATCATCCTTTTCGACAGATATAAAAACACAATATATTGTGTTAATTATTGTGTTTATGCGACCCATTATACAATGAATAGATACAAAGTCAATAGAGAAATTGCAAAGTTTTACAAAAAATCGCAGGTGGCGGGAGTTGCTTTACAAAATTGCTGTGATATACTGGTGGTTGACGCAAGCGATTATATCAGGCGATAACATCGCGATAACATCAAACAAATGATTCAAATGATTTAGGAGTGTGGCTGTATTGTTGGGAAGTGAACTAAAGAGCGAGGCGCGCAGGATAATCACCTCCCAGGCACCCCGTATATTTCTCATCACCGCTGTTTTTAAACTGATCACAACTATTCTGACAGAGCTTCAATCCCGCCTTGCCGGTACGGAAGCATTTTACATCCAGCTTGAAGAACAGCTGCGGACGGGCGGACTGCCGACGCTCGAAATGCTGACGTCGAATGTTCGGATATCAGGAGCATTACTCGCTTTTCTCATAATGATTTTTGTTCCGGTGATTGAAACCGGATATTCAAGCTATTGCCTGAAGCTCAGCCGAAGCGTTGAGGCTGAGCCAAAAAGTCTACTGGACGGATTTTTGTTTTTTGTGAAAATAATAGCGATACATATCATAGCCATGCTGATTTCAAGTATCGGAATGGTTTTATTCATTTTTCCCGGGGTGATGGCGGTTTACGCATATCGTCAGGCGTATTACATCATGCTGGACAATCCTGAAAAAGGTATAATCAGCTGTCTCCGCGAGTCGAGGCGGCTCATGCGCGGTAATAAGGTTGACTTGTTTCTGATAGATATTTCTTTCCTGGGATGGTTTATTGTCGACCTTATAGTGGTGATGTATTTGCCGCTGCCGTTTATGTTCCCGATTGTTCAGATTTGGCTGGCGCCCTATACGGGATTGACATATGCGCAGTATTATAATCGGTTGATAGGCAAAATCGCCGTGTGAATAATTTCAAATTGAGAGGGAATGCGAATTGAAGAGAGATATGTTAAGCGGGAAGCCGTGGAAAGTGATTTTGCTTTTTACTTTACCGATCCTGCTGGGAAATCTGATCCAACAGCTTTATAATGTCACAGACGGTATAATAGTCGGTAACTTTGTCAGTGAATCGGCACTTGCCTCGGTGGGGTTGTGTCAACCGCTGACGATTCTGCTGCTTGCTTTAGCNATCGGGCTTGCAGTCGGGGTCACAGTTGTTGTCTCACAGTATTATGGAGCAAACAGAAAAGACGAGCTACCTATGGTAATCAACACAGCTCTTATACTGCTTGGAGTCTGCGGATTGGCATTGACGGTGATAGGTTATTTCGCCGCACCGTTTTTGCTTGAAAAGCTGCTCTCCGTACCGGAGAGTAACCTGCCTAATTCGATTTTATATATGCGTGTATACGTATTCGGACTCACATTCCAGTTTGTTTATAACGGAATGGCAGCGTCGCTTCGTGCTCTTGGCGACTCGAAGGCGACTCTTTATTTCCTCATTATTGCGGTTGTGTTTAACGCCATTGCCAGTGCTCTGGCTGTTATCGTGTTCGACATGGGCGTATTTGGTGCCGCACTCATGACCGTTGTGGCTCAAATTATATGCGCGATAGTTTCATTCATCTACCTGAACAGAAAAATTAACCTCAAACAGACCGAACGGCGTTGGGACGGCAAGATGGCGCTGCTTATGGCAAAGCTTGGTATGCCAATTGCGGTTCAAATGGGAATCGTCTCAATCGGTAACGGCTCGATGTACCGACTGGTCAACGGATTTGCAGCCACTGTACCGGGAATAGTGCCTGCTTACACAACTGTGCTGAGAGTTGAGAACCTTCTTTATGTTCCGATCATGGCGTTTCAATCGGGGATGGCGAGCTTCACAGGGCAAAACGTGGGTGCCGGGAGGATGGACCGCGTGAAGCANGGGCTCATTTCNACNCTCATCATGTCTGTATCATTGTTACTGCTTGAAAGCGTCTTTATTAACATTTTTGCAGGGANNGTTCTTTCGCTGTTTGGTATAGAAGCGGTATCAATGCAAATAGGCATACAGCAAATAAGATACATGTCTATGTTCTATTGGATGTTTGCCACATATATGACACTGGGCGGGCTGCTGCAGGGAGCGGGCGATACGGTTCTCATGTCCTGCGCGACGCTTACAGCGCTTGCTATGCGAATATTGTTTGGCTATCTCTCCGTTCATCTTGGGATTCTTTCTTATAACGCCGCATGGGTCACATGCCCAATCGGCTGGCTTTTTGCACTGGCAATTTCTTACACGAGATTTTTCACGGGAGGATGGAAGAAGAAAGCAGTGGCAAGGCGTTCACCGCATGAATCCGCTGAGATGGTCAATGTGGAGTCACTGTAAATGTTATATAGCTTTTTTGCACTAATATCGCGGATACGCAATATTTCACGTTGGTCACTGATGCGAAACAGCGCTGTTGAAAATGTTCAGGAGCACTCACACATGGTGGCAGTGATTGCACACGCGCTTGCTGTTATTCGCCGCGATGTGTTTCACGGTGAAGCCGACCCGGGGCTTACGGCGGCAGCGGCATTGTTTCACGATGCGTCCGAGATATTCACGGGTGATTTACCTACCCCGATTAAGTATTATAACCCGGACATAATGACGGCTTACAAAAAAGTAGAATCGGTCGCAGCAGCAAAGCTGCTAACGGCTTTGCCCCGCGAAATGCGCCCGGAATATGAGCGTCTTTTGTCGACTGAATCGGGAGAATCGGCGACAATGACCGAATCAAACGCTTTGGAGACATCGCACGGGGCAGTTACAGCAGCAGCATCACTTGAATCAAATGTTTCGACCGAGTCAACCTTATCTGCTGCCAATCAAATCAATAGCATAAAGCCACGGCAGCCGATTGACGACAGTGTGCATAGCTTTGTCAAAGCCGCCGATAAGCTTGCCGCATATGTAAAGNGCCTTGAGGAACTGAAAGCGGGCAATAATGAATTTCGGCTTGCAGCGCAGCAGTCGCTTGAAAAGCTTGAGAAGCTGAAAATGCCGGAGGTTGAGTATTTTATTAAGCACTTCATCCCACCATTCAAGCTGACACTTGATGAGCTTGACTTTTCAATAGAATAGATATGTTCGGTACTTAATGAGATAGTGAATGAGATAGTGAATGAGGCTGCGATAGAATATGTCGCCGGATGAAATAATAATTTCGAAGTGCGTAAAAAAAGCTGTGATGTCAGACTTGCCGGTGACAGAAAGAGAATATTCTCAATATAAAACTTGAAGCGGGGAATACTTATGCCGAAAACAACAGGGCAGAAGCTCAAGCTGCTCTATCTGATGAAGATATTTCTTTCACATAGCGACGAGTCGCACATGCTCACCGTCAACGAGATCATTTCCAAGCTGTCTGAGTATGACATCAAGGCTGAACGAAAGACTGTTTATGATGACATTGAAACGCTTCGTCAGTTCGGAATCGATATTGTTATGGAGAAAGCGAAAGCATATGGTTATTATGTTGCAGGGCGTGAATTTGAGTTACCTGAACTGAAGCTTTTGGCAGACGCCGTACAGTCGTCGAAGTTTATAACAGAAAAGAAATCCAGAGAATTGATCAAGAAGCTCGAAGGGCTTGTCAGCGTTTATGATGCAGGAACGCTGAAGCGGCAGGTGTATATACAAAACCGTGTAAAAAACATGAACGAGAGTATTTATTACAGTGTTGACACCATGCATGAAGCCATAGCCGAGGGGCGAAAGATAAGCTTTAAATACTTTGACTATAGCATTGCTAAAGGAGCGTGTTTATAGGAGAGACGGAGCGGTTTATGTCGTTGATCCCATTGCGCTTACGTGGAATGATGAGAATTATTATCTTATAGCTCATTCGCATGACCGTGAGGGGCTTTCGCATTACAGAGTCGACAGGATGAATAATGTAAGCATACTTGATGAGAAACGTGACAAAGACATAAAAGGCATCAATCTTGCCGAGTATTCAAAAAAGATATTCGGTATGTTCGGCGGAGAAGAGACGAATGTATTGCTTAGGGTCAGCAATCAACTGGCGAGCGCCGTGATTGACCGCTTTGGGGGCGATGTGATGATGATTGCAGACGGTGAGGATCACTTCACCGTAAGCATTCGGGTCATTCCTTCGCCGATTTTTTACGGCTGGCTTTTTCAGTTCGGCGAGCTTTGCACTGTGCTATCACCGCAGAAGGTTGTTGATGAACTGAAGCTGCGAGCCGAGAGCCTTATAAGCAGCTTGAACACTTAGAGCCATATCAGCAGCTTGAATGTTATAAAATAAGTCCGTTTTAACGGACACCAAAACAATTATGATGGACGCATGAAAGAAAACCTTGTTATTCTGGGGGAATCAAGATATGAAATTTCTTTATGCGATCCTTTTTTCGATCATACTTCTCTACACATTCCTGTTTTCGCTGTTTAATCTTTCATGGCTTGGCGGCAGAGGCATTGCGCTTGCGGTTCTGAGCGGATTGACCCTGTACAAAATCATTAAGCATTTATTCGCAGGCTTAAAAGAAGAAGAACGCAGGATGAATCGTATGCGTAGCATAGGAGCATCCGGAGCGGCTGACGCACTTAACATGCTGATATTCAATGAATTCACCGAACTAAGGGAGCTTTCCGAGTTCAACGAATCTACTGAACTAAGGGAGCTTCCTCTGTTAAATGAGCATTTAATGCTCAGCAAGCTTGGCACGTTTGATAAATTCGATAAGCATGATAAGCCTGCCAAGTATAATAGGCATGCCGAGTAGGATAAGCCTGCTAAGTATAGTAGGCATGCCAAGTATAATGAGCATAATAATCTTGATA
>JGI994J12354_10002791_pt1 | contig 16689 bp, 17 predicted proteins | sample IntmicLarv3ML3BL_FD_12354 | JGI IMG/M metagenome (IMG submission 12354) | reverse complement strand
TTCCATCGGAAGAAGAGGGTGAGGATTTCCTCTCCTCTTTCTTCTGAAAAAATATTCAATATTCGCTCCCCGAAAAGTTGCATTTACTAATTGAACTTACCGAATAATTTTAAAAGCGTGCGAATGACTGATTAGGTTACTTCGTTGTGGTACACAGATGACGCTTATAATTTGTGCGGGAATTAGGATGAAATATTTTACAATTTCATCTTGCTATGCTTATTACTAATTGATTATTATTTATTTCTTGAAATCCAGTTTTTTTTTTTTCATTTCTACTAATTTGTGTATATCTTTGTACCCAGAGTGAGACGTTTTTTATGTTATCCCGAATATTAATTTTGGGGGTGACGAGGCGTTGTATATATAATACGATAACGCAAATTATTAATAATGAGATACTTATTCGTGACGCTGTCATTTTTTACATCGATGTGCTTTGCCATGGTTATCATCCCAAAGCTACTTGAGATGGCCGTCAAATACTCGTTATTTGACAAGCAAGATGATCGCAAAATACATAAGGGGGAAGTTCCTCGTATCGGAGGTGTTTCATTTGTCCCTTGTATCCTTTTTTCAATGATGTTTGTTATGGGTATTTTTCAAAAATTTTATCAGAACGAAACCATTGATTATCGGGTCATCCCCAATTACGGCGAGCTAAGTTTTTTTATCTGCGGATTATTATTGCTGTATCTTGGTGGTGTGAAGGACGATCTGGTGGGACTGAGGTATTTTTACAAGTTTCTCATGCAGGTCATATCTTCAGGACTACTAATTATTTCGGGCTTATACATCAACAATTTCCATGGTTTTCTGGGGATTCATGAATTTCCAACGTCCTTAGGCATTCCGTTAACCGTCTTGCTCATGGTATTTATAATTAACGCAATTAACCTGATAGATGGCATAGACGGGCTTGCGTCAGGAATAAGTATCTTCGCCCTGTGTGTCTACGGGACGCTCTATATGTTAAATGATTTATGGTTTTACGTAATTATTGCTTTCAGCTCAATAGGCGTGTTGCTGACATTTTTCTACTATAATGTATTTGGGAGTGTATTAAAAAGAAGGAAATTGTTTATGGGCGATTCCGGTAGCCTTACCCTCGGCTTTATTCTTGGTTTTTTGGCTATTCGATATGTACATTACGACTCCAACTTTATTAAACCAAACGGAGACACCCTTGTTTTAGCCATGTCGCCATTATTAATACCGATGCTTGATGTGATGCGCGTTGCATTGTCAAGGGCGATAAGGCGTAAACACTTATTTAAAGGCGACCGGAGTCACATTCACCATAAATTGTTGGATTTGGGACTCCGTGAATCAACAGCGCTGGTAATGCTGCTATGCATGAGTAGTGGGCTTTTTGCTGTCAATTATTTACTAATGGGCGTATTAAATAGCTCTTTAATATTTGCTATTGATGTTGCGCTTTGGATTATATTGAATATGTATATCTCACATCTTTTAGGCAAACGCACTGACAAGCCTGATGACCAGAAGCTTGACGCTGAAAAAAGCAATAAAATAGTATTAGAATAATCAACAATGAAGATGGAGAAAATAGCAATTATCGGACTTGGATATGTAGGTTTGCCTTTAGCAAGACTGTTTGCAACAAAGTATCCTGTGGTAGGTTTTGATATCAATCAAAAAAGGATCAAAGAGTTAAGAACAGGAGTAGATAGTACTTTAGAGGTCGAAAATGAAGTTCTGAAAAATTCGCTTAAAGAAAATAACGACCCTAATACCGGATTGTATTGTTCTTCTCAGATGGAAGATATAAAAGATTGCAACTATTATATAGTAACAGCCCCCACACCGGTTGATAAAAACAACAGACCTGATTTAACTCCGTTATATAAAGCCAGCGAAACAGTCGGAAAAGTGATATCAAAAGGGGATGTCGTTATTTATGAATCTACCGTATATCCCGGAGCTACCGAAGAAGACTGTATCCCCGTTGTAGAAAAAATATCAGGTTTAAAATTCAATCAAGACTTTTTTGCCGGCTATTCTCCTGAACGAATCAATCCAGGCGACAAAGAACATACAGTCGAAAAAATAAAAAAAATAACATCCGGTTCCACACCCGAAATCGGAGAAAAGGTGAATTCGCTCTATGCTTCGGTAATTACTGCCGGAACTCACCTTGCCCCGACAATCAAAGTTGCCGAATCCGCAAAAGTCATCGAAAACGCTCAACGAGATATAAATATTGCATTTGTAAACGAGCTAAAGAAAATATTCGACCGAATGGACATAGATGTAAATGCCGTGTTGGCAGCCGCCGGAACAAAATGGAATTTCCTGCCATTCAAACCCGGATTAGTCGGCGGTCATTGTATTGGCGTTGACCCCTACTATCTGGCTCAAAAAGCCCAGGAATACGGCTACCACCCTGAAATCATACTTGCCGGGCGACGCATAAATGATAGCATGGGTGAATATTTTGCAAGCCAGGTAGTAAAGAAGATGATAAAGGCCGGAATCCAGATAAAAGGTTCAGATATTTTAATTTTAGGAATTACGTTTAAGGAAAATTGTCCTGACTCAAGAAACACTAAGGTGGTTGACGTCTACAAAGAACTCCGTGAGCTCGGCATGAATGTTGATATATACGACCCCCTCGCAAGCGCCGAAGAAGTAAAGAAAGCATACGGAATAGAATTAGTACATAAAATAGAACTTTCAAAAGAATATAAAGCAATCATACTTGCCGTATCGCACAATGAGTTCAAATCATTTGATTTTGAAAGTTATCGCCAGCGCAATACCGTTATTTTTGATGTAAAGGCGGTATTATGAAGTACATTACTCATACTATAAATATTATTCTTTAAAAGTAGAATGTCCTCAACGGAAAATATCATCAGCAAGAACCGCATCGCAAAAAATACTTTATTTTTGTATTTCAGACAAATACTAATTTTATTAGTGGGTTTGTATATGATGCGCGTTGTGTTAGACGTATTGGGAGTTGAAGACTATGGAATTTATAGTGTTGTTGCGGGGGTTGTATCAATTTTCTCATTTTTTAATGGGACAATGACTTCGGCTACGCAGCGTTTTTTTTCATTTGCGTTAGGAAAAAACGATTTAAACGCATTAAAAAAGACTTTTTCAGTCAATTTGCTCATTTATAGTGCGATTGCACTCGTTGCGCTGGTTTTGTTGGAAACGGTTGGATTGTGGTTTGTAAATGAACATTTGATAGTTCCTGCAGAGCGATTTGAAGTTGCACGAGTAGTATACCATTTTTCTGTATTTTCTTTTATTTTTACCATTTTAACTTCGCCATTTATGGCAATTATTATTGCACACGAAGAGATGAAGATTTATGCGTATGTCTCTGTCGTGGAAGCATTTTTGAAGTTGGGAGTAGTGTTTTTATTAGTTTTTTTTTCTTGGGATAAACTCGATATGTATATCTCACATCTTTTAGGCAAACGCACTGACAAGCCTGATGACACAAATCTTGCTATAGTATAATACCGATAGGAAGAGATAAATGAATAAATATTTCAGAGTTTTAGCCATTGAAAGCGAAAGATATACATAACATCCCTCTGAACGAATGTGAAATAGTAGAATTCAAAAGTTCTTTTAATGCAGAAGTTCTTGAGTCTTTGGTTGCTTTTGCCCGTTTTCGGACAAATTTGAAATAATTTCAACAATCCACTTTCGCAAACAAAACTTTTTAAAAAATTTATGAGTACAAATCTGCAGTTTAAGGCAAAGTTAAATGCATTTAGTAGTTATATAAATTTTTGTATACTTTCAGTTCTTGTTTTTTTTATTAATCCATATTTAGTCAACTTTTTAGGTGCAACTAATTTTGGAATATTGAAATCCATTCAAAAATTAATGGATTTTGCTTCTATTGCTGATGGTCGTTCAAGTCAAGCTTTGAAATGGGTAATTGCTAACAAAAAAGATCTAAGCGACAGCGAAAAACAGCAAGCAATAGGTAGTTCTATCAGAGTTTTAATTTTTTTTTCCCCGATATTATTACTGATAATTGGCGTCATCGTTTTTATTCTTCCTTATTCAATCAAATCGTTAGATAAAGATAGTTTTGAGATTGTTCGAATAGCAGGTTTAATTGGGGGATTAAACATTATACTGAATCCTTTGTTTAGTATCCCAGATTCAATTTTAGTCGGTATTAATGAAGCTCACAAATCTACTTTTATCAAGACATTTTGGATGGTAATTTCTAATATATCAATGGTATTAGTTGCATTTTTTGGAGGGGGAATTGTTGGTATTGTGTCTGTGACTTTATGCATTTCTGTTTTAATCGGCCTTCACACAGTTTTGTTGTGCAAAAAAAAAATCCATTGGTTTGGCGTTAAGAAACCTAAAAAAGAGCAAGTAAGTGGTTTTTTTAGTTTAAGTTTCTGGACGCTGTTATGGAGTTTTAATACAAGATTGATGTTATCTTCTGAAATACTATTGTTGAGTTTTTTTATTGGAGCAGAACTTGTTACAAATTATACATTTACAACATATATTTATACTTTTGCATTATCAATTGCATTAATGACAACCAGTGCTGCTATGCCAGGTTTAGGTAATATGTATGGTAATAAAAATGAAAAAGTTGTGCAAAAGATTATTTCAATTGTACGAGAAATAAATCTTTCAATTGCAACACTTTTTGCATGTCTAATATTATTTTTTAATGAAAGTTTTGTGACACTTTGGGTGGGAAATGATTATTATTTAGGTACAGGTGTTAATTTGTTGATTGCAATTTTGATGTTTCAACTGATTTTAATTAGAAATGAAAGCCAGATACAGGATGTTAGTTTAAACATCAGGAAAAAAGTTTTGACAGGTACTTTGGGTGCTATATTAGGGCCTATCTTAAGTATTGTTTTATATATGCTTTTTAATAATATATATGCTATTTTTTATGGATTGATATTAGGACGAATAATTATTAGTCTAGGTTTTCCCAGAATGGTAAACAAGCAATATAGTATAATAAGTAACTATAAAAATATTTTTTTTTCGATTTTGATTATTTCAACGTTTTTTATCCTTTCCAAATTTGTTCCAATTGCGAATAGCTGGATAGTACTTGCATTTTATTCAATCATTTCCATTTTAGTTATTTTTGTTTTGGCTTATATTTTTATTCTTTCAAGTGATAGCAAAAAATTACTTTTGGGATCAATAAGCAAAAGAATTTGACATAAACTTAACTACGAAAGAGTATTCACACAAATAATATAATAATGATTTTAATTGGTGTTTTTTTTATTTGCTTCTTGATATTTTTAATGCTTTTTTTCTATAAAAAAAGTCAGAACATCTTTAATCCAATGTCTTACATTATATTATTTTTCTTAATAAGAAATACGATGTTTTTACTAAAGGTATGTAGTAATCCCGATTCCATGAATAGTTATTTGCCCGTTATTATTACTGATCCAGACCTGTTGTTACTTAAATATTTTTTATTTCAAACTATTTTTTTTTCTGTTTTTTCCGGATCATATTGCATCTTTGCTCAAAAAAGATTGTTGTATTATACCGTTAATATAAAGAGCCGCAATGATTCAGAAAGCATTTATATAATAAGAAACATATTATATCTATCCTTTATCTTTTCTCTTATCACATTTATGTTATATTTTTTTAAGGTTGGCTCTTTGTATGAAATAATCAATAATTTTGCATATAGAACAGAACATATTGATGACAATATCTTTATACAATTATCTGTCCGATTAGCCCCCTTGGTTTTATTTTCAGCTTTATATTTATATATAAAAAAGCAGATAAAATATATAACTTTTATTATGTATAGTTTATATGTAGTTATTTCATTATTAGGATTTGGCTCTAGGACGTTAGCATTTACTCCAATATTAGGAGGCTTTGTAATATGGAGTATATTAACCGGAAACGCAAAAATAAAAACATTCAAAAAGTTCTTGTTACCGACAATTTGTTTGTTTCCTTTTTTGATAATAGTATCAGATTTAAGAAAACCCCAAAAAGTTGATTTGTTATTTTCTGAACCAGTAGAATATTTTCTTTCCATATTTGAAGACGATTCGAGCGAGTCTTTTGTAGCTGAGCAACTTAGCAGTGTAAGGACATCATTATTTATATTAAATCATTATAATGAATATAACATGTGGTATGGAAAAAGTATTATTGATTTATTATACGCACCAATACCAAGAAAGTTTTTCGCGAATAAACCTCCTGTTGATACAGGGCGATATATAACGGCAGCGGCTATTGGTCAGGACTTCCAGCCCCCGACCCCATTAAGTAAGCTTCCGCCCTATGGGTGGCCTCCCGGCTCAATGGAATTAGGTTATATTAATTTCGGACTTTTTGGTATTATGTTAATAGGGATTTTACATGGCTTTATCCTGTCCTACATATGTAATAAATGCATAATGAAAATAGAAATAAAAACTTTCTTTTATATTGTTATCTATTTTTATGCGATCCAGTTATTCAATCTCACCAATTCTGGTCTTTTCACTTTTCTCACTAGAGTCGCGACTTTTTATATATTATACAAATTTTCCAGCTTTTTTATTAATAAAAAAAGATATTTTATACAATAGCTCAAGCGGTCAAAATAATATAACGGTGGCTAAACAAATCTATTAAAGTTCAACACGCTACTTATTATTGACACATTAAAACATAAAGAATATGACAGTCGCCAATTGCATAGACACTAAAGCACTTTATAATGCAGCCCTTTTTCAACCCTCAAAAAACTGCTATATTTTATGAAAAGAATATGTTTGGTTATCCCATCACTTCGTAATGGAGGAGCAGAAAGGGTTATTAGTGAACTTGCGAATCTGTGGTCTGCAAATAATGTCTTGAAAATATATCTTGTAATATTAGCCAAACAAAAACATTTTTATGCTATCGATGAACGAGTGGTTATAATAGAGCCGGATAGAGCATACAAGGCTACTCCAATAGGTCGTTTTTTTTACAAATTGTGGGTACTCCTCTTTATAAGAAGCACTTATAAAAAGATAAAACCTGACACATTGCTTAGTTTTTGTGAAATATACAATAATATTGTTTTATTATCATTGTTTTTTACTTCCGGGAGAAAATTTGTATCTGATAGAAACAGCCCTTATAATAATATTGGCACAATAAATAATTGGTTAAGAAACAAATTATATAGAAAAGCTACTGGTATAGTTGCACAAACAGATACAGCAAAGACGATATTAAGACAAAACACAAGAAATAAAAACGTTATAGTAATTCCTAATCCTTTGCGTGAGATTAGGGATTATAAAACTGAAGTGAAAACGGATTCTAATATAATCCTAAATGTAGGCAGAAATGTGCCTCAAAAAAATCAGATAGAATTGATAAAAATATTTCATAAATGTAATATGAATAACTGGACATTAAAAATATTGGGTGATGGGCCTCTCAGAAGCGAATTGCAAAATACAATTACCGAGCTACAATTAGAAAACAACGTCTATTTAATAGATTTTAATGCAGATATTGATAAATATTATTCTGAAGCTAAAATATTTGCTTTCACGTCTATTTTTGAAGGCTTTCCAAATGCATTAAGTGAAGCGATGGCTCACGGACTTGCTTGTGTCTCTTATGATTGTCCTACAGGCCCTCGTGATATGATAGTAGATGGAGAAAATGGGTTTCTTATACCACTAAATGAACAAGATATTTATGTGGAAAAATTTAAACTATTAATGTCATCAGACAAATTAAGATTGAAATTTAGAGAGTCCGCTATAAAACATAAGATCAAGTTTGATATGAAAAATATCGCTGATAAGTATTTGAGTTTTATCCTAAATTAAACTAATCAAACTATAATATGCTGAAAGTCCTTGTAAATACTGCATCCATAAATGATGGCGGAAATTTGCAGGTTGCAATAAATTTTATAAAAAACACATTGCAAAATGCGAATAATATCGAATGGTACTACATTGTATCAAAAAGGATATTTTATTTTCTGAATCTGAATGACATATTTTTGCCTGAGGAAAAACATGTAGTAGTGAGAACAAGACCTTCAGACGTCAAATACAGAAAGGAAATATCTCGTGAAATTCTAAATTTTGAATCTTCAAAAAAAATTGATATAGTATATTCTTTGGGTAGCCCGTCATACATATCATTCAAATCAATAGAAATACAACGCCTAACAAATCCATATATTATAAATCCTAATAAATATGCATATAATACCTTTCCATTCATATCAAGAATAAAACGTTATCTTATAACATATGTTCAAAGGTATGAAATTAGAAATTGCAAATATTTTATAACACAAACAGCGTTAGCTAAAAGTCATATTATCAAACGGTTTAACATTGTTCAAGATAATGTTTTTGTTATTTCCAATGCATTAGCAGACTGTTTTCTTAGTATGCCTGATAATGCAAATAAAGAAAAACTTGAGAATATAATCTTTTGTTTATCTGCCCCTAATCCTCATAAGAATATTGACAAGGTTCCACTTGTGGCATACCTTTTAAAACAAAAAATGCCCGAAGTAAAGTTCAAATTTTTACTTACTGTAGAAAATGAACATCCAATATATAAGGCGGTTTTGAAAAAAGCAAAGGCGTTAAATGTGGAAAATTCAATAGAAAACGTAGGAAAATTAACGCAAGAAGAATGTGTTAATGTTTTTTTAAAATCTAAAGTCACGTTTTTGCCAACATATCTGGAAGTTTTTTCGGCTACCCTAATCGAGTCTATGAAAATGAGAGTGCCAATTGTTACAACCAATTTTGACTTTAATAAAACTATTACTGAAGATGCTGCATTATATTTTAATCCCAATGACTGGAAAACGGCGTCTAACGCATTGTGCAATATGTTAGTGAATGAAAACATAAGGCAGGAATTTATTAAGAAAGGAGATCAAATTATCACCAAATTTCCATCTGCTTCTGAAGTTTATTACTCAACATGTGAAATAATAAAAAATATTAGTGGCAAGTGATAACAGCATCTTTAGTATTATATAACACCTCTATTGAAGATGTGAAAAATGTCATCAATTCTGTTAACAATAGCATGATTGAAAAATTATATGTTATTGATCATTCGACAACTGATCAACTGTCTGAACATGTAAAAAATGCCACTAAGGCTGTTTATTTTCATAGAGAGAATAAAGGATATGGTGCGGGTCATAATTTTGCAATTGAGAAATCTATTAATGAAGACAAAGCTAAATATCATATAGTACTTAATCCAGACATACATTTTACATCAAAGACAATTGAGTCATTGGAAAAATATATGGATAATAATTCTGAGGTGGGATTAATTATGCCTAACGTTTTTTACCCAAACGGAGAACAACAATTTTTATGCAAACTACTACCAACTCCTTTTGATATCCTTTTCAGAAGGATTTTGCCGAAATGGCTAACAAGAAAAAGAGATGATAAATTTACATTAAAAAAATCCGGTTATAATAAAATAATGAATATCCCTTATTTATCTGGTTGTTTTATGTTTTTTAGAATAAAAGCATTAGAAGTAGTTGGGTTATTTGATGAACGATATTTTATGTATTTTGAAGATTTAGACATTTCACGGCGTATGCATGAAATATATAAAACTATATTTTATCCTTTCGTTGAAATTATTCATACACATGCCGCTGGACATAGAAAGAGTCTTAAGCTGTTAAAAATAAGCTTAGTTAGTGCAATAAAATATTATGATAAATGGGGATGGATTTGCGATAAAAACAGAAACGAAACAAACAAGCAAATTTTAATTGAAATTGATGAAGATAAATGGCGCCATGATTAATATTTCAAAATTTATTACCGATAATATTACTCTCCAACAAAAAAGTAAGTTTGCCAGAGATATTGAGGCAAACGATCATAAGTTGTCAAACGAAATTGCAGGGAGTTCAGTTCTTGTAATTGGTGGAGCTGGTTCGATTGGTTCATCTTTATCTTCAGACACGTATAGTCCGTGGCGGAAAACCTTTTCAGGTATGGAAGTTTGTGACGATGCTAAAAAATAGTATTTTCATAATAAATCTTTATATATTGATTTTATGATAATTTTCCTGACTTGTTGGGTCGTATTATTCCCTAAAAGATACTTTGTGCGTCGCGTATTAAGAGACCTATCTGAGTTCAAACCATGATATTTTAAAAACTTATTGCTATGAAAATAAAAGAAGGATTGAAAATCAGGAGTATTGCAGGCGAAAAAGTAATGATCATGCAGGGGCAAGCAGGTGCGGATATGACCAAATTAGTTTCGTTTAACCCAACAGCCGAATGGTTATGGGAGAGCTTCAATGGTAAAAATTTTGAGGAAGGAGATGTGGTCAGTTTGCTTATCGAGCAGTATCGGATCGATGCTGATACGGCTGCAAAGGATGCACGTGCATGGGTTGAGCAATTGCTATTGTGTAAGGCGCTGGAATTATGATTACCTATGAGATGTTAAGTCGCCCACAACGGGCGCTTTTTGTTTTATTAAATACGGGTTTGTGGAATCGGGTTCCGGAAAAAGAATTCTTTCGGGGCTTTTCAGAATCAGAATGGAGAGAAGTTTACCGTATATCAATTGAGCAAGGCGTTATGGCTATTGTTTTTGATGCGGTAATGCGTTTGCCGGATGAATGCAAACCTCCCCGTTCATTGAAATTGAATTGGGCTTTAAATGTGGAAGCGCAGGAAGTTCGTTATGCCAGCCAGGAGGCTGTTGCTCGTGAGTTATCCGATGTTCTATGGAAAGATAATATTCCGATGCTTCACTTTAAAGGGTTGTCTTTGGCGCAGTTTTATCCAATACCATCACATCGTGAATTTGGAGATTTGGATATTTATCTTTATGGGAAATATAAAGAGGGAAACCAAAAGCTAATAAGGCAAGGTGCAGTAAAAAATAACGATGATCCAAAACATACATCGCTAACATACAAAGGGATTTCAGTTGAAAATCATTTGTCTCTTATAATGTTTTTTAGATATCCACATCTTAAAAGTCTTAATAATAACCTGATAGAATTATGTAAAGAGTCGGTAGGCAACATTGTCTCGGACAGTATTATATACCCTGACCCCGATTTCAATGCTATATTTGTTATGAGTCACGCGCTACTACATTTCCCTTCTTCTATTGTATTAAGGCATCTTTGTGATTGGGTTGTTTTTTTGGAAGCAAATAAAGATAAAGTTGACTTTGCAAAATATAAAATGATCTTATCAGAGGCCGGCCTTTTAAGAGCGGCGGAAGCATTTACAGCTTTGGCCGTAAGATTTCTCGGGTTGGATCAGGGATCAGCCCCGACATTCATGCATGATTCAGCATTGGAAGATAAAATATTGCTTGACATACTAAACCCCTTTGTTTTACAAAAAAAGAATCCTTCACCATGGGAGATTGTTAGGTTTAAATACCGAACATTGAAATCGAACCGCTGGAAATATGAACTTGTGAATCCCAACAGATACGATATATTCATACTGCATTCTATTTATTATTATTTACGTCATCCCGAATGGTTTTTGCGACTAAAAGAAAAAATAAATGAATCTTCGGGAAATTGTTAAATTATTGCCCGCTCGTTACCGGAAACGAGGAGTGGGAGTAACCGTTGCTGTGCTGATACAGGCGCTTCTTAACTTTGTTGGTTTGGCGGCTCTGGTTCCTGTTCTGGCATTATTATTAGATTCTCAGGGGGCAAATCAACATTTTGTGTTAAGTCGTATGCAGGATTTAACAGAAATTACCGAGGCTAATCAATTTGCTGTAGTGGTTTGTCTATGCGTATTTTGTATTATTGTAATCAAGAATATGTTGAATGTCCTGTTAGGCGAGTTTCAGATAAAGTATGTCAATTCGCTCTATTGCTATTTTTCGGAGAAGCTTTATGAAAGCTATTTTCGGCAGGGGCTTCTATTTGTGAAACAATCCAATACAACATCTCTGTCGCATAAAATAAACGGTGTATGTTATGTTTTTGCACAGGGAATCCTGTCTCGTATTTTTTCAATGACAGGCGATGCGGTATTGTTCCTTTTGATATGGGGCGCTTTACTCATCTATTCACTGCCATTAGCTTTGCTTACGTTTTTTTGTTTTGTGCCTGCAGGCATTTTATATTACTATATCGTAAAACGAAATCTGGTGCGGTATGGAAAATCAGAAAACGAAGTCCGTCATAATCAGATGCGTCTTGTTGCCGAAACTTTCAGGGGTTATATTGATGTTCGAACAAGTAATGCTTTTGCGTTGTTTTATAGCCGTTTCAAAAAAAATATATCCCAGATTTCTTTTTATCGTGAACGAACAGAAAGGATTTTACGTATCCCGAATGGGATTATAGAATGTACGGTGGCTGGCGTGATGATAATGATCGTATTGCTAAGTCGTGAAGATGCAGCCATGAAATTCAGTTTGGGTATATTTGCCGTAGCTGCTTTACGGTTATTGCCTGTCGTTCGTAATCTGATTACCGGTTGGGCGCAGTTGAAAAATTATGCTTATGCAATTGATCCGATACGCGAAATGCAGCGTTTCGCACCAACGCCCTCCGCTCCAAATGATGTTACGCCCATACATTTCAATCAAAAACTTGAAGTTGATGCGGTCACGTTTGTTTTTATGGATCATGACGGAAGAACGCCGCTAATTGAAAACTTTTCTATGACGATTTCGAAAGGAGAACGAATCGGCATTAAGGGCGCTTCCGGTGTCGGTAAAACAACATTATTTAATTTGTTATTAGGTTTTTTTGCGCCACAAAAAGGAGTAATAACGATTGATGGAATACCACTTGATGATGCAAATCTTTCACAATGGCATGCAATTGCCGCTTATGTGCCGCAGGATGTTTTTATAATGGATGGCACTTTGGCCGAAAATGTAGCTTTTGGCTGTGATTCTTGCGGAATAGATAGGGAAAGGGCATTAACTGCTTTGCGACAGGCAAGCCTTTTGGATTTTGTCGACGTGCTTCCGGATGGTATGGATACGCGAGTGGGTGAAAATGGCTGTAGCCTTTCGGGAGGGCAACGACAACGTGTAGGTATAGCGCGAGCGCTCTATAAACAGGCTGAAGTTTTATTTTTCGACGAAGCCACATCCTCACTCGACGCACAGATGGAACAGGAAATAACCAATACGATTCGTGAATTATCTTCGATTTATAAAGAGCGTACCATCATCATGATTGCCCATCGGGAGTCTTCCTTGGATTTTTGTGATAGAATCATTGAAATGTAGAAAATTTTTATACAGGCTCTAAATTTTTTGTTTTAACATTTGGAGGCGAATTGTGTTAAATAAACATAAATAATGAAAGTTATGCTGTAAATAATGATGTTTGGTTATAAAATAGGACTATATTTGCAGGCTTTTGATATACGCGAAGTTAAATATTATAATATATAGAGAGATGCAAGAAAATGTTTTTATTGAAAAAGATGGCGTTAATACTATAATTGCCAACTATGAGTCTCCGCTGATTCAAGTAGAAGAAATAGTTGTAGAACGTGGTTTTGCTAATACTGGTCCATCACCATTATCAGCACCTGGGTCATCACCCGATAATCAACCAATTGGGCCAAGTTGGTAATTGTTTTGTATGGGTAAATATTAAGATTCAAAGCGACACTTTAGGTGTTGTTAATGAGATTGTATATCATAAAAGGGCGTTAATTCCGCCCTTTTTTGTTTAATCAAATCGCTATGCAACGATATACTATTGCGAATGTGACAATGGAGGTTCCCGGGATTGGTTTTAATCATATACAGGGGTTTCCCCTATTTTTGTCGAGAAATAAGGAAACGCAGGTTAACTTGGTAGTTTGTCTTGGATCCCATATTTCAGGATGGAATTGGGAGCCCTTGCACCGTTTTATGTTTGAAGAAATTCCGTGCGAATTTACTTATACAGATGGACGTTATTATTATCGGAAGATAATGCAGGGGGGAAATGACTTGTTAATGGAAATATCCCTACGAGGAGGCAGGTTGCATGCCGTTACAAATATGGACGAGCGAACGCCTGCACATTGGTTGCGTTTTGCTGTTTGGATAGCCTTTGGAATTGCCGCAGCCACTATGCAAACGGTTGCCATTCATGCCTCAACAATTACGTATAAAGGTAAATCTATCTTATTCTTAGGCGAATCGGGAACGGGGAAAAGTACGCATACTCGCCTTTGGCTAAAGCATATTCCAGAGGCGGAACTGCTTAATGACGATAGTCCTTTTGTATATGCAGATGAAAATAGCGCGACCGTTTTCGGCTCGCCCTGGAGCGGGAAAACGCCCTGTTTCAAAAATATTCAAACGCCCATTGCCGGCATCGTACGACTAAGCCAGGCTACACATAACAAAATAAATAAACTGTCCGGATTAGCGGCGATCGGTGCCTTATTGCCGTCCTGCCCTGCGGTATTTAGCTGCGAAGAATTTCTTTTTGACCAAATCTGCAAGATATTGTCGTCCTTGATACAACAAATTCCGGTTTATTCTCTGGAATGTCTGCCCAACGAAGATGCAGCGCAATTGGTGTTTTCTGCCTTAAAAAATGACGGGTATATATGAAGGCCTTAGATAATAACTTATTCTTTGAAGAGGTAAAAAGAATCATATCAGAAGGAGCTTCGGTCGAAATATTAGTAAGAGGCAAAAGTATGACTCCTTACCTGAAAGATGGTATCGACACAGTTGTGATAGCTCCTTTTGAGCCTTCGGAACTAAAGAAAGGAGATGTCGTGTTATTTTTTAACGCCAATGGCTATTTTTTGCACAGAATAATAAAAAGAAAAGGCAATAGTTTTACGATTCAGGGCGACGGTGTTGTGAAAAAACAGGAAGAAACGTCGTTGTCAGATATTATTGGGATTGTTCGTTTCGTTATTCGCCGTTCAGGAAGAAGTGTTTCCGTCAACCGCTGGAGTCACATAGTGTACTGGAAAAGCTGGCTTTTTTTTCGCACTTTAAGGCGATACCTGTTAGTTATATACAGATTATTTTAACATCAAATGACAAAAAAGGTTAATGATTTTAGTTTTAACACGATTAAACATTTTTTATTATTATATTTGACGCATCAAAACCAGGTTAAAAGAGAGACCGTTTTTTTATAAGTAGAATGTGAATAATGTGAATGTATTATGAAAAAAAAATTATTATTGAGCTTTGCGGCGTTTTTTATTGTAAGTGTGTGCTTATCAGCACAACAACAGCAACAACAACCATTCAGGAGGTATTTAAAAGTATTTCAGGATCCGGTGGAGTATAGAGAGCGGATTAGATTTGGGGTAAAATTAGGCGGGCAAATTTCGGTCATCAGTAAAATTCATGCCGGCTCAAACTATCGTATACCAGGTCTGACAATCGGAGGTGCCATGTTAATGCCATTGCAAGAAAAAGACTATTGTCAGTTTTTCTTTGCTCCGGAATTGTTGTATTCGCAGGGTGGTGAAAAAGGCAATGGAAATGACGGAAGCCGAGATGTTAAATTCTATATGGATTATATTGATCTTCCGCTGATGTTTAAATTGTATTTGATAAATGACAATTTACTCTTTGTGGAGTTCGGGCCTAAGCCCAGTCTAAGGGTAAATTATAAGAACAGGAGCAAGGATTTGTCAAAGCCCGAAAAATTTGATTTCGGACTATGCCTTGGTGGCGGTGTCAGCTTGGGTTTCGATAATAATTATGAGATAGGTGCACGTCTGAACTACGGGCTTATGGATATTTATCCGGATACCAAAAAGAACAATTTAAACATAAGCGGCGCGGTTGCGTTCACTTATATATTCTGAGAAGAGTAGTCCTACCACAGCTCTTTATTGTTGTCAATCAGGCATTGAAGGGTTGCGATTTGCTTTTTTTTCAGCGATTTGACCAAAAAATCACTTTTATGACGATCAAGGTTGTGGAAGTCAGATCCGGTAAATTTATAAAGGCCATTTTCTAATAACCAGAGGGCTTTCTCTTTGGCATATCTGCCGTAGGCTCCGGTCAGCGACAAAAAATTAAGCTGGAATAATACACCTTCCGTACGAAGGGAATGATAATCGTCCATAACCATGTATGTATATCGCTCAGGGTGTGCAAGAATTGGAGAATACCCTTCTTCCATCAGTTGCTCCAAAATGCTGATATATCCTATTGGAGGCATCATGTAGGAAGTTTCAACAAGAATATGACGATCTGCAAATGTTAGAAACCCGCCCTGCTTATGCTTTTCAAATGCTGGTTCCAGCATATATTCAGCACCAAGTTTCAACGCCGGAATATCTTTTATCTCATCATCATTCAGCCGTTTTACAAAAAGACCGAACGCTTCAGATAAATAGCGGGTCGTATTCTTTGGAAAATCCGACATTACGTGGGGAGTGAGAAATAAACGCGCTACACCGTTGCTCCTGAGCCACTGTAAAGCTACCACAGCATCCTTATAATTTTTTATTCCATCATCAACATCATAAAGGATATGACTATGAATATCAGTCATATCCATTAATAACCGGGAGCGGATAAATGACTTTTTGATACTTAGAAAACGCATGAATAAGGATTTTATCGATAACCATAAGTGCCATATCCATAGCCATACCCATATCCATAGCTCATACCATCACCCACCCCATTGAGTACAACAGCCATGTTCTTTAACTT
>JGI994J12354_10002790_pt1 | contig 16693 bp, 17 predicted proteins | sample IntmicLarv3ML3BL_FD_12354 | JGI IMG/M metagenome (IMG submission 12354) | reverse complement strand
CGTCAGGCTTGCTTTGCTCGGCGGGGTAGGACCGAAGAGTTGATTCGGCGCGTCCTGCGCCTCACCCCTTCGGGGCGCGAGGCTTTGCCACGCGTCCAATTTTGCTATCCTGCAAAATTGTCAACCTGCGTCTTGCAAAGACGACGCCTTCCTCGCCTGACAGCAAAATCCCTCCAACACCAGGAGAAGGGGTCTTATGCCGTGAGGCTTCCTCAGGCGTCATTTTTTGCTTTTCTCGTGTATCCTTGAGGTTTATTTGCCGCAACCAGAGAGTCACGCGCCCTTTTTTTAAAAAAAGTCTTGACTTATTCTCGTCTTTTGCCAACGGTAAACCCTGTGTCTGATATACGCACCAATATACTCCATTGTATTGGCATCAATGGTCACTACGGGTACGAGCTTGCGGTCTTCGTGTCTGACCTTCGTATCATGCCATAATCAACCATCAGGAGGATACATGTCCTTTTTCCCTTCCAAACATTTTCTTGCCAAGGGTCTTTTACTGGTAGCTGTCGCTGTTTTTTCCGTTGGCTGTGCCCAGGATGGTTCCTTCAAAAACCCCTTCAGCAGCGATGAAGCCCCTGTCAATCAGCCTGCCAATCCTTATTTCTTCGCGGATTTTTCCGATATTCCCATTCCCAATGATATGTCGGAAGTTTCTGACGAAACCGTTATTTCCTACGCCCCTTCAGGAGTGAAATGCGGTGTGCAGCGCTTTCGCGGTCGGGTGGAAGTCAATTCCCTCCTGAACGCCATGCGCAACAACATGGCTGGCCAGGGCTGGACCCTGCGTTCTTTTTTGCGCGCACCCAGTTCCCTGCTTATTTTTGAAAAGCCGGACAGGGTAGCCACCCTCTATATTACTGACGATTTGGTGCATACCAATATGCGCGTGTTCATGTCACCGAGACTCGAAGGCGACCACAGCGCGAATGGCCTCTCCTTTACCACACCGGCGCCCAATACTTCCGGCACCCAGCAACTCTCCCAGTAAGCCCATGGAGATTGCCTGCTCTGCCTTTGCCGCACTCAAACTGCACCTCGGAGTGACAGGTTCTGTCTCAGCCTACAAGGCTGTTGATCTTATGCGGATTTTNCAAAGGCAGGGCGTGCAGGTAAGCGTTACCCTCACGGCCTCGGCCTGTAAATTTGTCACTCCTCTGCTTTTTGAATCCCTTTCCGCCTCTCCGGTGTATTCGGCCATGTTTTCCGAAGCGGGCATGACAGCTTCGCCCTTTGCCCATCTTGAGCCTGCCGGCTTTGCTCATACATTTGCCATTATNCCCGCCACAGCGACCACCCTTTCCCGGCTGGCCCACGGCATGGCTGACGAAATTTTAAGCGCTCAGGCCCTGGCCTTTCCCGGAAAGCTCCTTCTTGCCCCGGCCATGAACCCGCATATGTGGGCAAACCCGGCCACGGTAGGCAATGTGGAAATTCTGCGCCAACGCGGGCACACGGTCATTCCGCCTGCTGACGGGCCTGTGGCCTGCGGCGATACAGGTGCTGGCAAGCTCCCCCCGGTGGATGAATTGGCCCTTCACTGCCTGCGAGCCCTGCTTCGGGCCAGCGCCCGGAACGACCTTGAAGGCCGCAAGGTTCTCGTTACCCTTGGCCCCACACGAGAACCCTTTGACCTTATCCGCTTCTGGTCCAACAGCTCCACCGGGCTGATGGGCGCAAGCCTTGCTGTGGCGGCCTGGTTGCGCGGAGCCGAAGTACATGCGGTGCATGGGCCGCTTTCAACAGAACTGCCCTTGGTTATCCACGCGCACCCCTGCACAACGGCCCAGAGTATGCTCGATACCTGCCGTGCCCAGATGCCCGACATGGACCTGGGGGTTTTTTCGGCTGCTGTGGCAGATTTTGCCCCGGAATATCAGGGGAAAACCAAATTCAAAAAAGAGGGGTGTGAGCAGGGCTTTACCCTGGCCTTCACCTCCACCCCTGATGTGCTCGCCACCCTTGCCGCTGAAAAGGTGCCCGGCCAGATTTTTGTCGGCTTTGCCGCTGAAAGCGACAATATTGTTGAAAATGCCAGGGGCAAACTGAAACGCAAGCACCTTGACATGATTGTTGCCAACCGCATCGGCATCGAGGGCGAGGGCTTTGCTTCGCCCACCAATGCCGTGCATGTCATTACCTCTGCCCAGACCGAAGCCCTGCCCCTTTGCTCGAAATTTGAAACCGCTTGGCAGGTTCTGGACCGCGTATGCGCTTTGTAACCCTTTCTGACATTCTCCGCCCCTGGAAACAGGCGGGCCTTTTCCATTTTCTGGCTGACCCTGCGTCACCCCTGGAGGATGCCGAAGCCCCTTTGACAGAGCAGTGCTTTCTGCCCGCTTCTTCTCCCCTGCAAGAGGAACCCTACAGGCAGAGGCCTTCCGATGTACGACACGGGGAGAGACCTTCCCTTTCCCCTTCTCCTGTCGGGCATTATTCCCCGGCGGGAGGGCAGGGCACCCCTCGCCATGCCGGGCCTTCTTCACCAATCGCCCAACCAGTGCCAAACCCGCCAACGCAAGGGGGCAGCACGGAAATTCTGCCTCAGGTGGAATCCTGGCCGCCCGAATGGAGGGAAGTCTTTTCCAAAACACGACCAGCCCGTTGTTTGTGGACTTACCCCGAACTGGGCCTTGATCTTTCGGGCGCGGGGTCTTCCGAGCGTTCCGTTTTTATGCGCTCCCTAATAAGCCAGCTTTCCCTGCCCAAAGGCTCAAGCACCTTCTGGCCCTATTCCCTGCCAGCGGCTGAGGGCCTGCGTACCAATATTTCCGTGTTTCGGCAGGGGGTACAGTTGCTTTCCCCGGCTGTGATTGTGTACTTTGGCTCACTGGCCTTGCAGGAGACTCAGGCGCAGGTGAACCTCGCGCTTCCCTTTACCCAGGAAATTGTCAAAGGGCGTCTTCATGTTCTGCTTCCCGATTTTTCTGTACTTCTTTCCGGAACGACGGGTTTGCCCAAAACCGTAACCTTCCTGCGGCAGCTTCTTCCCACTATATAATTGACAATGGGGTTTAACCATGCATGTTCTTGTAACCGGTACAGCCGGATTTATCGGCTACCACCTTGCCAGACGCCTGCTTGAGAACGGTCACACGGTTGTCGGCATAGACAACATGAACGACTATTACAGTGTGGATCTGAAAGAGGCCCGGGTTCAGCAGCTTCGGCCCCTTTCCGGCTTTACCTTCAAAAAAATGGATCTGGCAGATGATGAGGCCATGAAAGCGCTTTTTTCCGAAAACAGTTTCACGCATGTGGTCAACCTGGCTGCCCAGGCCGGAGTGCGCTACAGCCTGAAAAACCCACACTCCTATGTCAGTGCGAACGTACACGGGTTTTTGAATATTCTTGAAGGGTGCAGACACACCGGGGTGAAGCATCTGGTCTTTGCTTCCTCCAGTTCGGTGTACGGCCTGAACGCCAAAACCCCCTTTTCCGTACACGACACCACAGACCACCCGGTGAGCATGTATGCGGCAACCAAAAAAGCCAATGAAATGATGGCGCACTCCTACAGCCACCTTTTTCGCATTCCCTGCACGGGTCTGCGTTTTTTCACCGTATACGGCCCATGGGGAAGGCCGGACATGGCCCTGTATATTTTCACCAACGCCATCGTGCAGGGCAAGCCTTTGCCCGTGTTCAACAACGGCAAGATGAAACGCGACTTTACCTATATTGATGATATAGTCGAAGGAGTTGTCCGCCTTCTTCCATGCCCGCCCGAAGCATACGACCAGTGGGACAGGGCCAAGGCCGACACAGCCACAAGCTCTGCCCCCTATGCCCTTTACAATATCGGCAACAACCAATCCGTGGAGCTGGGCGACTTCATAACCACCCTGGAAAAGCACCTCGGCAAAAAGGCGGACATTGAGTATCTGCCCATGCAACCCGGAGATGTAGAAGAAACCTATGCCAACATTGACGACCTTTCCGCAAGGGTGGGCTTTTCCCCATCAACCCCCCTCGATACGGGCATAGCCAATTTTGTGGCATGGTATAAAGCCTATCACACAATTTGAATGTTTCACGTGAAACAAGCTAAAAGGAAGCAGGCCTCGTTGATAGAAGGCTGCTTCCTTTTCATTTGTTATTTCAGCAAGAATTGATGATTTTAGAGCCTTTCATTTTGAAAATGCTCAAAACAGTGATGACGCAAGCCACGCCGAGCTAAGAATAAATTGGCGAAATTCATTCTACGATGCCAATTCCGAGGGCAGCGTTTCAAGGGTACCTTGCCTTGGCATGTGGAGGGGGCAGCACCCTTCAGAGCGATCTTCGTGGCCGCAACTTCTTTTGTGCCTGTATTTATTTGACATGCTATTTGTTTGTGCATTTGTCTTATAAAAAACCCTGTCGAAACATTGACCTCGTCCCTTCTTTTCTGGTACTTGTCTACATGCTTGATTGCGTGTTTCACGTGAAACACGCCTGCTTCGCCCCGCGAACGGGGTACGCCAGCGGGTAGGGGCAGGAAAAAGTCAGGGCGGATCTAAACAATAAATGCGCGTATTTAGGGCAAGAATGCCGAAAGGTGTGCCCTAGTGGGCAAAGGGGCCTGCATGGCTAGAATTATTGCGCTTGCCAACCAGAAGGGCGGGGTTGGCAAAACAACCTCTTCCATCAACCTTGCGGCCGCTCTCGCCGTTATGGAAAAAAAGGTGCTGCTTGTCGATTGCGACCCGCAGGCCAACACTTCGAGTGGGCTCAATATTCCGACCGGAGGCAGCAACCTGTATTCGGTCTTTCAAGATCCAGACCTTGCCCCGCAGGCCATACAGAAAACATCGCTGCCGTTTCTGGATGTGCTGCCTTCCACCACGGATCTGGTGGCGGTGGAAATGGAGCTGGTGGACAAGGTGGGCCGGGAATTTTACCTCTCGGACATCTTGAAAAAAGTGGAGGCGTCGTACGAGTATATTCTGCTGGATTGCCCGCCTTCCCTTGGCCTGATAACCCTGAACGCCCTGTGCGCGGCCAAGGAATTGCTCATTCCCCTGCAGTGCGAATTTTTTGCCCTTGAAGGTATTGTGAAGCTCCTGCATACCTTTGACCTGGTCAAAAAGCGGTTGAACTCGAATCTTTCCCTTCTGGGCGTTGTGCTCACCATGTACGACACGCGGAACAAGCTGGCCCGGCAGGTGAAAAACGAGGTCAGAAAATGCTTTCCCGACCATCTTTTTGAAACCGTTATTCCGCGCAATGTACGGCTTTCCGAAGCGCCCAGCCACGGAAAATCCATCATCCATTATGATGTGAAATCAAAGGGTTCGGAAGCCTACCTCGCCCTTGCCAAAGAGGTTATTTTGCGCAGGCCCAGGTCCGTTGCAAAATAACGTCTTGTGGCAAAAGCGGGTGGGCGCGTCGGTTATGGGCCATTGAAAGCAGGGTTGTTGGGCGGTCACGCCAGTGACCGCCCAACAACCGCCGAGGGCCCTTCGTTTACCATGCGGGTTGAAGAAACGGGGCGGACTGGTCGCTACGCTATTTTTTTGGCTGTAAATTCAAAACAGCTGTGATCTTTGAAATGCTTCTTCCGTACGGTTGCGCCGCAGTGGGCGCAGTCAAACACCACGAGGCCGCCAAGCTGGGCGCTTTTCAGGCGGAAGGGTTTTTTCGGGTCTTCGGCCCAGTTGGCAGAAGAAGCGCCGCAGTTCAGGCACTGCACATTGGTTTCCACCGGGAAGCGAAAGTCCCAGTTGCGGATGAAGTCTTCCCACTCTTTCATGGGTTCGGGCCGGACCACTTCTTCCAGACCAAGGGCCCTGGTTATGAGCGGCTCTGTTTTGGCAGAAATTTTTGCCCAAAGCTCGGCACTGAGGCACACAAGCGTAAGGTTGCCCTTTTTGTCATACAATTTTACGAAATGTTCAGAATCCGCCATGAGTTTGGGTATCCTTGCAAGTGAGGGTTGCGCGGCAGCGAAGGCATGGAAAGCCGCGAAAAAAGGGAAACACCGCAGGGGCGTTTGCCCTTGTCTGATAGTGGCATAAAAACGTGGCGGAATCAAATATCCACCGGAACGGGTAAGGGAAAAGGGTTGGAGAAATTGAGCCGTCGGGCAAGCAAGGCGAAATTTTTGCACGGTACATAGCCCAACACCCCGGAAGGCCGGGGCAGCTTGGCAATGATACGAGAAAAAGGGAGACAGCATGGGATACAGTTCAACAGGGTTGGGAAAGGGGCTTGGCAAGGGGCTGGACGCCCTGATACGCGACACCGGTTCAGACAAGAGCACCGAAACACCCTCGGCCCTGCCCCTCGATGATATTCTCCCGAACCCGGAACAGCCAAGGCGCAATTTCTGCGAAAAGTCGATGGAGGAACTGGCCCAGTCCATCAAAACCCAGGGGCTGTTGCAACCAATTCTGGTCAAGCCCGTAGGAGAAGCCGCGCCGGGCAAATACACCATTATTGCCGGGGAAAGACGGTGGCGGGCAAGCCGCAAGGTAGGGCTGAAAGAGGTGCCGGTGGTTGTGCGCCATTTTACGGCCCTGGAATCTGCTGTTGCGGCTCTGGTTGAAAATCTGCAACGCGAAGACCTGAACCCCATGGAAGAGGCTGCCGGCATAGCCATGCTTCGCGATGAATTTGACATGAGCCAGGACGAGCTTTCGCACAAGCTGGGCAAGAGCCGCTCGGCCATTGCCAATGCCATGCGCCTTTTGACCCTGCCCGCAGCCATGCAGGACGACATAGCCGAAGGCAGGCTTACGGCTGGTCATGCCCGCGCCCTGCTGGGCATTGCCGACGAGCAGGCCCGCGAACAGTTGCGAGACACCATCGTGAAAACAGGCCGATCCGTGCGCGAAGCTGAAGGCATGGCCGCTCTCTGGAAGGAAACCGGCGGGTTTTTCGCTGACGAAGGCGCAGGCAGTAGGGGTGAAGCGCGTGATGCGGCGGCAAGGAAGAAATCAGCCGCAGGCAAGAGGGGCCGATCGCAGAGCGCCAGACTTCTGGCCGTGCAGCAAACCCTTGAATCCGCCCTTGGCGCGCCCATCCGGGTAACAGGCAACGAAAAAAGCGGTAAAATAAGTATTGCCTATGCCACAAGCGAAGAACTTGAAGCCCTGCTGGGAAAGCTCGCGGCTCAAGAAAAAACCCCAAAGAAACCATGAGAGAACTCAAAGGGAAACCACGTTGGTGAATGAACCATATGTATTTCCGGGATCAAAACGCCTGCTGCATGACAGGGGAAGCGAAAACCTTCTCGTTACTGACGAGCAGGGCGCGAAAAAGACCCTGGCAGCCATGAAAGAGGGCAAGGTGCTCATTATCGGCGATGTCATGCTCGATATGTATGTGAGCGGCGATGCCGAGCGGGTTTCACCGGAAGCCCCGGTACCTGTGGTGCTGGTTGAAGAGGAAACCGCGCTCCTGGGCGGGGCTGGCAACGTGGCCCGCAACGTCACCGCCCTTGGCGGCAGGTCGGTGCTGGTGGGGGTTACGGGCGCAGACCCCCTTTCGGCGCAGGTGGAAGAATTGCTGATACAAGAAGGGGTCACCCCGAAAATTATTCCCTCTCCAGACAGGCCAACGACGGTAAAGCTGCGCATTATCGCCAGAAGACAGCAAATGCTGCGTGTGGACAAGGAAAAAACCACCATTCTGCCGGAAGCCATTGTCAACAGAGTAATGGAGCAGGTGGAGCCTGAACTGGCGGATTCCGGCGCGGTGATACTTTCGGACTATGGAAAAGGGCTGATTTCTCCATACTTTATGCAGTGTTTGGCTGCCTGTATGCAAAAAAACAATGCGGAAATTCCCGTTTTTGTCGATCCGAAACCACAAAATAAAATTAGTTACAAGGGCGCAACCCTGCTCACCCCCAATGCCAAAGAAACCATGGAATTAACCAATCTTTCCATGGGAACCTTTGAAGAAATTCTGGCTGCCGGGAAAAAGCTGATGGACGAGACGAGTGTTCCGTATCTTTTGACAACTCTTGGCGCAAGGGGTATGGTACTGTTTAGTGGAGTGGAAGAAGTGTGGCACATTCCCACCTCGGCCAGGAAAGTTTTTGACGTAACTGGAGCGGGTGATACGGTAATTGCCACCTGCGGCCTAGCTGTGGCGGGCGGTATTCCGCTCTTGAAAGCCTGCCAGATAGCCAACGCCGCCGCAGGGCAGGTGGTTGCAGAGGTCGGGGCCGCAGTGCCGAAACCTTCTGAACTGATTCATGCTGTTTTGGAAGTCAGCCCCGAAAGGATAACCCGTCTGGCATGAAACCCCGCTTTTCACAGAGCGGGGGTGTTGGCGTGGCCTGGGGCAATAATCAAACAGACGCAGCAAAGTGAAGAGAGACAATGAAAAACATCACTGTCACACCGCCAGACAAAGCGTTTATCCGCGCAGTGGAAAAAGAGAGCGGGCAGAAAATATCACGCTGCTACCAGTGTGGAAACTGTACTGCCGGCTGCCCGATGACTTTCACCTACGACCACCCGGTCAGCCGCATCATGCGGCTTATTCAGGCCGGTCAGAAAGATACGGTTCTCCATTCGCGGGCCATATGGATGTGCGCCACCTGCGAAACCTGCACAGAGCGATGTCCAAACAACATTGATGTCGCGCACGTCATGGACGTGTGCAGGCATTTGGCCCGCCGAGAAGGAATTCGCGGCGTTTACGGCGTTGCCGCGTTCCGCGACGCATTCCTGAACACGGTGCAGTGGAACGGTCTGGCGCATGAGGTGGGGCTTATGGCCCTCTATATGTTCCGTACCGGGAAATTCTGGACAGACCTCGACCTTGCCCCCAAAACTCTGCCCAAGGGCAAAATGGCCATTATTCCCCACAGGGCCGCTGGCAGAAAGGAAGTGGCCGACATTTTCCGGCGCTTTGCAGAAGGCGCGGCCAATGAAGATCGTGTGCGGGCCAGGCTCGACCCCGGCAACCCCAACGGGCCTCGGGCCCAGGGAGGAAAGCTGTAGTGAGTACCCTATCTCTTGGCTACTACCCCGGCTGTTCCGGGCTTGGCACCTCCATGGAATATGACGCCTCATCAAGGGTCTGCTGTGCCGCCCTGGGCATAACCCTGCACGATATTCCCGACTGGACCTGCTGTGGTTCCACCCCTGCCCACACGGTGGACAGGGTGCTTTCCACAGCCATCTCGGCCCGGAACTTTGCCCAGGCCGAAAGGGCGGGCTTGAGCGAGATAACCACGCCCTGCCCAAGCTGCCTGAAAAACCTGAAAAATGCCCTGCACGCAATGGAAGACGATTTTTTCCGCGCCAGGGTAGAGGCCCTTACCGAGAGGCCCATCACGCAGGCTCACACGGTGCGGTCCCTCTTGCAGGTCATCGTGGAAGCGATCGGGCTTGACGCGGTCAGGGCAAAGGTGGTCCGGCCCCTTACTGGGCTCAAGGTGGTGCCCTATTACGGCTGCCTTATGAACAGGCCGGGCAGCACCATGCAGTTTGACAACCCGGAAAACCCGGTTGCCATGGACAATCTGCTGAAAGCCCTGGGCGCCACGGTTTTACCTTATCCGTTCAAGGTTGAATGCTGCGGGGCCTCCTTCGGGGTGGCAGACAGAACCATTGTGCCGCGTTTGAGCGGCAAGCTGCTGGAGGCCGCAAAGGATGCCGGGGCAGACTGTATTGTGGTTGCCTGCCCGCTCTGCCAGATGAACCTTGACCTGCGACAGGAACAGATAGAAAAGGCAACGGGCGTGAAATATTCCCTTCCGGTGCCGTATTTCACCCAGTTGGCCGGGTATGCCCTTGGCGAGCATGTTTCAAAGCTGGGGTTTGACAAGCTGGCGGTTGATGTGCAGCCGCTTCTGGAACAGTGTGCAGCCAAGGCGGAAGGGGAGGAAGCGCAATGAGAATCGGTGTATTCATCTGTCACTGCGGCAGTAACATTGCCGGTACGGTAGACTGCCCCTCTGTTGCCGAACAGGCCACCTCCTTCCCTGATGTGGTTTATGCCACCGACGCCATGTACGCCTGTTCCGAACCGGGGCAGGACACCATTATCAATGCCATAAAGGAACACAACCTGACCGGGGTTGTGGTCGCTTCCTGCACGCCCAGAATGCACGAGCCCACCTTCCGCCGGGCCGTGGAACGGGCGGGCCTGAACCGCTACATGTTTGAAATGGCCAACATCCGCGAGCATGTTTCGTGGATTGGCAAGGACATGCAGGCCAACACCAACAAGGCTGCGGAACTTGTGCGCATGGCCGCGGCAAAGCTGCGGCTGAACCGCGAACTGTTGCCCAAGAAATTTGCCGTTACCAAAAAGGTTCTGGTCATTGGCGGCGGTGTGGCAGGCATTCAGGCCGCCCTTGACTGCGCGGATGCGGGCCTTGACGTGATCATGGTGGAAAGGGAGCCGAGCATTGGCGGCAAGATGGCCAAGCTCGACAAAACCTTCCCCACGGTAGACTGCTCAAGCTGTATTCTCGGGCCGCGCATGGTCGATATTGTCCAGAACCCGCGCATAACCCTGTACGCCTCGGCCGAAGTGGAAAAAGTTGCGGGCTTTGTGGGCAACTTCGAGGTTACGGTACGCAAAAAGGCCACCTATGTGGACTGGGAGAAGTGTACGGGCTGCGGTATGTGCACGGAAAAGTGCCCGAGCAGAAAGAACCCTGACCGCTTCAATGAAAAGGTGGGCCGCACCACGGCCATTATCATTCCCTTCCCCCAGGCCATACCCAAAAAGGCCTCTATTACCAAAGAATCCTGCATACGGCTGACCAAGGGCAAATGCGGAAACTGCGAAAAAATCTGCCCCACCGGGGCCATCAATTATGATCAGCAGGACGAGCTGATTGTGGAACAGGTGGGGGCGATAATAGCGGCCACTGGTTACGACCTCATGGACTGGACCGTGTACCAGGAATACGGCGGGGGTCGCTTCCCCGACGTTATCACGTCGTTGCAGTACGAACGTCTGCTCTCGGCTTCCGGCCCTACCGGCGGGCATGTGAAACGCCCGTCTGACGGAAAGGAACCCAAAAGGGTGGTGTTCATTCAGTGCGTGGGTTCGCGCGACGCCTCGGTCGGTCGGCCCTATTGCTCGGGTTTTTGCTGCATGTACACGGCCAAACAGGCCATTTTGACCAAAGACCATATCCCTGATTCCGAAAGCACGGTATTTTACATGGATATACGCTCGCCGGGCAAGGGGTACGACGAATTTACCCGAAGGGCGCAGGAAGAATACGGAGCCCAGTATATTCGCGGTCGGGTTTCCATGATTTATGAAAAGAACGGCAACCTCATGGTGCGCGGGGCCGACACCCTTCTTGGCACGCAGGTGGAAATGGAGGCCGATCTGGTTGTTCTGGCCGTAGGCGGCGAAGCCTCGCACAATGCGGGCAGGCTGGCCGAAACCCTGCGTATTTCCTATGACCAGTATGGCTTTTTCCTTGAAGGGCACCCCAAGCTGAAGCCTGTTGAAACCAACACCGCCGGGGTATTTCTTGCCGGGGCCTGCCAGGGCCTGAAAGACATTCCCACCTCGGTGGCCCAGGGCAGCGCGGCAGCGGCAAAATCCTTGGGCCTGCTCTCGCGCGACATGCTGGAAAGCGACCCGGCCATTGCCCAGGTGACCATTTCCCGGTGCATAGGCTGCGGCAAGTGTATACGGGTATGCCCGTTCAAGGCCATCAAGGCCATAGATTTGCGCGGTATGCCGAAAGCCGAGGTTGTGGAAACCGTCTGCCAGGGGTGCGGGTTGTGCAACGCCACCTGCCCGCAGGGGGCCATTCAGCTCTCGCACTTCACCGATAACCAGATTCTTGCCGAAGTGGAGGCATTATGCCGGTTCTAGAAGGAAAAGAGCTTCGTATTGTCGGCTTTCTGTGCAACTGGTGTTCCTATGGCGGGGCAGATACCGCGGGCGTGGGCCGCTTTACCCAGCCTACGGACTTGCGCATTATCCGCGTTCCCTGCTCTGGCCGCATCAACCCCCTGTTCATTTTGAAGGCCCTGATAAACGGAGCGGACGGGGTGCTTGTTTCTGGCTGCCACCCGAGAGACTGCCACTATGCCGAGGGCAACTTTTATGCACGGCGGCGGCTTGAGGTGCTGAAAAGTCTGTTGCCCACCCTTGGTATTGACCCGGCCCGATTTGAGTATACCTGGGTTTCTGCCTCTGAAGGGCAACGGTGGCAATATGTTGTTGATACCTTTACCAAACAGATTCACGCTCTTGGCCCGGCGCCCCGATACCCGGAATCGCCCCTGCTTGAAACCCTGGACAGCGCGCACGAAGCCGCAGGAAACGAATAAGGTGGAAAAAGGGCAGTGCGCGTGAATACTGGAAAGACCCTGCAGAAGATACTGGCAACCGCCGCGCTTCTTGCCCTGTCCGGGCACGCCCTCGGGGCGGAAATTCCGCCCATTGGCAGGGAGTATGCGGAAAGGGCTGTGGCCACAATAAAAGGGCAGGAAAGAATATCGAAATACTGCAAGCCCTGCGGACAAACCGGGCGAGAGCTTGTGAATGTGATTGCGGCAGAGCACCGGTACGCCCCCGGCGGAACACAGGTTGTGGTCAACGGAGAGGCTGTCAACATTGCCAATGTATATATCCGCCGGGACAAGGTATGGCACAACCTTGCATGGCTGGTCGGCCTTGACCCCGGATATTCTCCCCGAATCATGGAGTGGGAAGAGTAGCAGGCCGCCCGTGCGGTGCAGGGTACAGCGGAGCAGGGAACCCCGGCCCGCAGAACCCCGGAACAATTCTTCGACGTTAACGCAAGGAGGAGGCATGTCCTCTGTGAACAAGGAAATAATCGCCGCCATCAAGAGGGTTCTTCCTGATGTGGAGTGCGTCATTGGTTGGGGGCCAGGGCCTGACGCCCTGCACGCCGCCCCCTGCTTCATCACTTCCGAAGCAGAAGCAGACGCCTCTCAGACCGGATTTTTCGCGGTCAACAACCCTGCCCTCTACCTTCCCGAATACAGGGGGAAAAAAGTGGCCGTGGTGGCCAAGGGGTGCGATTCGCGCTCCATAGGCCAGCTTGTTGCCGAAGAGCTTGTCAACAGGGAAGAGGTTCACATTATCGGCTATCCCTGCGAGGGGGTTATCAGCCAGGACAGACTAGCGGGCCTGCTCCTTTCCGGGGAAACCGGCCTTGGTGTTGTCGAGCCGGGTTCGGTGGAATCGGTGCGGGAAGAGGGTGACGTCCTTGTTCTTGCTGCCGGGGGCAAGGAGGCGCGCATAAAAAAGGCCGATGTGCTGGCCGGCAAATGCGCCCGTTGCCGCTACCCCAATGCTGTTCATGTGGACACCTTTGTGGGAGAACAGCGCGCTCCTGTTGCTGACAAAGACGACTATGCCGACCTTCTGGCCTTTGAAAAGCTCTCTTACGAAGAACGCAAAGAGTTTTGGGAAAAGGAAATGTCGCGCTGCATTCGTTGCTATGCCTGCCGCAATGCCTGCCCCCTGTGCGTGTGCCGCGACCACTGCATAGCCCAGAGCCGCGACCCGCAGTGGATAACCCAGGCAGACGGGGTACGCGAAAAGCTCTTTTTCCAGGTTATCCATTCCATGCACCTTGCCGGGCGGTGTACGGGCTGCGGCGAATGCGAAAGGGCCTGCCCTGTGGGCCTGCCCCTGCTGCTTCTGCGCCGCACCCTCTCCCGCCGTGTGGAAGATCTGTTCGGGTTTGAGGCAGGAGTGAAGACAGATGCGGAACAACCGCTCCAGACCTTCAAGATTGAAGAACCCCGCATAAAAGAGAGGCACTGGTAATGGCGTACTTTCTTGCGCAAAATAATGTGTCCTCGTGGCTGAAGGCGCTTTCTCCGCACTACGAGGTGTATGCGCCCCGCCGTGAAGGCCCGGCCATAGTGTACCGGCCGTACAGTGAGACCGGTGACCCCGCGGAACTGACGCTTCGGCCCACGGAATCGGCAAAGCATGTGCTTTTCCCACGGGCGGAAGAACTGTTCAGGTTTACCCGCGAAAGGGTTGCCGAAAGCACCGGAACCTCGGTGAGCGTGCAAGAACCCGCCGCCCCCGGCCCGGCCCTTGTTTTCGGAGCCCTGCCCTGCGATGCCAGAGGCTTTTTCGCCTTTGACCCGGTATATAACGGTTCCGGCACCCAGGGGCTGGCAAAGGATGTCTACTACCTGAAACGCCGCGCCGGAACGGTCTTTGTGGTCAAGGGCTGTACTTCGCCCCTGGCCACCTGTTTCTGCAACTGGGTTGGCGGCTCGCCCACGGGTGAAGAGGGGGCTGATGTCTTTGCCATGCCTGTTTCCGGGGGCTTTGTCCTTTCGGCAATAACCGAAAAGGGGAAGGCGGCCCTTGGGGCCGCACCCCTGCCCGAAGCGGACGCAGCCCAGGAAAAGGAGGCTTCCGAGGCGCAAGAGGCCGCCAAGGCGGCCATGCCCAAGGCTCCTGCTCTGGACACGGCTCCCAAGGCGATACTGGCCCTGTTTGACAACGCGGCCTTCTGGCTGAAGCAGTCGGCGGCCTGCCTTTCGTGCGGAACCTGCACCTATTTGTGCCCCACCTGCTATTGCTTCAACATTACAGACGAATCAAACGGCATTGACGGGGTACGGTTCCGCTCGTGGGATACCTGCATGTCTTCCCTCTTTACCCTTGAGGCCAGCGGGCACAACCCCAGGGCCAACAAGGCCGCGCGGCTGAAAAACCGTGTGGGCCACAAGTTTTCCTATTATCCGGGCCTGCACGAAGGGAGATTTTCCTGCGTGGGGTGCGGGCGGTGCATAAAAAGCTGCCCGTCCATGGTGGATATACGCGCCATTGTGAAGGCCGCAATAGCCGAGCCGCAAACTGAAAAAGAGGAGGTGGCCCGTGGCTAAGCCGAAAAAAGCAGCGGCACGCCCTGCCCCGGAACATGCGGAAGGAACCGCCAGCCCGTCTGCGCCGGAACTTACGGGAGAAACCGCAAACCCGTCTGCCCCGGAATATACGGAAGGAACCGCCAACCCGTATTTGCCGCATCTTGCCACCGTGGTAGAAGTCATTACGGAAACCCCGAACATTAAAACCTTCCGCCTTGTCCTGAAAGACGAAAAGCTCATGGAATCCTTCCATTTCGAGCCGGGGCAGGTGGGCCAGCTTTCCATGTTCGGGTCGGGAGAATCCACCTTTGTTATCAATTCTCCGCCCACGCGCAAGGAATATCTTCAGTTCAGCGTCATGCGTGCGGGTAAGAACACCACAGCCCTGCATTCCCTTGTTGCGGGCGATACTGTGGGCGTGCGGGCTCCCCTGGGCAACCATTTCCCCTACCATGCCATGAAGGGCAAGGACCTGGTCTTCATTGGCGGCGGCATCGGCATGGCCCCCTTGCGCACCCTCATGCTCTTCATGCTGGATAACCGCAAGGATTACGGGAAAATATCCCTGCTCTACGGGGCGCGTTCGCCTGCGGACATGGCCTTTTCCTACGAACTGCCCGAATGGATCGAAAGGGATGATTTGGACTGCGTGCTGACCATTGACCGCGAGGCCGAGGGGTGGGAACACAGGGTGGGGCTCATTCCCAACGTGCTTCTGGAAATGGCCCCGGCAGCGAAAAACTGTATTGCCCTGACCTGCGGCCCGCCCATAATGATCAAGTTTACCTTGCAGGCCCTGGAAAAGCTCGGCTTTGCCCCGGCGCAGATATACACGACCCTTGAGCGGCGCATGAAATGCGGTATCGGCATTTGCGGGCGGTGCAATATAGGCGACAAGTATGTGTGCATTGACGGCCCGGTGTTTTCTTTGGAGCAGCTCAAGGCCATTCCCAACGAATTGTAGCCACGAGGGGTCTTTTGCCCTCTGACGGCGTTACAACAATTTTTCCTCCACGGTTCACAATAAAGCAGGACAATTTCCCATGGAAATTGTCCTGCTCTTTTGTCTTCTGCTCTCTCTACAGGGTCAGAAGCCTTCAAGGGGCGGGCTGACCATAGCCCCTTCGGGCAGGGCCAAGCCGTGACCGGGCAGAGGGTTTCTGGCCGGGGCTGGGGGCGGCAGCAGGGTGACGTGCCGAGCGTTGACGGCAAGCCTGTTTTCGGCAATCCACTGTATTGCCTGGGGAAGAATGCGGTGTTCCAGGGCGTGAACACGGGGCATGAAGTCGTCGGCCTTTTCTCCGCTACGCACGGCAACAGCGGCCTGCACGATAATGGGGCCGGAATCGAGGGCTTCTTCCACAAAATGCACAGAGCAGCCTGAAAAGCATACCCCATAGGCTTCGGCCTCGTCCGGGGCGTGGGCGCCGGTAAAGGCCGGGAGCAGGGAGGGGTGGACATTGATGATGCGGTTGGGAAAGGCGGCAATGAAGCGGGAGGAGAGAAGCCGCATGTAGCCTGCGAGGACGATGAGGTCGGCCTTTGCTTCGGTGAGGGCGTTCAGCATTTCCTGGTCAAAACTTTCGCGGTTGGGGGCTTCGGTGTGGCTTTTGCACCAGACGGGAACCCCGGCCTTTCGGGCCAGGTCAATGACAGGCGCGCCAGGGCGGTTGCAGAGTACCTGAACAACCTCGCCGTCAATGGCCCCGTTTTGGCAGTGCCTGATTATGGTGCCGACATTGGAACCGCGTCCGGATGCCAGTGCTGCTATTCTGAGTGTCATATTTTTTCCTTGCCAGAGAAGGACAAACCCTTCTGGGTGAACATGCCTTTCAAATGCGATTGTATCCAATCATTCTGTAACAATATGGGATAAGGAGGGGAGGGGGTGCGGGGGAGGG
>JGI994J12354_10002789_pt1 | contig 16700 bp, 16 predicted proteins | sample IntmicLarv3ML3BL_FD_12354 | JGI IMG/M metagenome (IMG submission 12354) | reverse complement strand
GATTTGCACCCACGCAAAAACGCTTCGGCGTTTTTCCAAAATGGGATAAATTTTTAAGATCCTTCGCGCCAGTCAGGATGACGCTGAAATCAGCGCTATTTGTCCTCTCCCATTCCAAAAGGGAGTGGACAAACGAACGCTTATAATGACATGCGGGTCATCGTCTTGCACTGTAAGCCGCGACTTGCAATGACAAAAAGAACGCCTTTTGTCCACTCCCGGTAATTATAGTTAATTGACTATATCTTTAATTTTCCTCCACCAACAGCGGTTCCTCCACCGCTATGTCCTCGACGCATTCATAGCTCCCGGTCAGCACATAAACATCGCCGCGCAGTTCACCGGCGCGATTGACGGCGCGAATTTCAGCACCGTCAAGATTGCGCTCCAGCTCTGCCAACTTATCGGCGGCAATTCCGGCGGCTTGCTGTTCAGTGCGGGTGATGGTTACGGATTCGTACTTTTCGTACCGTGTAGAGATGAAACCAATGGGTAACGGGACATTGTTGACCATTACCGGGGAGCGGCGGGTTATGCCGTCGGAGTAAACATCAGTATCTATTGCGCCGTCGGTAAACAGCGGGATATCCAGCGAAAACAGGTGCAGGTATGGACGGAAAATCGCCTCGCCAACTGGTTGGACAACGGTTTCGGAAAGGGGAACTGTTACTTCAATTTTGTGATGAGTCTCCGCCATTATTTTGGCACGGGAGCGGCGGAACATTGCGCCGGTCTTGCTTTCCACCACGCCGCTCACCAGCAACGCCCCTTTAATCACCGCGTCGCCGGGCTTTACAAGCGCCTGACCGGTATATGCCTCCACGCTGATGATTCGTCCGTCACAGGCGGCTTTAATGTTTGATGGCGTGTCAGAGGGAATCATTTCCGGTGCAACAACCCGTTCTGCTACATCAATATAAGCAGTACTGCCGCTCAAATTGACGGTAAACCATGCCAGCTCCGGCAGCTCGCTGATGGCTTCAAGCTGGATTTGCTCTGTTACCAGCCGGGAGGGATTGACTCCTTCTCGTATGCCATATTTTTCCATCACTGCAATAATTTGTTCGCTGTTTGCCGTTTCGTTTCCGCGTACTTGAATTATCCAAATTCGGCTGGAGAATATGTTTATTATAACAGCGAACACTATTACACCGGCGATTATACCTGTGCGCTTTTGCCAGCGGCGCAGAAAAAACGGCGCACCATGCCTTTCTGTTACATGCATACGCATTCCCGCTCGATGTGCCGGCGCGCGAATCGAACGGTATGCCCGCGCGGGACAACACGCTGACAGGGTTATCCCCGAACGGGACATGCTCCACAAATCAATACCGCCGTGGGATGACAGGTTCAAAAGCCGCTCGGGAAACCCGCCTTCGGCTTCGAACCGTATCCATCCGGTAAGCCATCTGACCAATCGTACTAAAAGCATTGGGACTCTCCTATCCTAAAAATTCAACCGATAAAATTTTGCCCTCCACCACCGCGTTTTCATCGGTTAGTGCTGTCATTATCAGGTCACTGCCGGTAAAACGTATCACACCGCTGCCGGTGCTTAGTCGTATAACGTCGCCGTCATACTCCAAAATGCCACAGCTGCCGTCCAGTATCGCGCGGTGATTTCCTGTGAATTCTATATGTGCCGCGCCGCTCAATGCTCCGGGAGGAAGCTCCAACGCGCGTTCTACCTTTGATGTGAGATTGGACGGCTTTGTCAGCTTGGCGCGTTTGGCTGCCCGCCGTTTTTTTGCCGTCCTTGAATTAATGTTGTTCACGTTGTATGCCACCCTTCTTTGTAAAAATATGCTTTTCTTTTCGAAATAATGACAGGTCATTTAGCATATGTATTGATATATTGAAGCCGTTCGGCTATATAAGCAAGGGGGACTCTTTCTGTGTTTATAAAAACTGTTCGTAAAAGGGCACTTGTTAATTTTTGCATATTGGCGGGGTGCGCCGCCGCGGGATGGGGATTGCTGACATGGCCGCAGGCAGCGGCAGGAGGTATAAGCAGGGGGCTTGCTATTTGTTCTGGTGTAATTATTCCGTCGTTGTTTCCATTTTTGGTTTTGTCGGGGATGATGATAAAATCCGGCGCTGGTGATGCTATCGGTCGGCGGATGGAATGGCTGATACGGCGGGTGTTCGCATTGCCGGGGTGCTGTGCCACTGCTATTTTAATGGGTATGATTAGCGGATTCCCTGCCGGTGCGGCGGCGGTGGGGGAATTGGTCGCGGGTGGTGATATCACTCCCGCTCAAGGCCGGCGGATGATGTGTTTTTGTGTGAACGGCGGACCGGCTTTTATTATCAGCGCGGTAGGGGTCGGAATGCTGGGAAGTGCGGCGCGCGGCGCGATTTTATATGCCGCACACATTGCGGCATCGCTGATAATCGGGATATGCTGTGGTTTTGCCGCACCAAAGGGGGAACGTCGGGCTGTTTCACGGAAAACCGTAAAAATTAAACGCGCAGAATCGCCCGCTGCCGCTTTTGTGGGGGCGGTGTCGGACGCGGGGAGGGTTTTGGTGGGAATGTGCGGATTTGTTTTGCTGTTTTCCGCTGTACTGTCGGTGTTGGACGGAATGGGTGTGTCCGACGCTGTCACTGCAATAGCGCCGCGTGGTTTTGCGGGAGTTTGGCGGTGTGTTGTGCCGGGATTTCTTGAGGTAAGCTGCGGAAGCTTGGAGGCGGCGGCAGCGGGTGAGCTTGCCCCGCTTATATTGGGAATGGTTATGGGATGGGGCGGATTGTCTGTTCAATGTCAAGTTTCATCGGTGCTTCGAGGGCGGGGGTTGATTACCCGCAAATTCTTTGTATTTCGGATTATTCACGCATTGTCAGCGGGGCTTCTAAGTCTTGCGTTGTTCCGGTATTTTCCTTTTTCTGTGGAGCTGCCTGCAATGTCGGTACTGCAATCAGCCGGTGTTGCCGAGGCGGTGATTATTCCCGTATCGGTGTCAGTCGCGGTGTCGACCGCAATGCTGGCGGCATGCCTGGCCGCAATGCTGGCAACGGAAAAGAAAGCCTGACTGATTTGATAAAGAAAGATACAATCATAAGAACGAGCAGTGCGGACCATCCCATACTGCTCGTTTTTTGTGCGTCACAAGCCGCCCTACGCAAAGCTTTACAAAACATTCACACTTTACATATTGACATGAATAGCCATGAATGGTAAATTATATGTGTTAGCACTCGGTTTAGTTGAGTGCTAAATCTGTGAAGTGATTGTGAAGGGAAGGATTGTGTATGGGACTGCCGCCGGATGTCAACTCTCTTGGCGAACGGAAGGTTCGTGTGTTGGCCGCCGTGATTGAATCATATATTAAAACCGGTGAACCGGTCGGGTCGAAGTCTGTGGTCGAACATCTTGGGAATGCCGTCAGCTCAGCTACTATTCGCAACGAAATGGTCGATTTGGCCAATTTGGGATACCTTGAACAGCCGCACACCTCCGCCGGAAGGGTTCCCACCGCCGCCGCTTTTCGGATGTATATTGACCGGCTTATGCCGCGCCGCCCGCTTACGCCCAGGGATATGAATGAAATTGATACATTGCTGTCCCATGACGCCGATGACCCCGCGCGGCTTGTGAGCGAAGCCTCACAGGCACTTGCCGAGGTTACAGGATGCGCCGCTGTGTCCACCACTCCATCGGGACAGACGGCGGTGATTCGGCGGGTTGATGTGCTTCGAATTTCCGAGCATTCCGCCGCGCTGCTCATGATGACCGGTTCCGGTATGCTCCGCAGCCGGGTTTGCCGGTTCGGCATGACGGTATCCACCGAAATTCTCGAGAAATTATCGCTTTGTTTGTCAGGCGCTTTTGTCGGATGTCCTCCCGCCGAAGTCACTCTGCCGCAGGTTCAAAGCTTGTTGGCGGCGCTCGGTGGTGACGGTCTTGTTTGTGCTCCGGCGTTGACCGCTTTTTATCAGCTCGCGCTGGAAGCCTCCGATACCGAGGTTCTGTTGTCCGGTCAGCTTAACCTGTTTGGCCATCACGATTATCCGCAGGAACGGTTGCGGGATTTGCTTGAATTCCTGTCACGGCGGGACATGGTTGTCGGAATGCTGATGGCTATGCCGACCGGTTTGCGGGTAGTGCTGGATGGCGACGGCGCAAGGCCTGAGCTTGATGGCACCGGTATTATTGTTACACGATATTCACCCATTGACTCCGATATCGTTGGCGGAAAAATCGGAATTATCGGGCCGTTGCGCATGGATTATGCCGTCGCTATTCCACGGCTGGAATATTTCGCCAAGGCTGTGGGACGCGCGTTGAATGAGCTGTTTTATTCATAAAGATTTACTATATATAGGAGGTTTGTGTTATAAATGGATACGGAAAAGGTTGTGCCTGACATGGCGGAAGAGCCTTCTGAGGAAGCAGCTTCTTCGGAAGTTATACCGCCTGTCAAGGCTAAAAGGGAAAAGAAACCAAAACATGATTTCGCGGCGGATATTGAGGTGTTGGAAACGCAGCTTGCTGAAGCGGAGGAACAGCAACAGAGGCTGCGGGCGGAATACGCCAATTATATGCGGAGAACTGCGGCGGAAAAGGAAAATTTAGGCTCGTTTGTCAAGGGAGAAACCTTGAAGGCTTTGCTGCCCGCGCTGGATTCGCTGGAACGTGCCGGTGATTCCGCCAATACAGCCGATGCCGGCGCGCTGCGAACCGGAATAGAAAACACCTTGCGCCAACTGACCGAGGTGCTGGCCGCACTGGGATTGACCGCCGTCGGTGAGCCGGGCGATCATTTTAATCCCGAGCTTCACAACGCCGTTATGCGGGAGGATGCGCCGGACGGGGTTGACCCCGATACCGTTACCGAGGTTTATCAAAAAGGTTATTTGGTGGACGGCCGTATTGTTCGCCCCGCAATGGTTAAGGTTGTAAATTAGTTGCATTGGTGATATAATTGTTGACTTTATGCATTAATTCCCCTATTATATAAAATATTATTTTTGAAACGGAGATTGTTATTATGGCAAAAATTATTGGTATTGACCTTGGAACTACTAACTCTTGTGTCGCTGTTATTGAAGGCGGCGAATCGGTTGTTATTCCTAACGCCGAAGGCGCGAGAACTACACCATCGGTTGTGGCTTTTAAAAAGGACGGCGAAAGAATTATCGGACGCGTTGCAAAACAGCAGGCCGTTTCTAATCCTGACCGCACTATTTCTTCCATCAAACGTGATATGGGTACCGGAAAAACCGTTAAAATAGACGATAAAACGTTCACTCCTCAAGAAATTTCCGCCATGGTTCTCGGCAAGCTTAAAGCCGATGCCGAAGCGTATCTCGGCGATACTGTTACCGAGGCGGTTATTACTGTTCCGGCTTATTTCACCGACGCACAACGTCAAGCTACTAAAGATGCCGGCAAAATCGCGGGCATGGAAGTCAAACGTATTATCAATGAGCCGACTGCCGCCGCGCTTGCATATGGTATTGACAAGGGCGACGACCAGAAAATTTTGGTATATGACCTTGGCGGTGGCACATTCGATGTGTCAATTATCGAAATGGGCGACGGTGTGCAGGAGGTCCTTGCTACCGCCGGTAACAACCGTCTCGGCGGCGATGATTTTGACGAAAAAGTTGTGCAGTGGATGGTATCGGAGTTCAAAAAAGATACCGGCGTTGACCTTTCCGCCGATAAAATGGCTCTCCAGCGCTTGCGCGAGGCCGCTGAAAAAACCAAGATCGAACTGTCCGGTTCGACCACCAGCAATATTAACCTTCCCTTTATTACCGCTGATTCCACCGGCCCCAAGCACCTTGACCTCAACCTCACCCGCGCCAAGTTCAACGAGCTTACCGCGTCCTTGGTGGAGGGTACTATGGCTCCGCTTCGTCAGGCTCTCAGCGATTCCGGCTTGAAAAAAGAGCAGATTAACAAGGTTCTGCTGGTTGGTGGTTCGACCCGCATTCCCGCGGTGCAGGATGCTGTTAAAGATTTCATCGGACAGGAACCGTTCAAGGGCATTAATCCCGATGAATGTGTTGCTATGGGCGCGGCGTTGCAGGCGGGTGTGCTTGGCGGCGAAGTCAAGGGCCTTCTGTTGCTGGACGTTACTCCTCTGTCGCTTGGTGTTGAGACCATGGGCAATGTTATGACCAGGGTCATTGAGCGCAACACCACTATCCCCACCAAGAAAAGTCAAACCTTCTCAACCGCCGCTGATAACCAGCCGTCGGTTGAGGTTCATGTTTTGCAGGGCGAGCGCGAATTCGCCAAGGATAATAAGTCGCTGGGCGTGTTCCATCTTGATGGTATTGCTCCCGCACGCAGAGGTGTGCCGCAAATTGAGGTTACATTTGATATTGATGCCAATGGCATTGTCAATGTAAGTGCAAAGGATTTGGGTACCGGCCGCGAGCAGCATATTACTATTACCTCCAGCACTAATATGTCCAAGGATGATGTTGAAAAGGCTGTGCAGGAAGCGGAACAGTATGCCGCCGAGGACAAACAACGCCGCGAGGATGTTGATGCCCGCAATGGCGCTGACCAAATGGTTTATCAGTGCGAGAAAACCATTTCGGAGATGGGTGACAAGCTGGAGGAGGACGACAAGTCCGGGCTGAACGCTAAAATTGATGAGCTTAAAGAGTCCTTAAAAGGCGATGATATCGAGGATATTAAGGCAAAGCAGGAAGCTTTGACCCAGCTTTTCTATTCCGTGTCGGAAAAGATTTATAAGGATGCCGCTCCCGGTGACGGTGCTGCACCTGAAGGCACAATGCCGGGCGACGGAGAAGTCCCCCCTGCCGAGGACGGCGGGTTCTATGACGGTGATGTTCAATAACAGTCTCCGGAAACGAGATGACAGAGGCAAGATGCCAGCGTATAGAGGGTAGAACGAGGGTGAGTTCTCTGTTCTCCGTCCTCTGTATTGAAAGGAACGAAGCTCAATTATGGCAGAAAACAAACGCGATTACTACGAAGTTCTTGGGGTTGCCAAAGGCTCTTCGGAGGATGAAATAAAAAAGGCATACCGGAAAAATGCAAAAAAATATCATCCCGACCTTAATCCGGGTGATAAAGAAGCTGAAAAGCGGTTTAAGGAAGTCGGAGAAGCATATGAAGTGCTGTCCGACGACCAAAAAAAGTCCCGATATGACCAATACGGTCATGCCGGCGTTGACCCTAATTTTGGTGCCGGCGGGTATCAGGGTTATGGATTCGATGGGTTCGACATTGATTTGGGAGATATTTTTTCCTCCTTTTTTGGCGGCGGCGGTTCGCGAAGGGGTAATCCCAACGCTCCGCGGCATGGCAGCGATATTTCATCGTCGGTGGTTTTATCTTTTGAGGAAGCGGCTCGCGGATGCCAAAAACAGATAGATATCCGTGCCGTTGCTGCATGCTCTGATTGCGGCGGAAGCGGGGCTGCCAAGGGGTCGTCGCCAAAAACCTGTACGGCCTGTAACGGAAACGGACAGGTACGGCAGCAACAGCGCACTCCGTTTGGCGTGGTGCAAACTCAAGCCGCCTGCTCATCGTGCTCCGGACGCGGCACTGTTATTGATTCGCCCTGCAAAACGTGCGGCGGCAATGGTCAGGTTCGCAAGCCGACCTCGGTTGGGGTTAATATTCCCGCCGGTATCGACGATGGCCAGACAATCAGCATTCGCGGCAAGGGTAACGTTGGAACAAACGGCGGCCGCTCCGGTGATTTGCTTGTACAGGTTTCGGTTCGCCCGCATCCCGTGTTCACTCGGGAGGGGTATGAGGTATGGTACGAGCTTCCTCTCACCTTTGTTGAAGCCGCGCTGGGCGCTGAGGTGGAAATTCCCACGCTTGATGGCCGGGTTACCCAAACCATCCGCGATGGTATCCAGCCGGGTGATATTATTTTGCTGAAGGGCAAGGGTATTCCCAAGCTGAACGGCCGCGGCCGCGGTGACCAGCATGTGCGGGTTACAATTGAGGTTCCCCAAAAGCTGTCCTCGACACAAAAACGGATTCTTAAAGAATTTGAGGCCGCCGGCAATGACGGGAATTATCCCAAGCGGCGGTCGCTGGTGGATAAGCTGAAATCCATGATGAATATGTAAACTCTTTGGGTATTTTTATAGACTTGTTTAAAAACTTCACGTGTACAGATTTTTGAGCGAATTTTTTCGTCGCACAAGGCGAATTTTCGCAGAAATGCTTCCGCATTTCAAGGAGATGTATAGTCAATTAACTTGAAAACAAGCCCTAATGTCTTATATACAATATGTAAAGTGAGGAAATATGATGGAGCCATTACTCGAAATAACTTTGGGCGATTTGCTGGACCGGACAGCGGCGATGTTCCCCGACAACGACGGCGTGATTTATACCGACCGTCCTTTTCGCAAAAGCTATCGCGAGTTCTGCGATTTGTGTGATGAGGTTGCCCGCGGAATGATGGCGATGGGTATTAAAAAGGGCGATAATGTCGCTATCTGGGCCACTAATGAGCCGGAATGGCTGTTGACCATGTGGGCAACGGCCAAAATCGGTGCTGTCATGGTGACGGTTAATACCAATTATAGGGTGTTTGAGCTGGAATATTTGCTCAGGCAAAGTGATTCGACCACACTTATCATGATTGGCGAGTGCAAGGGAAACAGCTATATTGACACGCTTAACGAGCTTTGTCCCTCCTTGAAGGACAGCACACCGGGTCATCTTTCCGCCGATGGCTTCCCGTTCCTCAAAAACGTTATTTACATAGGCGATAAGGCTGATACGCCTGCCGGAATGTTCAACTGGAGCGATTTATATGATATGGCGGCACAGGTTTCCGACCGGGAGCGCCGCGAACGTCAGGCTTCTTTGGACATTCATGAAGTTATTAATATGCAATATACCTCTGGCACCACCGGATTCCCAAAGGGCGTTATGCTCACACATCATAATATCGTCAACAATGGCAAAAACATCGGTGATTGTATGAAGTTTACCGAAAAGGACAGGCTTTGTATTTGTGTGCCGTTTTTCCATTGTTTCGGAATGGTGCTTGCTATTATGGCATCGGTGACCCACGGCTCAACAATGGTGCCCATTGATATGTACAGCCCCATCAAGGTCATGAAGGCAATACAAAGCGAGCGGTGCACCGCTTGTCACGGTGTGCCCACTATGTTTATTGCCATGCTGGATCATGCCGAATTTTCAAGTTTTGATTTTTCTTCGATGCGTACCGGTATTATGGCAGGTTCACCCTGCCCTGTTCCCGTTATGCGCCGCGTCGTTGACCAGATGAATATGAGCGACATCACCATCGTATACGGTTTGACTGAAACATCGCCAGGTTGCACCCAAACCACCACCAACGATTCTCTTGAGCTGCGGGTTTCCACTGTCGGCCGCAATCTTCCATACATTGAATGCCGCGTTGTTGACCCCGAAACAGGAGAGGAATTGCCCGACGGTCAGCCGGGCGAGTTTTGTGCCCGTGGATATAACGTCATGAAGGGATATTACAACATGCCGGAGGCTACGGCACGCGTTATTGACGCTGAGGGTTGGTTGCATTCGGGCGATATCGCTGTGCGGGATTCCAATGGATATTATAAAATCACCGGCCGTATCAAGGATATGATTATCCGCGGCGGTGAAAATATTTATCCCAAAGAGATTGAAGAATTTATTTATACCCATCCCGCCGTTGCCGATGTGCAGGTTATCGGCATTCCCAGCAAGGATTATGGCGAAGAGGTTATGGCTTATGTTGTGTTGAAAGCCGGTAAGGATGTTTCCGAGGACGTGTTGCGGGAGTTTGTGCGCGGCCATATCGCGCGGCATAAGGTTCCCAAGTTTATTCGCTTTATTGACGGATTTCCCATGACAGCGAGCGGTAAAATCCAAAAATATAAGCTGCGTGATATGGCGGTTGAAGAGCTTGGACTGCATGAGGCAGCCGAAATTGAAACGGCGTGATTAAACCTCCTCTGACTGAAAGGATTTGTGTGTTATGCTTAAGCTTGCATTCTCTACATTGGGTTGTCCCGGTTGGGAATTTGATGACATTATAAGCACTGCCAAGGATTTGGGATATGATGCGGTGGAAATACGCGGCATCGGCCGGGAAATGCACGCGCCGGACGCGCGTGTGTTTTCGGCGGAGAACATCGACTCCACAAAACAACAGCTAACACGGCTGGGCTTGGAAATTTGCTGTTTGACCTCCTTTGCGCGGCTGAACGAAACCTATCGCATCGAGGCACATATGGACGATGCGCGGGCATATATTGACCTTGCCGCCGCGCTGGGCACACCGTATGTACGGGTAATCGGCGACAGCGGCCCCGTTCCCACTGATGTACCGTTTGACCAGGTCGTCCGGCGTGTCAAAGAGCTTGCAGACTATGCGAGCGGCACCGGTGTCAGTATTTTAGTGGAAAACAACGGCGCGTTTGCCGATTCCAATGTGATGCTGAAGCTGTTGAACGCGGCGGAACGCGATAATGTTGCGGTGCTGTGGGACATTAACCATCCCTGCCGCAACTATGGAGAATCCGCGGCATATACCTTTGAGGTGCTGGGAAAACACATTAAATATATGCACATCAAGGATTCGGTTGTCGGCAATGACGGGATTGTTAAATATGAAATGATTGGCCGCGGCGACCTCCCCATCCGTGAAGCGGTGGAGCTGCTTCACGCAAGCGGAGTTGACGGTTATTTATCGCTGGAATGGCTCAAACGCTGGTGTATGAGCCTTGCCGAGCCAGGTATTGTTTTTCCTCATTATGTTAATTATATGAAAAATTTGTTAAAATAAGGTAGGTTGTTTTATGTTAGAGCTGCGTATTCACGGTTATGGCGGCCAGGGTACTGTAACACTGGCACATCTTATGGCGCAAACTGCGCTCGCCGGTGGCAAGCAGGGGCAAGCTTTGCCAAGCTTTGGTGTGGAGCGGCGCGGTGCGCCGGTTAAGGCGGTGGTGCGCATTTCGGACGAGCGTATTCTTGTTCACAGCCAAAGCCGAAAGCCGGATGTACTTGTACTCATGAGCGAAAAGCTTATGGCGCGCGGCTTGTCCGAAGGTATTGCCAATGATGGCATAATCGTTGTAAACAGCGCCGGGGATGTGTCGGCTGATTATCCGGTTTACACTGTTGATGCGACCGGCATCGCCGTCGGCGAGGGTCTTATGTCGGCGGACGGCCCGTTTATTAATATTCCGATGCTGGGCGCGGCGGCGAAGGTTGCGGGCATTTCTGCAGAGGTGCTTGAAACCACTATACGCGGGCATTGGTCGGGTAAAGTCGCGGACAAAAACGTTGCAGCGGCTCTCAAGGCTTTTGCGGCTGTTAATTGTTAGAAAGGACTGGTCACAAATCATGAATATAAAGGAAACAACCGAAAATTACCGGCCGGTTTCGTGGCCGCAGGAGGGCGTTGCCGGTCAAACCGGTTCATGGCGCAGCATGCGTCCTTGCGTTGACACTGACAAGTGTACTCATTGCCAGATTTGCTGGATTTTTTGTCCCGATGCGGTGATTGACCGCGAAACTACCAGTATTAATTATACCTATTGCAAGGGCTGCGGTGTTTGCGCGCACGAATGCCCTGTCAACGCGATTACCATGGTGCAGGAAGGGGCGGAGGATTGATGGCAACAAAAACTATTATGGAAACCGGATGCCATGCCGCTTCATATGCTGTGCGCGACGCGCGGGTGGACGTTGTTCCGGGTTATCCCATTACTCCGCAAACCAGCGTGATGGAGTTTATCACCGATTTGATTGAAGCCGGCGAAATGGATGCGCGGTTTATTCCTGTTGAGGGCGAACACAGCGTTATGGCCGCTACCGTGGCCGCTTCGTCCGCCGGTGCGCGGGTTTTTACCGCCACAGCATCACAGGGACTGCTTTATATGCATGAGGTTCTTCACATGGCGGCGGGATGCCGCCTGCCCATCGTTATGGCAAACGTAAACCGCGGCGTTATGGCGCCGTGGACACTGTGGGCGGATCACAACGACTCGCTGGCACAAAATAATACCGGCTGGCTGCAATATTACTGTGCTTCGGTTCAGGAAATTTACAATACTATCTTGCAGGCGTACCGCGTAGCGGAGCAGGTCAACATTCCCGTAATGGTTAATTTTGACGGATTTGCGCTTTCCCACTGCATGATGCCGCTTACTATGCTGGATGCCGAGACTGTGGACGCGTTCCTGCCTCCGCACGACCCGCAGTGGAAACTGCATCCTAATTGTCCTTCCTCTATGTCCAATGTTACGGAAGCAAAGGAATATTCAGAGTATAGAGCGATGCTCGCCCATGATACGCTGGCTTCGCTGGAGGTCATGAAAAAGGCGGCGGCGGAGTACCGCGATGTTACCGGCATGTGGGACGGCGACAGCGTTGAATGCTATCGCATGGAGGATGCCGAGGTTGTGGCGTTCGCTATGGGGTCAATGGCGTCAGAGCTGCGGCTGTCAATTGACGCACTGCGTGAACAGGGTATAAAAGCCGGGTTACTGCGGTTGCGTGTTTACCGTCCTTTCCCCGCGGATGATATTTTGGCGGCTATTCCCGAAGGTGCTCTTGTTGTAGCACTGGACAAAAACCGCAATTTCGGTCACAGCGGCGGTGTGCTGGCAGCTGAATTGCGCGGTGTGCTGTACGGCGTTCGCAATGATGTTGCTGTTCGCAATACAGTGGTAGGTATCGGCGGCGTTGACACTAATTTCAATGATATGGCTGAGATTATCCGGCTTGAATACACTCTCGAAAAGGAGGGGGAATAAGTTCGAAAAAAGTTGTTTTCGAACTTTGGGATTTCGAAGAAACACATTGTGTTTCTTTAGGAGAATTGCAATGCAATTCTCCCTGTGACTTTCGGGTTTGAAAAACCCCAATTTTGCTTCGCAAAACCGTCCCAAGAATCCGGTTGAGCGAAAGAAAGGCGTGATTATAAACATGGCTACTTCGATTAAAAAGCTTCCGGCGGACGAGCTGGTTCTGTCCGGCAACGGCGCATGCGCCGGATGTCCCGCTACGCTGGCATTGCGTATGGTGGGCAAGGCTCTTGGCCCGAACGCTGTTATGCTGATGACTCCTTCCTGCTCTGTCGCGAGCATGGGCATGACCCCGAAAATGGGATACAACTGGCCTACGCTCAACATCACCTTCGCATCCGCCGGCTCCTCCGCATCGGGCATGGCGGCGGCTTATGAAGCCATGACAGCTCATGGGAAATTTGACGGCGAGCTTCCCACGGTGTTTAACTGGGTCGGCGACGGCGGAACCTATGACATCGGGTTCCAAGCGCTGTCCGCCGCCGCAGAACGCAATGACAACATCATTCATTTTTGCTATAACAACGAAGCTTATTCCAACACCGGTATGCAACGCAGCGGCGCTACTCCGCGGGGCGCATACACCACCACCACGCCGGGCGGAAAAAATGAAGCCAAGAAAAACATGGCCTTGCTTATGCTGGAGCATAACATTCCTTATGTTGCTACCGCTTCAGTATCGCATCCGGGAGATTTATATGACAAGGTTATGAAGGCAAAAAGCATCAAAGGCTTCAAATATATTGAAATTTTTGCCCCCTGCTGTACCGGTTGGCAATTCCCTTCGTCCGAAACCATTTCCACTGCTCGCGAGGCTGTTAAGGCCGGCGCGTGGATGATGTGGGAGGCTGAACGCGGCAAAATTGAATTTTCCGCACCGTCCAAGGCGATTGCGGAGGACAGCTCGCGGCGGATACCTATTGATGAGTATCTCATGAAGCAGGGCAGGTTTAAAAAGACTTTAAAAAGCGATGCCACCGCTAAAATCGCGGAAATTCAGAACGATATTGACCGTGATATTGCTTTCATGCAAAAGCGCGCGGAAATTCAATATTAATTATTCCGCCTAAGATAGCGTCTACACAAGATAAAATGTTCGGATTTTGAGCGGATTTTTCGTCAAACAAGATGGATTTTTGAAGTAATACTTTCGTATTGCAAGAAAGTTCAACGCAGATTGGCGGAAAATTCGCCAAAAGACGGGCGTTTTGCTCTTGTGTAGACGTTATCTAAGTGAAACTATCATCTCCGGCGGTGTTTTGTTATGTTTAGGGGGTCTTTTTTTTGCATATCGGTAATGTCGAAATCCACGGTCACGCCGCACTCGCTCCGATGGCGGGGGTGGCCGATTGCGCTTTTCGGACGTTGTGTGTTGATTATGGTGCAGCTTATGTCGTGGGCGAAATGGTGAGCTGTAAGGGGTTATGCTTTAATGACAAAAAAAGCGAGGAGCTGCTGACGCTGGATGACACTGAACGCCCCGCGGCAATCCAGCTTTTTGGCGATGACCCGGATATAATGGCGAAGGCCGCGGTGCTTTCCATGAAATATTCGCCAGATATAATTGATATAAACATGGGCTGTCCCGCGCCGAAAATTGCGGGAAACAAATGCGGCAGCGCGCTTATGCGTAAGCCGGAGTTGTGCCGCGATATCGTGCAGGAGGTGTCCCGAGCGGTGCCGGTGCCGGTTACGGCTAAGATTCGCAAGGGATATTCACACGATGAAGTTAACGCTGTCACGGTTGCGCTGGCTTGCCAAAGCGGCGGCGCGGCGGCTGTCACGGTGCACGGGCGTACCCGCGACCAGATGTATGCGCCGCCGGTGGATTGGGACATTATCCGCGGGGTAAAACAGGCGTTGGATATTCCGGTGATAGGCAATGGCGATGTTACTTCGGCAAAGCAGGCGGCGGCAATGTATGAGCATACCGGATGTGACTTGGTTATGGTGGGGCGTGCGGCCTTGGGCGCGCCGTGGATATTTTCGCAAATTGAAGCGTATATCGGGCATGAAACAATAATACCCGACCCGCCGGTTGCCGCAAGGATGGCGGCGTTGCTTCGTCAGGCGAGTCAGGTTATCGCACGAAAAGGGGAACGTGTCGCGATGTTGCAAATGCGCAAACATGCCGCATGGTATATGCGGGGAATGACCGGCGCTGCGGCGCTGCGTACCGCGGCAGGGAGCATTGCAACACTGGATGAACTTGCGGCGCTGTGTGAAAAGATATGCGCGCTGAATATTGAATAAAGTGTGGACACATTGTCATTTCTCATTTATGAGCCGAGGACAGTAATGTCCTCAATTTGTCTCCACGCAAAAACGCATCCGCGTTTTTCGAAAATGGATCAGGATACATTGACCCTTCTCGAATTTGAAACAAGTGTCGCACACACGCAAAAACGCTTCGGCGTTTTTCGTAACATGTCATTCTGAGGCTTTGCCGAAGAATCTTTTTCGCAACATGTGTAAAAACGCGTTCGCATTTTCGAAAGTGAGATGAATTTAGAAAGATTCTTCGCAGGCTCAGAATGACAGCCCTGCCCATTGATATATGCCGGTTTTGTATGGAAAGGGCTCTGCTCTTGCCGTTGTCCTTGTTTGCATTTTTCATCAATGTTTTATCTCATAGTTAATCATCTATATTTGTTCAATCGCTTCTTTAAGCAGACCATGCGGGTCCTGCCATCCTGCCGGCTTAATTGTTTTTCCATCGGCGTTATAGTGGGGCTTGCCGTCCTCCCACAGCTTCGACATGTTCGCATTTTGCACAATCGAAAACAGCTTTTCCGGCTTTATTCCCATCTCTACCATGGTGCCGAGCGCAAAATATATTACATCAATCATTGCATCCGCTTGCTCAACAATATCTTCTGCCTCAATAAATTCGTTGATTTCCTCCAACATCCATGAATATCTTTTTTGTGCCCTGTCCGCATCAATCATTTTTACCACATCGGACGTTGGATGTCCGAATTTTTCGTGAAATTCCTTCACCATTTCCCATTCATTATTTATACTCATTTTTAACCATTCCTTTTTTATAAATTTCTCCCGCGTAGGGCTTGTTTTAAAAGCCCTAATGTAGCTGAAATCCAATGAATATCAGTTCTCCGTGAATTTTTTAAGCTGGTGTTTGTATGTCTCTACATCAACTTTCAGGCTTTTTCGATCTTGATCGGGAAACAAAAAGAAAAAACCGACTATGACAACAAAGCTTATCCCAATCCAAACCTCGTTGGGATATCCGGACTTTATCAAGAAAATGCCGGACGCCACAATGATAACCAGCCCAGGTATTCCGGCCAGGCAACCTATCGAATCGTTGGAGTTTTGTTTCCGGTTCATGATAACAAATCCCTCACTGTATATTTTCATGGGTCAATGTTTATGACTCTTCGGAAGCAGATAAACAAACACTTATAAGGTTCCTGTCATTCTGAGCAACGCGAAGAATCTTTTAGAGCCACCGATATTTAAGAGCCTTCGTTTCACTCAGGATGACAGTAAAAGAACTCCTCTTGTCCACTCCCAAATCTTTACCATTAAAAATAAGATATGTATTTTATTTCCCTGTTCAAAGGATCGTTCGGGAATAATTGAGCAAATAAGTCGATAAAATAGTCATCCGTCATACATGCAATATAATCTGTAACAATGTCGTCGGGATCAATGGTCTCTTTTGGATTGTCATAATATTCATTCAAAAAGTCAGTGTTTATATAATGGAAACACTAAACCCCGAAATATCAAGGCTTTTTCGTCGAAGTGTAGGAATAATCAAGGAACAAACTACACTTTGACACTTTTATTCGCCTTGTTTTGCACTTAAATATCTTGCGATGGATCAATCAACGCTCGAAGTAAATATAAGTAATTCATGTGATCTGTTTCAT
>JGI994J12354_10002788_pt1 | contig 16704 bp, 4 predicted proteins | sample IntmicLarv3ML3BL_FD_12354 | JGI IMG/M metagenome (IMG submission 12354) | reverse complement strand
GCACAACATCGCCGTGCGCGTTGTATTGGTAGTAACTGATTCCGTCCGTCGCGCCGATTTTCGCGATATAGCTGAGTCCGCGCACATACTGCACCATCGCATCGCCCGATTCCGCCACGACGTACTGCCCGCTGTAGAGGTAGTTTGTCGTTTTAGTCGCATCGCCTACGACATTTTTCGACATCCGCAAGCCGTCGCCGTTGTAGGTGTACTGCACAACGCTCGTTTCGCCGTTTTTCGACACCGATGTTTGGGTTAATCTGTTAAAACTGTCATACTCATTGCGCGTCAGCTCGATATCCGGCGCGCCGTCCGTCAGCCATACCGCCGACGCCGAAGTCTCCGCGCCAATGGTCGCTGTTGCGCTCGAATACAGGCTGCCGTTGTCGTTGTACTCATACAAAGTCTCGCGCTTGAGCGTTTCTGTGTTTTCATTATACATCGTTTCTGTCGATTTTTCAAGCTCGTTTGCCGAAGAATATGCATATTCTGTAATTTTTTTGTTGTATACAACCCCCGCGCCATACATCTGCGCCGACGTGTGCGTCTCCGTCTGCTTCGCCCGATTCCCCGCGCTGTCATACTCGTATTCTACCGTTTTGCCCGGCATCTGCACCTTTTTGATGCGCGACGTACCGTCGTAGGTGTACGTTTTTGTGCCGTATGCATCGGTCTTCGACGACTCTCTGCCGGCTGCGTCGTAGGTATAGTCGTGCTGCAAATTCCCGCCCGCGCTGTGGTTTACAACCCTTGTCACAGCGTTGTTTGCGTTGTATGTGCGGCTCTCGCGCAGTGCGCCGTTGTGGTAGATTTGGGTTATGTTGCCTGATAGGTCGTAGGTGTAGCTCGCGTTCACGCCGCCGCCAAATACGGTTGTCAAGCGGTTTTGGTTGTCGTATATATAGTTTACCGTAATCCCGCCGTAGGTCGTAGATGTGAGATTGCTCGCGAGGTCGTATGCATAGGTAACACTGCAGTTGCCGCTTGTTACGCTCGTGAGTCGGCTGCGGTTGTCGTATACATAATATGTTGTGCCGCTGCTGTCTTCCATGCCGGTTCGATTTCCCATAATATCATAGGAATAGGCAATATTGTCATTCGTCGCAACCGCCGTTTGGCTCGTCAGCTGACCGCGCTTGTCGTAGGTATACGCGATGCTTGCGCCGTTGCCGTCGGTCGACCGCTTCACATGGCCCGCGCTGTCATATTTGTAGGTTTTTGTGCGGCCTTTCGCGTCGGTGATGCTCGTGAGCATGCCGAACGCGCCGTATGTGTAGGTCGTCGTGTTGCCGCCCTGCGTCATCGACGTTTGGCTGCCCGCATTGTCGTAGGTGTATGCGGCGGTTTCGCCCGCACCGTTTGTTGCCGAAGCGATTGCGCCCGTTGGGGTGTAGGTGTATTGCGTCGTGTTGCCCGCACCGTCGGTTACGCCGATTTTTTCGCCCATGCGGTTGTATGTATACGCCGTGCTTCCGCCGCCGGGATACGCAACTCCTGTCAGCATATTTGCGTCGTTGTAGCTGTATTTCACACCGTCGCTGCCGCTTGCGTGGGCGTTTGCGTCCTTGCTTTCCGCAATATTCCCGTTCGCGTCGTATATGTTTTGCATCATAACCGTGCCGTTCGGATTTCTTGTGATAACAAGGCGGTTCAGCGTGTCATATTCGTATGTCCATGTGCCGTTCGGGCGCGTTTCGGCTGTGATGTTGCCCGCGAGGTCGTAGGTATACGCTTGAGTCACATCGCCGTTCGTGTCTCGCACTTCCGTCACCCTGCCCATGCTGTCGCAGCTGTAGGAGGTCGTGTGGTTCGCCTCGTTGGTCACAGACAGCTGATTGCCCGCCGCGTCGTAGGTGTATGAGGTTGTAACGCCGATGCCTGCGTATGTTCTGCCTATGCTTTGCAGCCGGTACAGCAGGTCGTAGGTGTATGAGATTTCGTCATACATGCCGCTTCCCATCGGGCGGGATTCGTGAATTTTTATGCCTAAGCGGTTGTATGCGTAGGTTGTTACAGTATATTCCGACTCTCCGCTAAGCATAGCGTCTCCCGGCATCTGCGCTTTTTGATGCGTCAAGCGGTCATATTTATCATACTCGTATTCTGTTGTGTCGTATATTCCGGCGGTTCGCAGGGTTTGCGTTTGTGCAAGATTGCCCGCTGAATCGTAGGTATACAGCATCTCTCCGCCGCCGTTTGTGTATGCCCTCGCGAGCTGACCGCCCGGCAGATATTCGTAATTCGTCGTACGGCTTGCGCCCGCATCGCCCACGATTGTCTGCGCTGTGAGGCTGCCCGCTTGGTCGTATGCATAGGCTTCGGTATATATCACACCTCCGCCCATCGGCACATTTTTCGCCGTTATGCGGTTGTTTGCGTCGTACGCCAGCGTTGTCGCACTGCCGCGTTTGTCTGTGATGCGCACAACATTGCCGTTTGCGTCATACTTGTTGTATGCTGTATTTCCCGCCGCGTCGGTTTCAGAATAAAGTGCGTCCAGCGCGGTGTATTGGTACGATGTCGTCAGCGGTTTTATCGCATTTTGATACACGGTTTGCGATATTACGCGCCCTTTCAGGTCATAGCTGAAGGCTGTTTTTCCGCCGTCCGGATACCGCACCTCGGTTAGAGTATTGTCTGCCGCATAAATGTAGCTGACCGCGGCTCCAATGGGATTCGTTTCTCTCGTGAGATTGCCGAATATGTCGTATTCGAAGCTCGACACATTGCCCGCCGCGTCCTGTTTGCTTGTGATGCGGTTCATACCGTCGTAAGTGTAGGTTTCGGCGCGATCGAGCTCGCCAAACTTTTCGCCGCTGATTTTTTTCACAATATTGTCCGCATCGTCGTATTCCAGCTGTTCGAGCAGCTCGCCGTCCGCGTTGTATGCGGCTGTGCAGCGGTTCATATTGTCGTACTCATACGTGTTTTTTTCGTTTATATTAACCAGTGCCGGAGTCGATTCCGACACCGTATTGCTGAACGCGTCGTACTCGTACTTCCACACCAAGTCTCCTGCTCCCGATACCGCCGGATTTGCAGATTTTTGAATCATACGTCCGCCGCCGTCGTATGAGTATTTTGTGTATCTGCCTATCGCGTTTGTTTCGCTGAGCAGTCTGCCGCTTAGATCGTAGGAATAGGTTGTTGTATTGCCCTGCGGGCGTATTTGCTCAATTACATTGCCGTCGAGGTCGCTTCGGTAGGTGGTTACATTGCCGTTTGGGTCTGTTATGCTCCTTGTGTTTTGGGTGTCATCATAGGCGATTGTCGTTTTTATCGCGCTTACATTCGGGAAGTGCGCCGTATCGAACTGCACCGACGTTTCGGTCAATCTTCCCAGCACATCGTATTTGTATTGCGTAATATCGTACTCGTCAACATAAGCGCTGAGCTTTGTGCGCACCTTTTGCTCGACCACATTACCCGCCGCGTCGTAGGTGTAGAGTGTGCCCCGCATGCCCGGACCGAAGCTTTCGCGCATACGCATCAGCTCATCGTAATCATACCAAACTGTGTTGTTTACGCTCGTCACCCTTGCTTGCGCCTCTGTCGTTTTGTCTTCCCGCAGCTCATTCGCGCTCATATTCAGCATATTGCCCCATGCGTCGTAGGTATACTGCGTTTCTTGATAGTGGGTGTAGTTATCGTCTTCCCAAGTATACACCGCCTCGCTCAGCACATTGCCCGCGCGGTCGTACTCGTACTTGCGTTTTCTGCCTTTTCTGTCTATCACAGCCAGCGCAAGACCCAGATACATCTGATAGTTCGCCGCTGCGCTTGTTTGGTCGGGGAAGTCGGTGCGGTATGGCTTGCCAAACAGGTTGTTGTATATCGTCGTTGTGCGTTCTGTTGCGGTTTTGTTGCCTTGCTCATACTCCGTTGCTTCAACATACAACCTGCCTGTGTCGTCGTATTTATACTCCTCAACTTTGCCTGTTCCTTCGTGTTCAACCTTCTTCAGCATGCCGTTTGCATAGTAGTTGTACCATGTTCGCACTCCGTTGGTTTGCAAAACATAGTTCGGGCCAAAGCTCTCTGTTGGCGTGTCGGTGAATGTGATTTGGTAGGTTAGGTTGCCATTCCAGTCGTATTTCATATAGCGGTTTATATTCGCCGCATTTTTCTTATACGACTCCGCGGATGTAACTGCGATTAACCTGTCGAGGCTGTCGTATCGCATAACCGTTCCGTATTGCGGCGTACTGCTGTAGCCTGCGCTGTCCATCAGCTTGGTAACATTGCCGCGCGCGTCATACTCTTTTGCAGACATCACGGTATCTGCGGCGGCGGTGTGCATAATCTGCTTTGTCTGACGATTCAGCGCGTCGTATTCGTAGTGTATGCCCGGTGCGCCGAGAACCTCCGCGCGGGTCATAGCTGCGCTTGTGTTTCGCGCGTCTGCCTCCGCTATCATATTGCCGTTTGCGTCGTAGGCATACCGTGTTGTTTGATTCAGCGCATTGGTTTTGGCAGTTATATTGCCAAGACCGTTGCGTTCGTAGGTTTCGCTTAATTCAACGTTGTCTTTCACACGTATTATTTGTGTCAGATTATCCTTTCGGTCATAGACAAAGCGCGTCTCACGCAGTTCATTGCCGCTGCCAACAGGCTCATACATATGGGAAATCCTATTTAATTTGTCGTAGCGGTAACTTGTAGTGCGGTAGGTCGTATCACTGTCATATCGCCGTTCTTCTGTCAGTTTGCCGCTATAGTCATACACATACGCGACCTTGCTCGTGCCGCAATTCTCCAATACAGCACCGGCGTCTTCGCCGCGCTTATACATCGCGGTTGTTGTTTCCATCGTCTTTTTGCCCATCGGGTTATATGCCGTAACAGTCTGGATATACCCTTTGCCCACGTCATTCGCGTCCGCAAGCGTCTTCTCCAGCGTTCGATTTCCGCACGCATCGTAGACGTAATTTGTACGTGCATACTTTGCATTGATGCCGATTCCGTCTATTTTTTCGTCCTTCTGAACCAACCTATGGCGATTGTTATAATTCAGAAGTGTTGCGCCGTCGGCTCCACCGCCGCTGTTTGTTATTTTTGTAATATTCCCGCTCAAATCGTACTCATACTGCAAATACTTATCATATGAGCACCAATCGTAGTTGCCGCAGGCATACTCTATCAATACATACTCTGTTGCCAATCTTCCGGCATTGTCATATCTGTAATTGATTGCTTTGTACCCCGGACCAATTATATTTGTAATCTTGTCGGTCGCACTATATTCATAATTCGTTATGCCGCCCAATGCGTCGGTTTTTGTAGAAAGCCTGCCCAATTTGTCATACGCATATGTTGTCGGCGCGTATTGCGGTGTTGAAAAGTCTGCGGCATTGCCGTTTGCATCTTTTGTATATGTGTGGTATTCGCTCTCGCTCGTTTTGTTGCCAAGCTCATTATAAGCATACCGCTTAACGTATATATCGTCGCCGTTGGGGTTGATTTCGGTCGCTAAAACCCTGCCGCCTGCGTCCATATAGTGCGTTGTAACATACCCCTCCTCGTCTGTTATGCGCACACCATACTTAAACTCCGATGAAAACAATCGTCCGCTTGTGTTTATATACTCTATGCTCAGCACACTCGGTGGAACACTGTTACACTCCGTCCTACGCTTTGTCAAACGGTCCAACACATCGTATTCATAAAACGTCCTTTTTGCATAGATATCGTTGCTGTAAAAAGTTATATTACCATGATAATCATATCCATAGGTATCTGTATAACCTCCTATGTTTGCAAACAGAAGCCGACCGAATATATCATATATGTATATCGATGTTCGTTCTGTTGTGCCGCTCGGAGCTTTTGTGTAAACAAGCGTATATTTGTTACAAAAGCTGCTGTCGTCATACATCCAATTGCTTGAGCCTTTGTCTTCATACGTATATTCATCCTTCGCTCCGTCTGCATATATAACATTCTTTAACCGATAGTCGGGGTAATATTCATACGTTGTTACCACAGGCTCATTGCCGTTAATATAACTCGTGTCGGTATGAAGTAACCCTGTTTTGAAGTTGTAATTATACTCCTTGTCATACAGCAGCTTTTCAGACGCATTTTTGTTGTATTCGCGCGTTAAATACAGCCCTGTATCTGTGGGAGCTGTGCCTGATTCGCCTGTTCCGGGGAATAAGCCATACTCGTAGTATGTGAAAGTCCTTTCTATTCCAACCGGATTTATTGATGTTGTAACATTTGCGATGTATGACTTCTTGGCGGTAATATTGCCGTGCGAATCGTAGGTCAAGTCTGTAACCGCGCTGTTTGCGCCGCCTGCGCCGTGTCGAATCTCGCGTGTTGTATTGCCGTCTGTATCTACCTCGTAAGTGGTTTTTGTGATTTCGGCATTATCTGATTCCCGCTCAACGATACGAGATATGAGCTTGTGATACTGTGCATCGCTGCCATACTCGTATTTAACCAGCGCGCCGGGATATTCCGGACCTTTGTATGTGAGCATATCACCGTAGGCGTCGTAGCTGTATTCGCGGTTTTCCGAATGGCTTTCCGATGTATACTTTACAAAATCAATCGTACCCGTTGTGGTGATCATTTTCGAAAGCAGCTTTCTTTCGTCGTATATACGCTCGTTTGCCCTGTAAGTAGCATCTTTGTATGCTCCGGATTCGTAAAAACCGCTGGCGCTTTGCACATCTTTTACCAGCATGCCCGACGGCGAGTAGAAATAGTAGTAATATGTGTTGCCTACTTTTTTCGTTACAGTGTACGTATCCGCTATTTTTATATTGTCTAAATAGATATTTTCGCCTGAGACGGTGGGCTCGTTTGCGCTGATGCGAACGGAAGTGATATTTCCCGGGACAACGATATTATACTCCCTCCAATCGCCGGTTAGCTCTTTTTCAATAGCGGCGTTATTATTGAAGGTAATATACAGCGTTTTAACATCATTTCCCACGCTTTTCGCGTCGAGGGAAAGCCATCTCTCGCCGCCGCTTTGCGCAATACTCATACTCAGAGTCGGCATTGCAGGAGCCACGGCATTGCGGTACATCCTCAAGCCCTTCGGGCCGTCATTCCGCGTTGTGGCATGTCTGTTGGCGTCTTTGTCCGCATACCAGCCCACTGCACCGGGGTAGGTGTCTGAGCTCCACAATAGATCAAATTTCTCTTCAAAATAGGGGGTTGCTAAGCTCGGGTCTGTAGTGGGATATATGTAGTTTTCGGTTCTTTGTGTCGAGCCTCCATTCACCAATGTAATCGTCGAATTCCAGTAGTTCGCATACGAATACCCTGTGCCGGCAATCGGAAAATACGGATTCAACAGGATATCCTCCATAGCGGAAACATTGCGAAGCTGTTGCTTACCCTTGCTTCCCAATGCTTTTTCAACAGTTGTATATGTAATTCTCTTCGTTTTGTTTGTTTCGCCTTCGGCGACAAAGTTGATGTTATACATCGCTCTTGTATTGTTATTTGAATATACATCCGACCGCTCCGCCGCATAGTTCACTATATTTAAATCATACCAATAGAAATATTTCAGTGTACCGTAATCTGATGTATCTCCTGCGTATTTGTGATAAACTTTGTGGATACGCTCACGGAAATTCATATTACTGCTAAGGCTGTGTGCATTGCTGTATTTTTCGTAGCGTATTTCCTGACCATCCGGTGTGGTTATAACAACATCCAACTCGTGATGCATATCGCCGAGATTGCCATTTTCCGTATATGGGCGGTATGGCATTACAGTTAAATTGTTGAAATAATCAAATAAAATCTCTCTGCCCATGGTGTCGGTTATCTTCGTGAGAACATTCGTGGTTAAGGTAAAAGTACGATCGATTTCGGGAGATACCGTTCTTTCCCACAAACGATATTCAAACGTGATTGCGTTGCCATACCTGTCTTCAATCCTTGTAACAAAACCCAAGCCATCAAAATATGTGAGCTTTCCGTCTTTTTCTTCCAAGCAAAAACCGCCTGATACACTTTTTACCACCATATCCTGCGTTTCTCGCCCATCCAGCCTGTATGTTAAGCCCGAATCCTTTGTTACAAGCGGATAAACCGCGCCCGACTCGGTATGCAAATATTTGTAGCTTCCCTCTATCTGAATAGCCGGAAACGAAAACCGTGTGTCGGCGCCGAGCATATAGTGCTTATCCCAAAAGGTATAAAGCGAGCTATATCCCATATAAGCAGTGCTAACATACCCTCCATCTTCGGCATACAGCTCTTTGTCATACATCTGTCCGCTTCGATATATACGCGCGATTTCCACATCCAGCCCGTTTCTGCCCGGCAGGCGGTAGTCTGTCTGCCGCATCGTAAACTCGCCCGTCTGCGGGTTTACTTCATACTCAGAATGCCTGTTTTGCTCATACATCGCATTGTTTGTGATATCATAGCGTTGATGCACTAAAACTACATTGTTGATATAATCGTCTAGTGATTCTGCGTTGACACATATACTCATAAGCAGCATAACCGCCGCCGCTAATATACAAGAAATGCTTATCTTTCGTATCATAAGTCAATCTCCTTTTCTATATCATGATGTCACAATCTCCTACCTCGTAAGCCTGCTCTCTGCGCTGGCTTTCACAGCTCTTGCCGCAGGTTTGTCCGATTTAACATACTCCACAGCTGCGCTTTCGTCTATACCTGCCTTTTGCATAACAGAAAGCCGCCTGATTGCTTGCGCATTGCTGATACCCAGCGCCTCCGAACACTCGATTATATCGTCTTCGTTAATCACAAAACTCCGCACAACGCCTGTTCCGTTCAGCAACTCAAGCTCCGCCGCAATATCTTCCCAACTTTCGCCGCTGCCCAGTTTTTCGGTAATAACATCAAACTCCGCCGCACCGTGCGCTTCTAATATTTCGGCAATACGCAAATCGTCGATACTTAGCCCTCTGTTTTTAATCAAATCGTCGATTTCGCCCACTGCGTAATCCTTCGCCTGGCGCTGCATCTCTATATCTAAATACCCTTGCAGAATATTCTCCGCCGATTCGCCGCTCTCATACCTTGCCAGCGCGGTGTCTAAATCGCTGAATGTAAAGTAGTTGTCATGAAGATAGTCAAACATCACAAGCGCTGTCTGCGGGTCTGCGCTGTTTATAATGCTCAGCTCAAGCTGTTTCCGCTGTTTTTCGGGTATATCCTTTTCCGCAATCATACGCCTGTAGCCATTGTCCAAGCGCACATTGCCTGCGTCCTTCAACTTAGAGTCAAGCTCGCTGTTTAGCTCTATCCCGTCTGCCTTATCCTGCAGCTCCTTTTCGCGCAATATTTTTTCTGCCTGTATCGTTATGCCATTTTCGGTATTGCTGACCTTTGATTCGCTAATCGGTTCTTCAACAATCGGTTCGGCGTTGTCCGCTGTATCTAAATTCCTGCTAAACGCCGCATAGCTCACCATTCCTCCAAAAACCAAAACGCCTGCTATCAAAACAGCTATACCGCGCTTGCCTGCGCCCTTGCTGAATATATTAAATAGTTTCTTCATATTCGTAATTCCCCTTTCTGTGATTAATTTAGTACGGTCTGGCATTTTCATTAATCGCATTTATCTCGTCGTATATGCCCACTGTCGGAGCCTTCGGCATAGGGTTTTCTATCGCCGGAATCATCGTTTCGGCTGTGGGTACAGACGGCATATCCGGTATTGGAGGTGCAACGCCTGCCGCTGAGTCCGCTTCCGCCGACAGCACGGAATTTGTTGTATCGGCACCAGCCGCGTCCGTCGTATTTCCGCTTAGCATACCCAACATTTTTTCTTCGATAATCGCGGCGGTAATCGCTTTATTCCTCAACAGATGCCCCGATTTTTCCGCAAGCTGTCTGTCATATTTATCCTTGTCGCTGATATACAGCGCTAAATCCACATCTATTTGCAAGCAATACAGATATTCGTCCAGCGCGAGTTCCATAGAGCCAAAATCGCCCTTGAGCGCGAGAACCAGATATATTGCATAGTTCCTGTGGAATCCGCCTTCTAAGCTCTTAAAATCGTATTCGTCGTCTTCGGCGGCAGGGTTCAAAATATTCGCCGCAGGAACTTCAGCCGCCGCATTGTCCTCTTTGGCGTTTATCTCGCGCAGATTGAAGATAACCCTCGACACCATCGCGCTTGCGTAGTCGATATCCTCTTGTGGAAACGCCGATATCAAGGCTTCAAGCTCGCTGTCTGTTATATCAATATCCGCAACGCCTTCTCTCTGTATTGTGTCCATAACATCGTTCCAGCTCATAGCATTTTCGCGCATTTCAAGCAGTCTATACACCGATATACCTGTAATATCCGAAATATCCTCCGCCATCTTGCGGTCATCGTCCGTTGTTGCGTATTCGTTTACCGCATTTGCCGCGCGCGTGTGACTGCCGATTGTGCCGATATCATTCATGATAACCAAGCTGCCCGCCAAAACCACAACCGCTACAATCGCCGCGATAGATCTGTATATTATCTTTTTCTTATCCACAATTAATCACCTCTTCCAAAATCAATTATATAGCGTCAAGCGTTATCACCGTTTCTCCTGTTATCTTCGGCACGAACTTAAAAATGCTAAGCAGTCCCGACCACGATTTGCCCGATTCGACAGCGATATTCACTTTAAATACCACCTCGCCGTCGGAAACAGACAGTACAGTGAGGTTTCCGTATACGCCTGTCGCTGTGATAACCCTGAATTTCTGCGCCGCGATATCCTGCAAGTCCAGTTCATTTGTGTTATAGCTAAGCTTAAAGGCAGTCTCCGGGTCTGCAATATTTGTCGCGGTGGTGCATAGCTCAAACACAGCGCCGCTTATTACCGATATCGCCGCTGTGCCTGCCTGGGGCGGATTTTCGCCGCCAATCCGCAACACAAAGGCAAATTCATTGTCCATCGCCAATTCGCTCACAGGCACATTCGTATCCCGATACCCTTCCGCGCTAAATACAACGCTGCCTGTGTCATCCGTCGCCATATCCGTATAATACTGCAAATCCCAGACTCTGTCAGACGGTGGATTCGCTTCAGATACGCCCAGGCTAAACGCGCCGAATTCCGCCAGCACTTCGTTATACGCCGAAAAATCCGCGGTCGCTTCTATACCTTCCGTCGCATTTATTGCCGTAATGCCAAACGGCGATGTATCAACATTTTCGCCGCCTATATCTTCCACTGCTTCCTTGTTTAAGTAAAAAATGTTGTCTATATTGCCAACTGTCGGCGCATTGTCCGCAGTTAGCGACACGATATTCGCCGTTGGCAGGACTACAACCATACTCGGATTCACCGCGCTGTCATTGCCTGCGCCAATCGCTGACGCGGTCAGCCCGCCCGATGCCGTAATATCGCCGCCTGTGATGATGATTTTCTGATCCTTTACCAGATTCACACCGCCGGCAGCAACTCTGCCCATACCGATGCCTGCGCCGCCGATGCCGCTTGAGCCATCGCTGTATCCGCCTGTCGCATTCACTGTGCCGCCTGTAATGATTATTGTACCGCCCGCCGAGTTGGTGTCGTTGCCCGGATTTGGAATACCTGTGCCGATTCCTGCGCAGCCCGACCAGCGTCCGCCACCATTTGCGGTTACGTTGCCGCCGTTGATAATGATAGTTCCAACACCTGCACTGCCGTTGCGCTTCCCACCGATTCCCGCGGCATGGTTGCTTCCGTTCGCAACGATGGTGCCGTCGTTAACGATAAGGGTACCGCCTGTTGGAACATATATACTGCCGCCGTTTTGGATTGGATTCACGGTAAGACTGCCCGAGCCGCTGATGGTAAGCGTTCCGCCCACTGTTATTGCGTTCTCAGCGACTATTGTTGGCGTGAAAGAATTCGTGCCTTGCAGTACAAGCTCTGCGTCCGCGCCTGGCGCGATAATCATAGATTTTCCCGACACACCGTTAAGTGTGATTGTGCCGCTGTATCCCATTGGGATAGTTATCGTGTGTTCGGTTGTTGTGCCTGTTATTGCGTAGTCGTAACCCGGTTCCGCAACTAAGCTGCCGTCTGTTACGATATCCCAGTTGTATAAAAACGCATAGTTTGTAACCAACCCGGGCGTAAAACGATCTAACGTCGTGCCGTCGCCAAGCTGACCGTAGTCGTTTGCGCCCCATGTCCATATTTGGTTTTGCTCGTCCAGCCCGATACCGTGTGTAGCGCTGATAGATACGTTTGCTATGATAGGATTTTGCATTAGCTGCGGTGCTGACTTGTCCGCCGTTGTGCCGTCGCCAAGCTGTCCGAATTCGTTGCCGCCCCAGCGCCGCGACATATTTTCGCCGCCGCTGTATGCAAATGTATTGAACGCTCCTGCCGATATTTTTGTTATTTCTTGGTCGATATTGATTGGTACAAATACATTGCTTGATGTGTTTGTGCTATCTCCCAACTGACCATATGTATTATTTCCGCATGCCCATACTTCGCCGCCCTTGATTGCCGTTGTATGATGTGAACCACACGATATATCCGTCGCCCCTGTCATGCTTGTAATTTGTACCGGCTGAATGCTATGTGTATTAGTTCCATCGCCGAGTTGACCGTGGTGATTTAGCCCTAAAGACCATACAGTACTGTCGGTTTTCAGCATTATTATATGGCTTGTGCCCGCATCTGCCTTTTTTACACCCGTCGCCACTTTTAACGGAATACGACGCTCGGGAAATCCTCCAAATATCAGCGATTCCAAATCGTATCCGCAATAATATAAATCACCGTTTTGCGTTATCATTACAGTTATTCTTTCCCCTGCCGCTATTTCTTCAACGGCTGTTCCATTTGGCAACGGCCCTACCTGCACCGGCACCTGGCTGTACCATGAGGAGGCATAATTGCCCAGTTGTCCAAACTCACTTTCGCCCCATGCCCATACAGTTCCGTCTGTTTTAAGCGCCAAGGTGTAGAACGCCCCTGCGGCTATCGCTTTTATATTCGTCAGACCCACTACCTTAACAGGACTCCGTTCTCTGTCATATGTGGATTCGTTGCCTAACTGCCCAAATGCATTGTTCCCAAAGGTCCAAACACTTCCGTCTTCCTTAAGAATGGCAGAATGGTATGTTCCCGCCGCAACCTGCACGTTATCCAGCCCTGCAAACAGCGCCCAATTCTCCTCCGGCGTCGGCTCATATCCATGTACATCAAAATCGTCTGCGGGATTAATCTGTGTGATTGAAGCATCTCGTACATTCGCCACAGCGTTGTAGATGCCCAACTTATTGCCGCTGTCCACCTTGTTTTGCAGGTTAGAGAGTCTATACGATGTTGCCTTTAGTCTATCTTTTACATCCTCGATTTTGACCGAATCTATAGATAACACCAACGCCGCCGCGCCGGATACGTATCCTGCCGACATCGAGGTTCCGTTCAGCTTGCCGTATTCGCCGTTTGGAAGCGTGCTTTCGATATCGCGCCCAAACATGGCGATATCCACATTTTCCGCACCATAATTGGAGTAATAGCTGAATCCCATATCGGCGTTCAGCGACGCAACGCTGATGATATTTGCCAAATCAAAAGCGGCAGGATAAACGCCGGACTTGTCAATAGCGGTCCTTGCGTTTCCTGCCGCGCAGATAAACAGCATATTCGACCCCGACATCGCTTCATACAGCGCGCGGTTGTTGTTTGCACTGCCCCAGCTGCAATTCACTATTGCCGCGCCATGCTGCTCCGCGTAATCGATCGCGCGAATGATATCGCTGGTATACGCTGTTCCGTTTTCGAAGACCTTCAGCGGCATGATAGAAGCATCCGGCGCGACCTTTGCAATCAATCCGGCGATATGTGTGCCGTGGGCATACGCCATGCCTTCGTTGTTATATATAATAACGGCGTCGTTCACAAAATCGTATCCTGCAACCATGCTGTTTGCCAAATCAGGATGTGTGATATCTATGCCTGTGTCGAGAATTGCTACAACTGCGCCTTCTCCTGTTGCAATGGTGTGTGCGGCGGCGATATCGGCGTTTGTATCGGCTAACAGCTCGGCTGGATTTATGGTCGGAAGCTGTAATGCTTCGAGATCCTCTTCTACGGCTTCTTCAGGCGATTCTTCGAGCAACTCTTCGGGCAGATTATCATCAGCCGCGCTTTCGTTCGAATCTGCTGCCATATCAGCCTGTTCGCTCAAATCGATATTCAGAATTAAATCGTTGTCCGAAAGCTCCATACGATAGTCAGGCTGGATATATTCAACAGAACTTCCTAATTCATTCGTTAGCTCCGCAATAAATAAATCGGGCTCCACCCTCGCGTCCAGCGTTATCACTGTGTGATTTGCATCCAGCAGTTCCGCTTTTGAGGATCGAACCCGATTTTCTTGTATGTTTTCTAATTCGCCTATAGCTACATCGGAGCCTATTGCACCCTTGACCGTGCTATAATGTGGCATGCTTTCGATGTCGATATCTTCCTTTGTTTTCATACTCAATCCTTGGTCGATTGGTACAGACGAGAGTGCGGTTTCGGTTTTTACATCCGCCGCTGCTTTCACAGCACTTCGCTCTACATTCGGCAAATCCACAACCTGTATATCCGCAGATTTATACTTGATTATGTATCTGTCCGTGTAGTGCTGCTCTTCCTGCATGATGCGCATTTGCTTGCCCATTGGATCCGCATCATTGTTGTCGTCGCGTTGCTGACCCGGCTGTTCTTCGCCCCAAAGCCATGCATTGGCTATCCTCGGTTGAGCCATAGTTTCGGCTTGGGATGTGACCATACACAACGTTTGCGTCAGCAGCAGCGCCATTGCTGCCATTACTGCCGTGATTTTCCTTTTCATACTCTCATCCTTCCCATTCTTCAATTTTATTTTCAAACCTTTCGGCCTGATTGCACGGCTCGGCTTGTTAATAATTTAACAATCAACTAGAGTATATACTTCCGGTTTGCAAAAATCAATATAGATTTTGACGTTTTTAGGCTTACATTTTTGGTGGATTTGTATAAGCACGGCGGTTTAAATGGTATTTTTGAGACAATAAATTTGTCGCAGACAAAACAGCGTTGTTGGCAAATGATTTAAGTGGTCAAAAAAATAGCTGCAACCACCGATACCGATGGTTACAGCTATTTGCATATTTAAGCTTTCTATAACGAGTTATATGCGCGCTACGCCTGTATCTTTAGCAGCCTGCATAACAGCCGCCGCAACAGCCTTGGCAACTCTTTCGTCGAACGAACCGGGTATGATGTAATCCGGAGTAAGCTCGCTTTCGTCTATCACGTTTGCGATAGCCTGCGCCGCCGCAATCTTCATCGCGTCGTTGATATCGCTTGCGCGAACATCCAGCGCGCCGCGGAAGATGCCCGGGAACGCAAGCACATTGTTGATCTGATTTGCAAAGTCTGAACGACCTGTGCCTACAATTGCCGCACCTGCCGCCTTTGCTTCGTCCGGCATAATCTCAGGTACAGGGTTAGCCATAGCGAAGATAATCGGGTCTTTCGCCATCGTCTTAACCATATCTTGAGTGAGTACGCCCGGCGCCGATACGCCGATAAATACGTCTGCGCCCTTTATGATATCCTCGAGCTGACCTTTTTTCATCTCGCGGTTAGATATCTTCGCCATCTGCTCTTTTATCGCATTCAAGCCCGGTCTGCCTTCATATATCGCGCCTTTTGTATCGCACAGGATAACCTTTTTCAGACCCATGCTCATTAAAAGCTTGGTGATAGCGATACCTGCCGCGCCGGAACCGTTAATGATAACTTCCATATCGCAAAGTTCCTTCTTAACAAGGCGGAGTGCGTTAATCATAGCCGCAACGGTAACAACAGCTGTGCCGTGCTGGTCGTCGTGGAAAATCGGGATATCACACACCTTTTTGAGCTGTTCTTCTATCTCGAAACAACGCGGTGCAGAGATATCTTCGAGGTTAACGCCGCCAAACGAACCCGCCAGCAGCTTAACAGTGTTAACGATATCGTCTACTTCTTTTGAACGTACACACAGCGGAAACGCGTCAACGTCGCCGAATGCCTTAAACAGTACGCATTTGCCTTCCATAACAGGCATGCCTGCTTCGGGGCCGATATCGCCAAGACCCAAAACAGCTGTGCCGTCTGTTACAACCGCAACAAGGTTACTGCGGCGTGTATACAAATACGACTTGTCTACATCTTCAGATATTTTCAGACACGGCTCTGCAACGCCCGGTGTGTATGCAACCGACAAATCGTTTTTGTCTTTAAGTTCGCATCTGCAGCCTATTTCGATTTTACCTTGCCACTCGGCATGTTTTTCAAGCGCTAATTGTTTGATATCCATTAAAGTCATCCTTCTTTCTTAAAAGTATTGCATTTACATCTCTACAGCATCCAAAATATTTCTGATATGGCTTGCCGATTCGTTTAGTTTTGTTACTTCTTCCGGTGTAAAATCAGCCTCTATAATCTTTTGCACGCCTGTTAGCCCAACAACGCATGGTATGCTCAGACTAACGTCTTTCAGCCCATACTGCCCATGCAATACAACGCTTGCGTTGTGGATAGAGTTCTGATTCTTAACAACCGCTTCGCATATACGCGTAACAACCGACGCGATTGCGTAGTATGTCGCGCCCTTGCGGCGTATAACCTCTGCGCCCGCCGCGCGTACAGCCTCTTCAACCTCGTCTTTGTCGATTGTAACACCGAGATTTCTACACATAGTGTCGAGATCCATGCCAACCAAGCGTACACTGCTCCAAAC
>JGI994J12354_10002787_pt1 | contig 16706 bp, 11 predicted proteins | sample IntmicLarv3ML3BL_FD_12354 | JGI IMG/M metagenome (IMG submission 12354) | reverse complement strand
CTGACCATCGCCGAGGTGCAGGAGCGGATTCACGGCTACTACATCGCCAAGCCGCCCGCCCCCGCCGGTGACCGCACCGAGGAGGCCGACAAGGTCTCCGCCCGCATTGCGGAGATTTTGTCCGAGAAAACCTTCTCCTTCCGCCCGGCCGAATACCTCAACATTCACAAGCGCCTGTTCGCCGGAATTTATCCTTTCGCCGGGCAAATTCGGGATTACAACATCACCAAAAATGAGTGGGTGCTGGGCGGAAAGACCGTTTACTACGCTTCTGCGGACAGCATCCGCGCGACGCTGGATTATGACTTCGCGCAGGAAAAAGCCTTTGACTACAAAGGGCTTTCCAAGGCGGAAATCGCCGCACACATCGCAAAATTCATCTCGGATTTGTGGCAGATTCACGCCTTTGGCGAGGGCAATACCCGCACCACGGCGGTGTTCACGATTCAGTATCTGCGCTCTTTCGGATTCGATGTCTCCAATGACCTTTTTGCCGCGCACTCCTGGTATTTCCGCAATGCGCTGGTGCGGGCGAATTACAACGATTATCAGGAAAATATCCACGCAACGCTGGAATATCTCAATCGATTTTTCGCAAAGCTGCTTTTGGGCGAGGACTTTCCCTTGCGCAACCGCGATTTGCACATTGCCGTCCTCATAAATGTCCCTATAAAAGACGCAAATGTCCCTATAAATGTCCCCGGAGCAGCCGAAAATGTCCCCATAAATCGCAGAGACGAAATTTTGCTGCGGCTGCGGGAGAATCCGCGTTTGACGGCGCGGGAGCTGGCGGAATTCTTTTCGGTGGACGAGAAAACCGTCAAGCGCGATTTTGCTGTTTTGAAGGCGCAGGGCAAAATACAGCGAATCGGGCCAAACAAAACAGGGTATTGGGAACTGCTCTTTTGAGCGAATTTCACAGTTTGTATACTGTTTATTCACAATTTATTCACATAAAAAATACATTTATTTTCAATAAAACACTTCATTTTTTCACGGAACTGCGGTATACTAGGTAAAAATAGAAAAAAATATACAATCTGCCTGAATGAAAGGATGGACATAAAAATGAAATCGAAAAAACTCAAGACCACCGCGCTGGTCACAGCGACCGCCGCCGCCGCTGTGGGGGTAACCGCGGCAGGTCTCGCCGTCCACAAGAAAAAAATCGCGCCCCAAAGCTATGTCAAAAAAGCGGCCAATGCCGCAAAGCTGACCTTCCCGGTGGATTGCAGTTATGACAATGGGGCAGCGCTCACACCGCCCATGGGTTGGTCGAGCTGGAACACCTTCCGAAACCGCATTGACGAGAACCTGATTTATGAAACCGCGCTGGCGATGAAAAACGCGGGTCTTGTGGAAGCAGGCTACCAATACCTGAACATTGACGACTGCTGGCAGTCCTCCATGCGCGATGAAAACGGGCGCTTGCAGGGGGATTTCGTCCACTTCCCCAGTGGGATTCCCACGCTGGTGGAGAAGGTCAACACGCTTGGCTTGAAGCTGGGTATTTATACCTCCAACGGAACCTTGACCTGCGAGGATTTGCCCGCGAGCCTTGGAAATGAAGCGGTTGACGCGGATACCTTTGCCGAATGGGGCATTGAATATTTCAAGTATGACTTCTGCCACAACGTGCCCATCCCCTCTCGCGCGCCCTGCATTGAGCGCATCACCATCTCCCCCGTGGGCAGCGCCGAGGAGCGCATTTTCTACGCGAGCGAGGCTGTTTTGAGCGGCGAAGCGCGCATTGTGACGGACGAAAAGCTGGACAGCGGCGAATATATCGACGGCCTTTCCGGCAACGCGGGCGCGGCGGAGTTTACGGACATTTCCGCTGCGGATGCCGGGGATTATATCCTCACGCTTTGCATCCGCAAAAAGAGCCATTCCAACAAGTACATTGAGGTGCTGGTGAACAGCCAGGACAGCTATAACGCCACCGTGCCGCCGACCCGCGCGTGGAGTCCCAGCGGACGGCATCAGCTGAAAATCCATCTGAACGCTGGCAAAAATACGCTGCGCTTCTCCAATCCCATCGCTTCCCGGCAGGACAGCGCTGCCTTGCAGTACACCAACATGGGGCTGGAGCTGAAACGTGCCACGCAGACGTATGCCGAAAAAACCGGTCAGCCCGAGAAGCCCATTGTCTACTCCATCTGCGAATGGGGCCTGAACTTCCCCTGGCGTTGGGGCAAAAAGGCGGGCAATCTCTGGCGCACCACGCTGGACATCAAGGAATTCTGGGCATCCATCCTCGCGCTGTATGAAATCAACGTGAAGCTGCACAAATACGCTTCGCCCGGCGCGTGGAACGACCCGGATATGCTGGAGGTGGGCAACGGCGAGCTGACCGAGGACGAAAACCGCGCCCATTTCAGCCTGTGGTGCATGATGGCAGCGCCCCTGATTCTCGGCAACGACGTGCGCAAGCTTGTAACGGGCAGCGGTCAGCCCGACCCCTACAACCGTACGCTGCAAATCGTCACCAACAGCGACATGATTGCCATTGACCAGGACTCGCTGGGGATGCAATGCCGCCGTTTGAGCAGCAGCGGGCTGTTTGACGTGCTGCTCAAGCCCTTGGCAAACGGAGATTTTGCCCTGTGCTTCTTCAACAAGGGCGGGGATGAGAAGGAAACGCAGTTCTCCCTAGGCGAGGCTGTCTGCCAATCCTACATCGAGACTCCCTATGCGAACAGCTACGAACTGTTTGATTTATGGGAGAAAACCAGCGAAAGCGTCACAGATACGATAGATGTCACCGTCCCCGGCCACGGCGTGAAGGTGTACCGCGTGAGCGCAAAATAGGCTTTGGCATGTTTGGGGCACATTGGCACGCCGAAAGCCACCGAGCTCCGCACATGACTTTTTCAAATCATTCCGCAAAACAAAAAGCCATCAAACGCTCGAAACACAAGCGCTTGATGGGCTTTTTTGTTGTGTCCATACGCCAATATCGATATAGGTACCGGAAGAGCGCGTATATAGTCGTTTTTACTTGAAAAGTTGTTTTTTTTGGTATCGTTCTGACCCGTTCACAGGCGAAACAAAATTTCATGGTGGGCTTGATTTGGCGGCAGTCGGTGGCACATAGATTCTTGCCGCGGCGGATGGGATTGTTGAGGTTGCTAACGCTACGGATTCTTGGGGTTATAGCTGGGGTTACTATGTAAAAATTAAGCATGATGATGAATTCAGCACACTGTACTGGATTACAATTCTTCCTTTAGCCATAATAAAATAATCTATGTCTGATAAACCCAACGCCAGCGTTCCCCGCCGCGCACGGAAAACCGGATACCTCCCGGTATTTGTTCCCACTGTGCCGTCTCATTGCCGAAATACAGCATACCTTCGCACTCTGTTTCCGAAAGGCACAGGGTGATAGAATATTTACCTGTGACGCGCGGTGTATAGCGTCCGCAGTAAACTCCGTTTTTCTTTTGCAGTATAAGCAATTGCGATGAAAAACAATAGTCATCCTGCGGCAAACATGGGCGCAAAACAACGCCGTCCGCCGTGAAGCGCTCAACTATAAAATCGCCGCAATTATAGAGCGGCCACGCATGCGGGTGAAGATTCATTACGGGAAAATCCGTCCAATTCATTGACATACGTACCTTTTGCGGGTCTAAGGTATAGTGTGTATTTCCCGGGTCTTTTGCAAGAACTGAGTTGCAGCAGTCCGTCGCGCTCCAAATACCGCTGACAAGCCGCGGATAGACCTCCGCATGATGTGCCAGCGTGTTTTTTTTCCACTCGTCCCATGCCTTTTCCGAACCAACCCGCGTAAGCGCCTTAATTAAAGTGCCGTTAATCGCTGGCCAAACGCCTGCGTTTGTCTGAGTGCCTTCGTCAAAAACAATCTCGGGCAGGCTTTCGTTCATCAGCATCGCACCGATCGGTGATGGTTTTCTTACATATGAATCAATGCTTGATAAAAGCGTCGGGGTGTATGCGTCCGCCGCGCCGCAAAGTATCGCCCATGGCTGTGGCTCCAGCCATAGCGTTTTATCACCGACCCAACCGAGTTTGTCGGAAAGATAAGCGCGCTTGAACCATTTTCCATTCCACTGCTTCCTTACAGCTTCGCGCTGAGCTGCCGAGTATTTGCGGATTTCCGTGTATCCGGGTTCTTTTGCATATTCCAGCATCTGCGCGAATCTTTCCAGCACAAATGCGGCGAACACCGCTGTCAACACGCTTTCGCCCTGCTTGTTGACACGTTTTTTTTCTTTGTTCGGAACAAATCCGTGAACAATATTGTCGTTCCAATCCCCCTGCAAAAGGCGCGAAAGCCCATGCTGTCCCGTTCCTGTTTGGGTGATGAAAAAGTTCAGCGAACGCCGAAGCAGCTGCAATACCGTCTGATGTGGCTGTGTTTTTCCGTGGTGCGGATAAGGGCGCAGCGTTTCATATAGAAAATCACGGTCTTTTTGCGCCAGCACATATTCAGCCATGACCCACAAGAGCCAAAGCCCCAAATCAGAGGAAACAATCGGGCTGGGAACCAACGCGCCGTATCCGTAGATACCGTAGGGAACCTCCCCGCTCGGCAAAAGCTCTTTGAGCGTATATCGCAAAACCTCGCGCACCACCGCTCCGTCGGTGTAAATAAAAGGCAGAGCATGCTGCAAAGGGTCACGCGCCGCGCCCTGCAAGCCCAATATATATTGATAAGCGTTCCCCTGCGAGAGTATATGCTCGCCGAAAAAGCTGTCAAAGCTCCGCGCGGAGCGCAGCATATAGCTGTGCCAGAGCGTTTCGCGCTCTACCCAAGGTTCTCCCGTGACAGACAGCGTAAGCGCCTGTTTTTTCCATTTCTCCGTATCTTTTTGCGGTAGAGATTGATAAATTTCGCTATATTTTTGCACTAATTTTTCCGCGCGAAAATTCTCGGGCAAATATCCGTAAATATACGCGAGGCTAATGCTTTCGTCGGGTTGGATATTTAATTTTTTACAGGCAATCATCGCGTTCGTACTGTCATCTATTTTTTCTTTTGAGAAAAATAAAGGGCTTTCGGGATTGCCTCTGAAAAAAGCGTTTCCGTTTCTTAAAAAAGAATCGGGCTTATGCTTGAGCGCACAAAGGAAGGTGTCAGGTGGCACGGTATCCTCTGCCTGTGAAAGCGGAGGGCAATAAAACGAAGGATTCGTAAAGGATGCCGCCCGCATAATCGGTTTGATACTGTTCCACAGTGCGTAATCCTTACGCAATTCGCCCCTCCAGCCTTTAAAATGCTTATGCTCCAATATGCCATGTCCGTCCGCAAGCATTTTGAAATTCGATTCAAAAGCTTTCGCGAAACGGCGGCGAATGGGCAATACTCCCTGAATCGCCGATGGATCCATACTTTTGCCGCTAAGCAAAATACGAACCAGTGCCGCACGGAAGGATAGTGTTTCATGCTGTGTTCCCCAGTATTCGTACCATGTGGGTGATTGTTCACGGTCAGTTTTATTGGTGATTTTAACCTCGGAAATCAAAACAGGGTCATCGCCGAAGGGTGCGCGGATGGTTTGCATGACTGCAAAGCGGCTGTTTTCCACACTTTTTTGCATATAGCCCATACCAAAAATACGGCGGAAATCACCATGCTCCGCTCCGTACCATGTGCCAAGCACATCATCTCCATCACAAAGATAGCCAAGCCCCGCGCCATAACAGTTTTCACTGGGGATATAAGCGTTCAGCAGCTTAGGCCCGCCCTCGTCCTGCCGTACCTGAACATAACCGAAATTAGACGCTATTGCCGTAATGCGATCATTCCCGACTTGAAACAGGTGCTCATTTTCCATGCGCCATTCGGGATTGGTTTGGCTTAGCGCCGCCGCATCCCGATACTGGTCACAAGTGTATTCGTATGCAGGAAGCCCCTGTTCGTCCGTAATCCAAGAACCGAAATGCCCCGAACCAAAAGGTTTGTTCATATGTCCGCCCCCTCAACTAATATGAATTTGTAGACCGCGCCGTATATATTCTTCGCAGACGGCTTCCGCCATTTTCCGCATATCTCCGTGATTTTCTTGATAAGTATATGGTAGATCCAATTGCCTGTATTTGTCAACACCGAGATTGTGGTAAGGCAGTATGTCGATATTTTTTACGCCAAGCCCCGCCACGTATTCCAGCATCGCGCAAAGAGTGATTTCATCACAGTTAAAGCCGGGTATCAAAGGTACACGAAGCGTAAGTGATTCCGGGTATGTACGCGCCAACCATTCCAAATTTTTGCGGATAACTGTGAAATCCGCATCGCATACCGGTTGAAGCTGTTTCGCGTCAACATGCTTCAAGTCAAATAATACCTCGTCAATCCAATATATTGTTTCGCGAAATTGCTCATGCGGCGCCTGCCCACAGGTTTCAACCGCAGTATGTAAGCCATTCCGCTTTGCGGTTTGAATCAGAGATAAAAGCCCGTCAAACTGCGCGAACGGCTCGCCGCCCGAAACAGTCAACCCTCCGCCGGATTGCTCATAATACACACGGTCGCGCAGTACTTCACGAATAATCTCCGCAACGCCGCGCTCCTCCCCCGCGAAACGAATCGCGTTTTGCAAGCATTCTTCCGCGCAAGCTCCGCACACATTACAGCGCGTCCGGTCAAAAATCGGCGAACCGTCTTCCGCGCGTGTTATCGCGCCTTTACCGCAAAGTCCTTCGCAATTTCCACAGCGAACACAACGGCTACGGCTGTACATAAGCTGCTTTTGCATAAATTGTGATTCAGGATTCGCGCACCAAGGACAGCGCAAAGGGCAGCCCTGCAAAAACACCACTGTACGTATACCTGCTCCGTCATGCAGGGCGAAGCGTTCTATATCAAAAATTTGCAGTTTAATATCAGACATCATACAGCACCCGATTCATAATTTCCTGCTGAATATCCGCGGCTAAATCCACAAAGACAGCGGAAAAACCGCTGACGCGTACCAACAGGTTCGGATAATTTTGCGGATTTTTGACCGCGTCCTCCAATACTCCTCGGTCAAGCGCGCTTATCATCAGGTGGCAACCTCCTTTTTGGAAATATCCACGCAGCAAAGCGTTCAGCTTTTCCCTCTGCTCCGAAAACAAGCGCGGCGTGAGCTTCAGGCTTTGCACCGAACCGGCATGATAGCGAGGGTCGAACTTTACCAGCGAATTCAGCATAGCCGTCGGCCCGCTTCTGTCCGCACCGCTCTGCGGATTGTTCGCGGGGTTCATGTACATGCCCGCGCGCCTTCCGTCGGGCGAGGCGGCGGTCGTTCTTCCCCATTCCGTGTTCATTTGATTGTTGCTGATGACTATCAAAAAATACTGCATTCCCGCGTCAATGCCGCGTGTGCGAACGCCTTTTGCCACATATTCATATAAATTGACAGCCATACCGTCCGCGGTGTCAAGGTCGTTGCCGTATTTGTCCGCCGTCAGGCAAGCTTTGTGCAAACGCGGATTTCCCTCAAAATCGGAAAGTACGGCATCTCTTATCTGCACAAGTGTGTACTGCTTTGTAATAAACACTAAATGCCGAATCGCCCAAAGTGAATCCGAGGTATTGATATTGCCGTAGGTTTCGTTTGTGCCGCCCAAATAGCGTATACCGCCGTCGAGGATAGCACATCCTCCGGCAATGCAATCATTCATTAAAATGCTTGAAAATAAAAACGAAACTTGTTCGTTCATTATACGAAAGGACTCCGTTTGCGCCATTACAGATAAATCCATATAATAATCCAACAGCTCTTTGTACTTGGAATAAAAGGCATCAAAGCTCCCGAATTTCTCCGCGGGCGGGATTTCAACCGAACCGCTTTTGTTTTTGCCGTCCGCAGGGTCAATGCCTTCATTTAGGCAAATTGTAAGCAATTTGAGTAAGTTCAAGCAAACATTCGGTGTCCCCGTGCTCTGCCCTTGAATGACAAATTCCGTACACCCGAACGGTACATACTGCTCCGCCGCTTCTTTCGGTACGCGCATACCGCATTGAACGGCGGGTATGTTCACGTCGTCATTGTAAAGCGTCGGGTAGGTTGCTCCCGAACCGAGCGCATCTATTGCCCTATCCCAAATATCCCGGGGTGTGTTGCGGTCAAACCTTAATGTGAACTGCGGCTCCACATAACGGCAATCCTTGCATACGCGCATTGCGATACGCAAAAAACGGTCAGCTGCCTGCGGATTTCTCCGCCCGCGCCCGCCGACAATCACACGTCCGTTCACCGTTGTTCTGCGATTTTCAATCATTGTCCATAGGGATTTTATATAATCATAGGCTTCATCCTCCGTAATTCGCCCCGCGTCCAAATCGTTCGCAAGAAACTCACCGAGAACATCATCCATCCGCCCGTAATTGATAACGCCCGACAAAAGCGCGAAAAGCCAAAATAATTGTAATGCCTGCAAAAAAGTTTCCGGCTTTCGTTCCCGAATATGCAGAAGCGCGTCACGCATGTTCGAAAGCTCCACCCCTCGTTCGTCAGAAGCGGTTTGCATCTGTTTTTCAGCTATTTCGGCGTAATAATCCACACAAACGGAAAACAAATCAAGGCAACCCAATGCACCGCGTAAAAACATATTATCAGGTGTTTCAACAAGCCGCTGTGTAATGTTTTCACGCAATCCATCAATCCCCAAATCCATAAGCTTGCGGTAGTCGAGCATCATGCCCGAAAGCCGTGCGGTGGCAATCATGGGGTAGTCACAATCAATAAACCGACCTATCGTGGTTTCGGTCAGCACTTCTTTGCAGTAAATTGTTTTGACATCATACTCAAGCCAATATTCATAGAGCGCGTCTATACGTGCCGCGCAGTCAGGAGGCAATTCCTTTTGCAGTTCGCGCAGTTTAGCGAAAACACAGTAATGACCAACACCGCCAAGCGAGGTGACACAGCCAAAACCAATCGGCAAAAAATCCAGCCTGCCCGCAAATAAATCATCATCTTCAATTTGACGCAACAGCGCGGGATACAATATTTTAAGGCATTCAAGCTCTCGAACCGCCTTGTCGCTTTCCGCGTATCGCTTGTGTGTTTCGGTATAACGCTCCATTAATTTAAGCTGTTCAAATGGAGCTCTTTCAGGCGGCAGCTTAGGGCTGACCTCTGCGTTCTGAATGCCTTCGACATCAAAATTTACCATATTCCCAACCTCTAATGTGATGCGCGTTCCGCATCGCGCCAATTATCCTGATATCCGCCCAATAAATCCACAAAGCGCTTTGCAGTGAGATGGGGTCTTGTTATCGCGCTGCCAACGACGACCGCATACGCGCCGAGGTAAAGGCATTTCATCGCGTCCTCAGGCGTATACAAATGCCCTTCCATAATGATGTGCGTTTTATCTCCCAAATCGCGGCACATCCGCGCGAATGTCCGCCAGTCAGGTTCCTCAATATGTGCGGTTTTTTTTGTGTAGCCATAGAGCGTCGGCCCGACAATATCCGCGCCGAGTTCCGCCGCGCGGCAGGCCTCCTCGTAATTCGAAACATCCGCGAAAAACAATGCATCAGGCAGTTCTTTTTGTAAAACCGGCAGTAATTTCCACGCGGATTCTCCGTTAAGGTTTATCTGGTCGGTGCAGTCAAGCGCGATAATATCCGCACCGGCCGCCCAAATTTCCCTTGCCGCCTCAAGCGTCGGTGTGATAAAAACATCCGTCCCGTCCCGCCAGATTTTATAAAGCCCGATTATCGGCAAATCCACCTCGGCTTTAATCGCACGGATTTGTTCAGGCGTATTTGCTCGTATACCTACAGCCCCCGCCCATTTCGCAGCTTGCGCCATTTTCACAACAATATCATCGGTATAAATAGGGTCGTCGCGCTGTACCTGGCAGGAGACAATCAATCCTTGTTCCAGTGACTTCAGTAAAGCTTGTTTTTCTTCCAGTGTTTTCATGCTTCATTTTCCTTTCCTGCATTTGATCTTTTCCGCGACAGCTCCTGCTGTATGGTTTGAAGCTGTTCGCCCTTCAGCTCATAAAACAGCATGGGGACGATACAAATCAAGCACCCAATTGCAGGAATCAATGAGTTCATCGCCCATATCCCTTTTAAGGTGAACGCGCTTTGCGGCAAAATTTCGTTGACCGTAACGGGTTTTGCAAAATGGAACAATGTCAGCAATAAACCGAGCGTTACATTTTGCAGCGCGGCGTTTGCTTTTGAAATAAAATTGGAAATCGAAAACGAAACGCCTTCACCGCGCTGTGCATACTTCCATTCGGCATAATCCACACAATCCGCAACGAGCAGCACCGGCGTGATGTGCAGCACACCACCCGCGATGCCCGATATGCTCATCATCAGGAGCATAAGCGCAATGTTGTGCGGGTCAACAAAGTATAACGCACAAAGCGGCAGGATAGAAAAGAGATTCGCGTAGACATGTGCCTTGACCAACCCGAGTTTTTTTACCAGCTTGGGTACGAATGTTGACGCGACCAGCATCCCCAGAAGGGTCGGCGCGCTCAGAACCATAACCCACTGATTTCCCCCCAGTATGTAATTTGCAACGTATACGGTAATGCCCGTTTGCAGCATCCGCGGGAATGCCAAAAGGCTTGAGAGCGTGACAATCATCAGCGGCTTGTTGCTAAACAGAAACCGAAAGCTTTCTTTAAAACTCGGAGCCTTTTCGGATTGCGCGATGCGCTCTTTTGTGCCGAAAAAGCCGAGCGGAAGCAAACTCACACAACCGATAGAGGCGAATATCGCCGCGAACAGGTAGATACGCTGGTCATTTCTCGCAACCAGCGGGAGCAGTTCGTTTTCCTTGAGCATCGTCAATCCGGATATCAGCAAAATCGCAACTACAACGCCGCCGCCCGTGGCAATTCTGGCAAAATTCACAAGCTTTGTCCGCTCCTCGCGATTTGGCGACAGTACAGTCACAAGACTCCAATACGGTACATCGCTGATGGTATAAAATGCGTCCCAAAGGATGTAGGTGACGTACATATACACAACGCGCCCTGTGTAGCTGATATCCGGAGCAATGAACAGCATGGTGGTGATGATTGCAAGCGGAAGGGGCGCAATGAGCAGATATGGGCGCATTTTCCCCCATTTTGTCCGCGTCTTGTCCACCAGCGAGCCCATCAGAACGTCGTTGATGCCATCCCATAAATTCACCGCAAAGAACATCACGCCAACCGTTGCCGGGTCAATGCGCAAAATATCTGTGTAAAAAATCATCAGATAGCCCGTTACCATCGCATAGGACAGGTTTTGCCCGTTCCCCGCAACGGCGTAGGTCAGATAATCCCTTGTGCGCAGCACCCCGCCCTCCACATGAAAAGCATTGTCAATACGCGCCTTTATTTTACCTTTCATCGAAACACCTCCGAGGAGTATAATAGCATAGTCGCGCATGAAATTCAATCCTTTTCGGTCAAATAATTTCATTTTCAATCAAAATATTCCATAATTTCGCTTGACATTCACAGATTTTGTTGATAAACTGATTGCAATTACCTTTGAAAAATGCTATAATTCAAGAAAGAAGGGATGCGATGTTTAAAATCGGGATTGACCTCGGCGGCACAAATATCGCCGTTGGTATTTTAGACGAAGAAAACAGGCTGCTTGCTGAAACGCAGATTGAAACTTTGGCACAAAAGCCGTTTGCTGACGTAATGTCACGCATGACAGGTGCGGTTCAGTCGTTGATACATGAAGCTGAAATCCAAAGTGGAGATATCAGCGGTGTTGGAATAGGCGTACCAAGCTCAGTGCATCCAAAAACAGGGCAGCTCGTTTTTGCGAACAATTTAGGCTGGAGAATGGCGGATGTTTGCGGCGCTTTCCGCGAACAATCAGAATGGAATATCCCCGTATTCACAGCGAACGATGCCGATTGTGCGGCTCTGGCGGAGGCTTGTTTGGGTGCAGGAAGCGAATTTGACAGCATTTTCTTTGTGACTCTCGGTACGGGTTTCGGCGGAAGCTTTGTGCAAAACCGCACGTTATTTATGGGCGGAGATGGTTATGGAATTGAGCCGGGACACAGCATATTTGTGAATAACGGGCGGCTTTGTACCTGCGGTAAAAAAGGTTGTCTTGAAGCATACGCCTCCGCGACCGCGCTGTTGAACGGCACAAAAACCGCAATGCAAAAACATCACAACGGAATACTTTGGGAAATGTGTGAAGGAAATCCCGAAACACTGAATGGACAGATGGTTTTTTTGGCAACCGAAAGAGGTGATAAAACCGCAAAAGCCGTTATACGGCAATACGCGGCAAATCTCGGCGCGGGTATCGCGGGTCTTGTGACGCTCTTTCGTCCGCAAGCAGTTATTGTCGGCGGCGGATTATCCGGTGCGGGAGACGCTCTTTTTGCGCCGCTTCGTGAGATTACCGCAGATTTAATTTATGCGCACGACATAATACCAATACCTAAAATTCTGCCCGCAAAGCTTGGGAACAACGCAGGAATATTCGGAGCCGCCTTACTATGCGGCGGTGCGGAAATAAAAATATGATTGAGGAGATTCAAAATGATTGCATCTGAACGCAGAATGCTCATCTTGCGTATGCTGCAAGATAAAGGCGTTATAAATTTACATGAAGCGGTAAGTACGCTGGGAAGCTCAGAAGCAACTGTACGCCGCGATTTTGAAAAACTGGAGCGGGAGGGTAAGCTTCAGCGCGTTCAGGGAGGCGCAATGCTGCAAGACTGGCAGGACAGCATTCAACCGTCTATGCACGAAAAACGAAATGTAAACCTAACTCAGAAGCGTATGGTTTCCGCACACGCGGCTGAGCTTGTATTGGACGGGCAATGTGTTTTTTTAGACTGCGGCACATCCATTGTTCCCCTCTGGGAAATTTTAATGAAACGCCCGGTAAAAATCGTAAGCAACAGCTCTCTGTTACTTTCTGTCAAGGGCGAACAAAGAGCGGAGCTGTTTTTGCTCGGCGGTACCTACAGCGCAAATAATAATATGACTTACGGCACTTTAACCAAACACGCGCTGCAGGAATTCTATTTCGACCACGCATTTATTGGCTGCTTTGGCTTTTCCGCCGCAGAAGGCAAGGCATACACACTGGAACTCGACAGTGCCGAGGTAAAGCAAACAGCTATGAAAAAATCCAGGCAGTGTCATTTGCTTGCTGACGACAGCAAACTGGAGCGTCAGGGTTTCTACGCTTTCGCTGAACTTTCTGATTTTCAGTCCGTTATATATGAAAAAAAGATAGAAAGAATGGTCATAAAATGAATAATTTCTCCGCTTTGGAAAAGCCTGCCCAAAAAGCAAAAGTCATTCTTGACACAGACACCTACAACGAGATTGATGATCAATTCGCTGTAGCATATGCCCTGCGTTCAGAAAATAAAATCGAGGTGCTTTCAATAGGCGCGGCGCCCTTTTTCAATGCCCGCGCCAAAAGTCCCGCTGAGGGTATGGAAAAAAGCTGCAACGAAATCTTCAACATCCTGCGTCTCATGGGCATAAAATCAATGGATGAAAAAGTATTCCGTGGTTCGACCGAATACCTCCCGGACGTTGATGAGCCGGTTGATTCACCCGCCGCACGGAATATAATCAAAACCACCCATTCAATGCCCGAAGGCGAACGTCTCTATATAATCGCCATGGGAGCTGCAACAAACATATCCTCCGCGCTTCTGCTCGACCCGTCGATAGATAAAAAAATCACGGTCATATGGCTCTGCGGCAACGCCCACCACTGGCAGCACAATCTGGAATTCAACTGTGCGCAAGACATTCCCGCAGCCAAAATACTCTTCGATTCGGGCGTGCCGCTCGTACAGTTCCCCTGCGCCGGGGTGGCAGACCGCCTCGCCGTAACCGAACCCGAGCTTCGTCACCACTTAAAAGGCAAAAATCCCCTCTGCGATTACTTATACGAAATAACCTGTGAGCACTCCGCGAATTACGCAAAGCGCTGCGACACATGGTCAAAAGTGATCTGGGATATCGCCCCCGTAGCGTGGCTTGTTTGCCCGAATTGTACCGACGATGTCATTATAAACAGCCCGATAGTAACCGCCGAAAACACTTACAGTCAAGATACCTCAAGGCATCAGATAAAATATATAAGGGATCTGAACCGGGACAAAATTTTCGGTGACCTATTCAAAAAACTAACGCGATAACAAAAATTGACTGCAGCAAAACAGCCGAAAAAAAACAGAGCGGTTTGCCGACGAAAGGTCTTGCAAAAAGCTCTGTTTTTTTGTGTATTTGTCGTTGATGAAAACGCAATTTGACCAGACGGCAACAAAGCTTTTCGTTTTGTTACAGCCTCTTTTTTAATTGCTTGCATCATAAACCGAATAAACGAACGATCCGCACAATCGTCATTTCTCCGATGATTTCAACACGCATTGCTTCGGAGTTACGCCGATATGCTTTTTATATTCCCTGATAAAATGGGATGGGTTACAATATCCTAACGCTTCCGAAGCATCAGCAACGCTCATGCCGTCATACCTTATCATGTATTGTGCTTCGTCCAGTTTTTTTTGAATTATATATTGAGAAGGCGAGATGCCCACTTCTTTTTTGAACAAAACCGCAAAATACTGCGCGTTTAGTCCGAGATGCTCCGAAATATCACTTACGCGGCACGATTCATATAAATTCAGGTTGATATAACGAATTGCGCGAGTAACAGGAAGAGAATAGCTGCGCTGTTCTTCCTCCCGAACCAATTCAATATAATGTGAAATCATCTCATGCGTCAGGCTTTCCAGTTGCGATTTAGTACTTTGCAGCTCAACTTCATTCACATAATAATCACTCAGTGCGAAAGCGAGTTCATTTTCTGCTCCGTGGTCGATTGCTGTTCGGCATACAACCGTAATCAGACATATTAATCCGTTTTGCATGGCTCTCAGCTTGGTTGGAGCAAGCACATCCGCATAAGTTTCCAAGTTTAATGTGTTCATCAGTTCGGATATATCGTGCCCTCCAATGATTGCATCCACAATACCGCGCACATCAACGCGGGAGTGATGCCGATACCCACTAAGCATAGTCTTTCGAGCCGCGCGCATTGCCGCCGATTTTGACATCAAATTCACCTCACGAAAACAATATTTATCAAATGATTGTGCCGTTATTATATTCTGCAACGTGGTAAAATGCAAGAAAATTCATATTTGCGCAATAAAACAAGATTCGATGCTTTTCACATGGCTTTGATTATGTGATTCAATCGCGTGGCATGGCAGTCCGTGTCATAGCCGAACTCAATTCTTTTTGCGGCAGATAAGCGCCGTTTGCGCGAAGAGTTTCTACCAATTGGAGTGTATCTAAATCACAGGCAGGCTGCCCGCTCTTTATTGACTGTACTGCCGCCGTTCCCGCTGCCTGCCCCATCATCATACAGGCGGGCATAACACGGATAGAACCATGTACTTTTATATCGCTTGAATTGCAGCGTCCCGCGACCCAAAGGTTTTTGAATCCCTTCGGCACAAGTATTCCGTAAGGAATCCCGAAGGATTCGCCCTTTTTCAGCCGTTCGCCCGCAAAAGCCTCGCTGACAAAGCGGTCGTATTCCTCACGCGAGCAGTCATACGGGTGAATATCAATAAACTTATTAAATACGCCTATTTGGTCGGGAAATTGCCGTCTTTGCATATAATCGTCAAAAGTCAGCTCATACTCACCCAAAATTCGCGCAGATTCCCTTACCCCCATAACAGAGGCGGTCGCCGCAAGCTCTATATTTTCGCAATTCGGCGCATATTTTTTCAAAAAGCGTTCATTGTCGCGGGCGATTTTACGCCCCAGCATCATTCCTTCCGTCAAATCGCGGACATTGTGCGCACGAAGACCAAACAAATGCCCGCCGTTCAAATAACCGAGAGTGTTACCTATTGGAGAAATGCCGACAAGATGTCTGTCGCATTGCAATAAATTGCCGTCTTTATATTCTTTCTCAATCAGAGCCACCGCTTCGGGCGACTGCGTATACATCATATCCTCGTCCCAGTCCACATTCGCAAACAGCGCGGGCAGGCTGGACGGCATGATGTGCGGCGAATCTTTCCCCGCAATACGCACCTCTGCGCCCGCCAAAGCGGAAAGCACAGCGTCGCCCGTCGCGTCAATAAAGGTTTTCGCACGAACATAGCTGTATCCCTCAATATTGTGCAGCACTACGCCGTCCACCGCACCCGGTTCATCCCCCGGCTGAGCGTGAGTTACCTTCGTAAAAAATCTTACTTTAACGCCTGCGGAAACAACAATTTCATCCAGAACTAGTTTAAGCCCTTCTGCCGAAAAATGTGTCCAAACATTCGCGTTTTTCTGCCAGCCATCAGGGTGAACAGCAGGTCCCATATATCCGCGCCGATACATGGTTTCTATCAGCTCACGCATAAATCCATCGGCAAGCATCCTTTCACCGTCCGCCATCGGGTCAAACGCACAGACAAGCCCGGAGGTCCCCATGCCGCCCAAACAGCCGACAGCTTCGACCAGTAAAACCTTTGCCCCCAGCCGCGCTGCACAAACCGCGGCGGAAACACCGCCCGGGCCGCCACCCGCAACAACAAGGTCATATCCCTCCTCCATAGGAATTTCCTTTTCAAAATGATAGGTGTTCATGCTATACATCTCCTCAAATATATTATATGCTCATCCCTTTAAATCCGTTCACAAAGTCCTTGAAAAGACTAAGAAAAAATGGTAAAATAGCGAAAAAGGGAAGGAAAAGAGGGGATTTGCAT
>JGI994J12354_10002786_pt1 | contig 16708 bp, 17 predicted proteins | sample IntmicLarv3ML3BL_FD_12354 | JGI IMG/M metagenome (IMG submission 12354) | reverse complement strand
ACGCTTGAACTTCAGCTTTACCATTTCTTGATCATGACTTGCTACAGAAGCTGACGTGTTGTTGCAAGCCATGATTGCATGCACTTATACATTTTTTTACCGATTGTTTTTGCATCCTCTATTTCGTCGCTCATATTAAGACTTATTCCATCTCTAACAATTATCGCTGCGACTTCTGGCACATTTTCCACAATATAGGTGAAATATACTTCGGATTCTTCATATGTCATTTGATTAAATAAGATTGAAAGTGAATATCTCCATTTTAGCATCCTTGATTCTTCATTAACAAGTTCACTTATACTTATCAACTCACTTCGTATAGCCCGTGCACCCAACCACTGAACAATAATTGGTAGCGTAAACATAAGTTTAGTAAGGCGTTTGCCCTCAGAAGCAAACGAAAAGACTTCCCTATTGAAAAAATAATTGAGAAATATAAATAATAATTACCTGGAATCTTAAAATCACAAGAGCTTTAATAATATAAAACCTTACAATATTGTATACTATTACGAAATTTAAAAACATCCCTATTTTAAAACCACTGCTATTTCTTAAATATTACATTGTTTCCACCAAAAAACGAATAAATTTTACTCATGATATTTCATACATCCAAAAATGTTGAAAATAAGGTCTTGTCCTTTATTTCTTGTGGAATAACAAATAAGCGATTATCGTCAACTATCAAAGGCCATTCGGTTACGCGCGCTTCTCCATTTTTTGAGTAAATAGAATTTAGATTTATTATAACCTCTTTTTCTTCTTCGATATCTTTTGATGTGTAATCAAATAAATCCACAAAATTATCGTCTACTTTCTTGTTACACAACATAAATGCAGCACCAGGAAACTTCAATAAACTAATAATTGCTCCATCAAAAATGGGATCTGCTGCTATTCCAATATTTCTTGCCATTGCTACTCTCTTTTCATTATTAATCCAAAAGTGTAGATACTGCTGATTAATATTATCCTCGCTTCTATCAAGAAAAAATTTCCGTAGTTCTGTTTCAATTTCACCATCAAAATAGAAGGGCAACGCTGCTAGCAGATGTCCTATGACTGCCCTGCACATTTTATTAATATTGCATGTAATACTTATAGTATCGGAAAGCGTACTACATTTACCAACAGCCTCTATTAACATGTCTTGAAAATCACCCAGAGATGGATCGTATTCTTCTCCGAGAAGTGTATTGTTGCATCTGGCACAGATGGTTTCAAAATATATTCCTCTTTGAAATTGTCCAGGTTTTTTCTTTGGATTAATATTTTGATCAAAAAGCCTATAGAAATTCACATTTCCTCTGTTATCACAACATTGTGGTGGCACATGATCTTTGGTAAGATAATCCAAATTGCCGCAAATGTTACATTGCTTCTTAACTTTTGCCATTACAATTTCCTCCGCAATACATAAAATCACTTTTATAACCCATTTAATGTCCTCCGCATAGCGATAGCCTATTAACTAAATATATCACTCAATACTCTGTTCACTGCTTCAATCACCACTTCGAAATTCATTTTTTTCGCATAATCATATTGCTTTTGATACTTCTCCCAAAGTTGTCTTTGGAATTCTGACTCCTTGATTTCGTCTAAAATCACATTGTATTCCGAAAATTCAAATACCGATTTTCGCTTATTTTTAGTATTTTCAAGTGCTCTCTCTAATGTTTGTAAATTAATTTGATCCGATTTTAACTTTGATAAAATATAGACATCATAAAAATCACGCGGTCTAGTTGTTGCAATACCACGAGATAAAATCGTTTCTAGCTTCTCAGCAATGATTGTTTCAAGTGGGTAAGATAGCAAATCAATGGATTCATCACTAAACATTTTCTGGAAATTAAAATCCACTTCCTTGGGAGTAATCGCATCTCCTGTTGTAACATCTATCGTTACTATTTCATGAATTTTTTCAAAATCGGCTACTAACTTTAATTTGTATCCAGGATAATCATCTGTCTCTCTAATTGCTTCAATATCCTCAAACTTTAATACAAAAGATTCTTCTGTCGGGATGCTCACAATATTTTGAGCAATTTTTGCCAATTGTTCTGGGGTGAGCTCAAATCCCTTAATAGTCGTATCTAAGTCCATCGTTGCACGCATATCAAGACCTATAATACCCCCTATCAAATATCCTCCCTTAACGATAAAATTATCCCTATAATCTGATTTCGCTAATTTACTCAAGAACACTTCTATAAGGTAGTTCTGCTGAACTTGTTGTGTTGTGATACCCTTATCTTTCGCCACTTGCTTGATTTTAGCCTTAAAACTCATTGCATTTTTAAATATCATAAGAGCACCCCCATATAATTTCTCATCTGTCCTTCTACACCAAATTGTTTAGCATAGCGAAATAATTGATTCACATCTTTATTACCATAATCCGCATACCTTTTCAATGCTGGTATTAGTTGTTCCCGATCTGTATCATATCTAGGCCTTAATAAATCAACTAAAGTCCGCTCAATATTATACACCTTAATTTCCAAACCACTTCTTGTTATAACATTCTCTCCCACCGAAAAATATTTTGATACCATAACTGGACGTATTCCCCCAGCTTTAATATCTGTTGTTGATCTCCCATGCTTAAATGTCATCGTAACCTCAATAGGGGCTCTATCCGAAAATCCCAATAAATACAACGCAGTTTCATGCGAGAAAATACCTTTTTTGAATTTTTGCCCCATCAAGAAAAAATCATCAACATACCCTTTTTTCGTTACATATATGCCTCTCTGAACCTGCGTAATATCGCCACTATCAGACAACTCTTTGATAGATGATCGCGAAAATCCTAGTGCGGTTGCATATTTCGACAACAGCACTCCTTGATTTTTTTCAGCGATTTTCAATAATTCTTCTTTTTTATTCAATATAATCACCAACTTTCAAGCTACATCGCTTAACTTATTGTAGCATTTTTGTACGGGGCCGTCAAGCTAGAATTTAGTTCTTCATTTAACCAAAACGGCGTCATAAAAACCTAAAAAGAATGACCCTCCATCCTGAAGAATCATCCTTTATCGTGCTAAGCCTTTTCATATAATTTTTTCGTAGTAGTAAATTGGTAGTAAATCCTCACTTCAAATTCAGCAAAGCACCGTAAATACTGCATTTATAGACACTCCTACTATCTCCTGCCGTGGCAGACGAAAAGTACTTTTATCATGTGCTTGTTTCTCCTTGTTTTTTCTTGGTTTTGCTTGGTTTTGCTTGTATTTACGGCGTTTGCCGATGTTTTTACAAAAATGCCATTTCAATTTTCCTTCGTCATAACTTAGTATATTTTGGCATATCTTAGCCTTCAAAATTAGTAAAATAATTAGTAAATTGACCCTGTTTTTGTGAATTTACTAATCGCATTTTAAACTTGTTTTAGTCGTTCCATTTCTTCTTTAGCATCTTCAAAACCGACATATATGTATACCTCCTACGTAACTACTCTTTTAGCAATGCGTTTATTCTTTGCTGCTTATTAAAACCCATTTTATCCCAAATTTTTTGTCGGTCTTTGAAATTCACCGAACCAAAATTGTAATAATGTTCGAAAACCATCAACTTAATTAATTTAGCCGCAAATACATTATTATCAGTTATCAATTCCTCATATCTTTTTATTATAGAATTTACATTAATAATACCAAACTCATTTAAATACAACGATTTGCACATCAACTCGAAGGATATTTCTTTTGATTCACTGTTGTGAATCAACGGCTTTAAAGTTTCATTTGCTAATGCATATGCTAAATGCCCAATCATAGTAAAGGTGATTAGTCCAAAAAGATTATCTCTGAACATATTCAAAGGTCCAATTATCTTTTTCATTTCGGCAATTAAAACTCTGCTATCAATCCCTTCATTATCTTTTCTCGATGCAACTCTTCATCCAGTTCAAATTCTTTATTTGTAAAATCACAATCATGATTACCTGGAGTAAAGAAAAAATAAGATTTCACATTTCCAATTCGTGCACCTCCTGATAAGCATTTTCTCTTATGTTACTGATAAACACTACATTTATGGAAATTCTTACTATGCAAAATATTTGGTTGGTTTATATAATTCCTTAATTAAACCTGCCGCCCCCTAACTCAGAGGGGCATTTATTCTTCACCTTTAAAGTATTTTTCCATATCCTTGTCAAATTCAGAAATATATTCTCTATCCTGTTTTTTTCTAAACACCTGATAGGCATTATCTGCTTTCTGCACCGCCTCCTTATGAGAAACTCTGCCTTTACCTTCTAATACATTTCTTCTATTATTTTTCAGAAAATTATTAGTTTCACTAGTCCAGTCTTGCATATTCATCAATATCCCATCCTCTGCCATTAACTCCGCATAATCAATAAACATAGTAACTAACCGATTTAACTTCTTAAGCTCACTCTCTTTAAGATAATTTTTTGCCACACCGCTCACATATGGTCTTGGATTTAGCCACCCACTTTTCCACAATGCTTTCAACTTCATCATGCAGTTTAAAATCGCATTCTAGTTCTCCATCTTCCTCATTATGTTCATGGAAATACTATGCAATGAGAAATACTTATTAGCAACTTCTTTATGCTCTCTTAGCTTTTGCTTGATTGTATCTTCATCAAAAATGTATATGGACTTTTCATCAAATATTTTACAACGTTTTAAAGCATCTGGCGTACATATTCCTGTACTAAAAAGGTCATATCGCTCTGTTTCAAATTCCTTTAATAGAAGTGGCACTTCTATTAGTTCTTTTCTGCTTATACTTTTTTCGTTTTTTTTATTAAAGATGTTGTCATTAGACTCCAATTAATTTACTCACAAATTGGAATTTTGTTACATAACTACCCTTTTCTTAAACCGTTTACCCATAAGTCCAATAATGATAAAATGGACTTATCACTCTTTATTTAATTGCCATTAGCTCAATATACCCTCTTGTACCGATTGGTTCAAGTTGAACACGAGGATTTTGATTGTCCCACGAATATCCGATAGTAGATGGGTCATATTTCTCAATAGAAACTTGAACCTCCTCAATAGCCTGCATGAAATCTTCTTCTGCAAATGGTTCTCCTTGAAACATAAGATATTTGGTAGCAGGCAATTCAATCACATCAAACCCGTCCGGTATTATACCCTCATAATCAAGGGCAACCTCGACCCCTTGTACATATTTAGACGTTCCCTGCTTTTTGTACTTAGATGGAAGCCATAAGCAAACAGCTTCACCGCTAATAGATTTAATGCTTTGTAGAAGCCCCCATACATCACAACCCACCTCCTCTGAGTAAGCGAAATATTCCGTTGCTTTTACACCTCTCTTGATAATTACCTTGCGTATTGGTTTTTCAACAACTTGGACAAACACATTTTTCAAATTTTCCATCACTGGTCTCCTTTCGACATATCTAAATTTTACGCTATGCGGAGTGAATAGATATACTGGAACAGGATTAGCAGTATACTCGCTTGTTCAAATTCCTTTAATAGAAGTGGCACTTCTATTAGTTCTTTTCTGCTTATACTTTTTTCGTTTTTTCAAACTATAATTCCACTCTGCATTTTTGTTCTGTAACATGTTTTTTAATTCTCACCCACTTTTTCTTCCAACTCAATAAATCTATCAAAATCACTCGAATACAATCTGTCCTGAATAATCCGATATTTTTCAAATCCTGTTTCTGCGTGGAGTTTGGCTTCCTCTGCACTTATTTTGCCCTGCACCTGTCAGTATTTCGTTGCTGTTGAATTCCAAAAATCCATCCCGTCGTTGTGCCCAATCTTCCATACTCATAGGTATCTGTCGCTCAGTTTGTAGTTCAGCCCAATCAAGGTATAGAGATACAATTCGTTCCATGTATGACATTTCTTTATCATCTAAATAATTTTTTGCAATTGACACATCAGCTTTTACAATTTTGCCATCTGGTGCTGCTTCCCATGTCGTCAAACCCATATGCTTCTTATCTGAACACGCTCTACAATAAGTTCAGCCACCGTATGTCTATGTACAGCCCAGTGCATTTTATTTTATACTGTTTTAAAGAATTGTTTTGTTGTCTTTGCGTCTTTATCATAATCAAAAGCTGTCGCGTATAAATCAGTAATTTTTTGATAGAATTTTCGTTCCGACAAACGGATTTCGCGAATATTTTGCAATTGGCGTTCAAAATACTCATCTGTAAACATATGACCTTTTTTAAGTCGTTCCTTGTCCATGACCCAACCTTGGATAGTATAATCCTTGACAATTTGCCCTGCCCGATTGTTACAACCCTATTATTCAATGCTAATAAAATGCTCTATAGAATTAGAAAAATTATTAATCTTTTCTTCTATTATTGAAGGATAAACAGTTATGTTTTTAACATCCTCCATCAAAATCCATTCTAAAACAATATTGCAATTATCTTTTTGTGAAAAAAAGCCTCTTTCATCAGGAATACTCATTGGGTCACTTAATGAAACTAAATAATAAAATGCAATAGTATGAGAATCTTTTCTATCCCACTTCCAAAAAGATTCCTCTACCCATAGTAATCTTTCGCACAATATATCTGCACCAGTTTCTTCCTTATATTCTCTTATTATCGCTTGTTCAGAAGTCTCATTCACATTTACATGACCGCCAGGTAAAGCGTATTCCGCTCCATCTTTTTCCCTTTGAAGTAATATTTTATCATTTTGAATTAAGACACCTACACTCCTAAAATTGCATATGATATTCTCATCACAAAAGAGCCAATCTTTTTTCATTTTTTCCACCTCAAAAATTCTCATTTATCTCTCTTATTATTATAACCATCTATGGCAATAATTACAACTCACCAATGCACGCTATATATCCCAATCAGAACACCAAAAAATAAAATAATGTAGCCATTCACCTTTTCGTGACATTTTCCCCATCCCATTTTCAACTTTTCCAAACAATACAACTACTAATTTTGCAAAATCAGCAAACCGAAATTTAGCATATCTCGAATTCTATCTCGACAAATAATTATTTTATAATTATAATGTAATTATGAAAAAATATCGACAGTCCCACCATAGATTTTTAAGGAGCAGTCTGAAAGTAGTGGAATACCCTATCAGACACTTATTAATCTTTACCTGTTTGAGTGCGCCGATAAGAAAAAACAATTACAGACCACATGGCGTTGATTTTTAAAAAGGCACCCTCTATATGACAAAGAAGCCTCTTAGTTAAACTGCAATTTAGCTATTCAACAATTTCTTTAATGGCGTTTTTGTGAAAATCAGCCATCCCATAATTGCTCCTGAAAAGTTTAAAATGAAATCATCCACATCCAAACTTCCCATTTGAATAATAAATTGCATAATCTCTACTAGCAATATGACTAACGCAACCCACATAGCATAAATCGGTAACCTTGAAAACTTCTTGAAAAGAAATGGCAAATATAATCCCAGCGGGAAAAACAAAAGTAAATTACCGAGCAGATTTTCAACTACAATACTTGTGTTTATGCTACCCTCGAACAGCCGAGTAAGAAAGGTGCCAATTGTTCTAAATGGTACAAAATTTGTTGCATATTTTATACGCTCTGCGAATAATCCAGCCTCTATCCCTAGCCCATACCTATATCTAAAAAACAATATATATAGCAGTGCTAGTATGTATACTGGTAGACTTACAAAAACGACAACTCGGAATATCTTTTTCATTTCATCTCTCCTCTAAATTCAACAATTATCCGCCCTTATAAACAAAATGTAAGCCACCCACCACTACTCGAATTCGGAAAGTTCATTGTTGCTCTTAAATTTATTTGTTTAATTTTTTTGTGGAAACTGCCCTTTTCTATCTTTTACATATATTATTCTGTCTTACTGATTTTTTGTTGTCAAATTGTTGCAACTAAACCGCCATTTACAACTCAATATCTAAATGGTAGTCCTTATCAATCAAAATATAGTTACAACTATATTTTTGGCACATTTCAAAATAATATGCGTTATTTTCAAGTGCATATTCCTTAGTAAACCATGTATCATCAAGACGTTTTTCAACAACGTTAGCATATCTTTTTATGTCCTTGAAATGCTGTTCAATATAAGCTCTTGTCATAACAAGACAGTATTGTTTTATTTCTTTTTGATATGCATCATCAAAATCATTTTTCCAACTGAACGGAATATATATTCCCTCAACTATAAGGTTTTGAGAATTTTCGATGGCAGTTTTAACTGTTTCTCTAACAACAGACCAAAGATAAATTTTTAATTTTTCGTCTTCTTCTGGCATCAGTTCAAGTTTCCCACTTCTAATAAGCCCCATTTTCAACAAATCAATGGATAAATAGGGCATTCCATATTTTTCCAATAATTTTTGTGCCAACATGGTTTTCCCTGTATGTGATGCTCCTGAAATCAAAATAACCATTCTTTATTCCTCTAACAATTCCCTATTTGTTTTTTAATTGCATCTCCTGAAAAATAAATGCCGACTTCGTTGTCGCTTCCTTTTCCTTGAGAACGTCAAATTCCTATCTCCATTTCATTATAACTCTTCCCAAAACAAAATAGCAAGCCACTCCGCTCCCGAACTGTCTCGATAAACTCCTGTAACTACCATACTCCATCTTTATTTTTCATCTCCATTCCTTTTTTCTTAGTTTATTGTTATTGGTTTGTTTCGTTTTACATACTCACAAAGCCATCCAGTTATTCTATTTAGTTATTCCCCTAATGAATGCTATCCATATCAACAATCAACAAATTCGATTCATATTCTTCTAAATCTGGAATGTTTTTTACTATATTTTCCCCTTCTTCATTCAAGTATATCAATCCATTCTTATGGTACTTTTCCAATTGACGTTCTATTTCTTCTTTCCTGCCATTTATTTTTGCCCAAATATCTTGAGCTGAATCATTTACGCTAACCCCTTGGATTTCAATTGCTTTTAGCAACTTCAGTAGAATTATTCGTCTAAAACCATTTGTTGAAGAATTCGCCTTTATTATGAAACGTTCGTAAAACCTTTTACTAATTACAAGCGGTTCTCCTTCTTCCATGACATCTGCCACCGAAGAGCGTCTACTAATTATTCCTTCTTTTACATATTTGTGTTCCTCATCTAGCAAACCCATAAATTGCTCATTGGAAATTTCATTAACACATATTTTTCTAACCCTTCCTTCAACTTCCCAACCTTCAACATACTTGTTTGTAAAAATTATATTCTTCACATTTAGATAGTATTTTTTGGACAAACTGTTAATCTGGTTTATTTTATCTATTAATGTATCTGTCGAACTATTCACCATTTTTATTTGTTGCCTAAAATTAGGTTGACTAATTTTAAGTATTTCCTTTTCAATCGCTGCCAACATTCCATCCGAAATGCTATATTTTTCTCTTGATAATTCAGCAATATAGCCTTCCTCTCTTTTTATATTACCTTCAATAATTATTAATGGCATTTCTGTCGTACATAAAAGTTCGCTGGCGCCATATCTAGCCACTCCATCTTGATTGTTAAAAAGTACCTTCATCTTTTTCTTCAGAAGAATATCATACAATTCCTTATCAATTTTTTCTATTTTGTCTACTTCTGGTTCTGGCTTTAGTATATACATTAAAGCCTTTCCAAACCCGACCTCATAAAACCATTCTTTATGCCTGCCTTTCGGCTCCACTCTTTTTGCCTTGACTTCATTGCTCCCACATTCAAAAAGCAACTCTATATTGTCCTGTATAATATAACTGTCAATGCCCAATATTTTTCTTATTTCACTTTCTGACTTATCTTTATATTTTTGTCCTACAGTTATATCCAGTTTCGTATATGAACTTTCATCACTCTCATTACTAAATAAGTTATCGTCCCTTCTAACTACAAATCCTTCTCTTTCCATTTCAAATGAACATCTTTTTTCACCAGCTTTTTTTGTAACTACTTTACATTTATCCCCTATCAAAAATATCGACAATGCTCCAATACCAAATTCTCCTATTAAACCTTCCTTAGAGTTTATTTTATTAGATTTGCCAACTTTCAAAAAATACTCTATGACATCGTCTTGACTCATACCCACTCCGTCATCCTCCACGAGAATATTCGAGAGTTCCTCCTCTTCATATCTAAAAGTAACTTTCATGTTGTTCTTATCTTTCTTACTCTTTTTACATGCATCAAAAGAATTTTGTAGCATCTCACGCATAGAAACCATGAAAGGGTCACTCATAGCATATAGTGGCTCCAAAAAAAGTTTCATAATATCATCTGACATTGTAAATGCAAACTCACTTTTCCCAAAATGATTTAATGTTTTTTTATCGAATTCTACCTCCGTTAGCTTGAAAAAATAATTGTTTCCATAATTGCCTTGATAAAAAATATATGCCTTTAACAATTCATTGATTCTTTGCACTCTTTTCTCATAATCTTGAAATTCATTAGCACTAATTTCTTCCTTATGCTCTAGTCGAATTTTTGTGCTCCAATCATATAATTCGAATTTTTCTTTTAATACAAACAATTCTTTGGTAATAAAAAAAATTCCATCCGAAAGACTATTGACTCCCCCGTCAATCTCATCAATTTGCTTTACATTGTCGAAATTCCATTCTAAGATATATTTACAAAAATTTTCGTTGAATCTCCGCCAAAGATTTATATCATGATTAAGAAACCTGAACATTTTACTTGCATCTACTACTCTTTCTTCAAAAAAATATACCAATTCCATAATATCAGGTATTTTACCAACATTAGTAAGCGATAAATCTATCAAAGATAACATTTTATGTCTACTATCACCAATATGCGCTGCCTCTTTCGCACTGAGCGGAGAAATTTTAGTTCCTCTACGGATGAAGCTGTCTCCTTTAGCATAACCTTTTTCCTTCTTACCATCATTCCATATTATAGGTTTAGCCACTGAATAGAAAATATTTCTATTGCTTGCAGAAAACTCGACCACCAATAGCTTACAATCCTTAAATTGATAATTAACTTCAATATTTACAATCGGAGTAGGCTCTATCCACGCATTTATACAATCTTGTATTTTTTCTTCCTCTATTGCCCCTTCAACTCCTATTATGCTCCCACAATCCTTTATGCCAAATACTAAATATTTATTGCCTTTGCAATCAGCATTTAGAAACCCAATGCAATCTTTTACAAATTCCGCCTTTTCGGGTTTTCCATCAAAATGAAATTCCTGCTTAAAGTCAATAAAAACATTCTCTTTTCCATTATCAATCATCTTTTCTAAAACATACTTATTAATCATATACAATTCTCCTTCTACCCCTGCAAATAATACTAACAATTATTAGTAACGTTAGCATATCGTTTGCACTTTGTCAAAACCTAGCAGGCTCTATTTTCATCGAAAAAAACAGCGAATTCACGGATGAATTCACTATCTTTTTAATAGTTATTCTTTTCATTTACTAAAGAAGCCTCAGTCTCTCTTCTTATGCGATATAAAATACTGCTATTTTCCTCACTAATCTCTTCTATTCCAAACAACTGATTAGGGGTAATGCACAATACATCTACCGCCCTTTCAAGTATTTTTGCTCTAGGGCTTACCTCTCCTTTTTCAATCTTAAGTAACCCCTGGGGAGTAAGCCCTAGCTTAGCTGCCAAGTACTTTTGTGACATACCATTTAGCTGGCGATATCTGCGTATATTTTCTCCTATGTCGTATTTCATACAATCATCCTCTCTAACCAACAATGCGATAGACTACCACTGTTCTTGCTTCATCGTGTTCATAACTACATGTCGATAGCAAAACAAATCTATCATCTATTGATAAATCTTCTGGTATTCCTTCTCTTCCATGGATGTTTTCTTCCTTGATAACTTCTAGAAAGCGTTCTTTTTGCTCTTCGGTTTCTGCCACGCCATAGACTTCTGCGTTACTAGATGTGGTGACTATACAGGCGATTATTTGAAGCTTTATATTGGCATTTGAAAGGTAGATATATCCTTCTTGGTGTTCTTGAAAGAATGTTCTATCTCTAAATTCAATCAGTGCGCCAAACATTGAACCATTGTTCATATTATGGCCGAATAAGATACTATGTGCTCCTAGTAGGTTTCTATCACAACGATAGTCCATGAAGATTGAACCGGCCATACTGCTTTCGCCGTTTATATCTGTTCTTAAGTAAATATCGTAATCATCTGCCCACAAAAAGGGGTAATCTATTTGTGTTCCTGGGATTGTAAGCCAGCCGATTGTATCGGCGTTTTTTTCTTGTAAATCAAGGATTGATTGGTTGACTATTTCTATTTCGCTATTATGTGTGTCTTGATTACTCGTTAGTGACACTGGCTTATATTCCATTACTTCTTCGCGTACTTTTTTTTCTTTGACGTACTCTTGGTTAGACTTTTCTACTTGGTAGGCACTATATCCTATGACGACTAGTAACGTCATTGTTATAAGGAGATAAATACTCTTTTTGACTTTGCTCATATTCAATTTTACTCCTCATCAAAATCATCTTTTGTTTCTTCTGAGTGTATACTCTACCAACCTTTGACGTTCATGGTGTCTTCTTTCTTTTTTTAGGTGTCTTCTTGTTTAGTCTTTTAAAAACTCGTGCACCTCGATAGACTGTCATACAAGCTATGGTTAGCAAAAATATATGCTTCATATTAACTGGTGCTACTTCTGACCCGCCATCTTCTAGCTCAATCACCTTTTCTTTTACGCTGTCAATAACTCTTTGTTCCTTGGATTTTTTCTTAGCTGTTTGTATTTCATTAGGTCCTTGGTTAAGTTGCGGTATGCTTGTATTTATTGGTGTTGGTGATGTGTAGTCTGCTTGAGGCTCTTCGCCACTAGCACCGTCTACGCTTATCGGGTGGTAAAGCGTAAGTGTGGCAAGTGCCACGAGAAGTGCTAATGAAACAACCTTAATGTATTCTTTAGTTATTCTTATACTTTTTCTAAGCTTTATCATTTAAACCCTTTGCTTCATTTTTTTGATGCATTCATAAAACCTGTTGGGTACAGCTATTGTACCCAACAAATCTTACTTTACATTTTTGTAATTATTTCTTACTTTTTTGTTTCTTACTTATTTACTTTTTACTTTTTTACTTCTTACCCATTTTTTCCTTATTTCGTCTTTTTTTGTTTTCTTTTTCGGAACGTACAAATACTATTCTTAGGCCGATTACACTTAGGATTAGTACCGCAAACCATAGGTTTCTTGACATTGGGTCATCTGTTTTTGGCGTTGCTACTTTTCCAAAGTTAACTGGTGTTCCGCCTGTACCACCGACTCTTGGGGTGTGCGTTATGCCTGCTCTTGGTGTTGCCGATGGCTTCTGGCTCACTTTAGGGTCTGGGGTTCCTGGTGGTTGTGTCGGTATTGGTGTTCCTGGTGTTATTGTTGGGGTTCCTGGTCCCGGTGTTGGGGTTGGGGTTGGAGTCCCTGGTTCTGGGGTTACTGTTGGTTCTACTGGCGTTGGGGTTGGTTCACGGTAAGTATTCGTGATTGTATAACCATTTTCGCCATTTACCGAGATTACTCTACTATATCCTTCTGGCACTTCTAACTCATCAACGCTCCAGTTTACATTTGTTTCTAGGTTATTCCATGTATGTGCCCATTCATTAGCATCACTTAATCTTACTGGCTCACCTTCTGCTTTACCATTTTTGTAAAGTTGAACTTCTACGCTTGCTGGTCGTTGTTTATCTCTTGGTATTTCTGTCCATACTTTACGAACTGTCAAGCTGGTTTCATCTTTTACTGGTGGCGTGTAGATATTTGTAAATACTATTTTCTCAGCTGTTGCTGCACCGATATTAATAGTTGCACTAGCTACTAATTCTCCTTCTTTTTCTTCTACTATTACTGTGTAGGTGTATTTGGTTGTATCGTAAGTGTATCCTGTGGCACTTCCTACTACTTCTTCGATTGTGTAGGTGTATGTTCCTGGCAAGGCATATGTGATTTCTCCGAAGCTAGCACTTCCTTCGCCATTGAATTGGATACTCTTAGCATTACCACTAGAGCCTTCTGGCATTGGCATATCTACACCGGTTAGGATGAATGCAAATGTTCCTGCTTGATATTCTCCTTCGCCTACTACGTTAATTCTCTTTTCAACTTCTGGCAGGCTAACTGCTATTGGAGCTACGTATGTATTTGTAAGGTTTAATCCTGTTGCCTTTGAGATAAAGCCTGCTACTGCTTCTTCTTCCACGGTATAATCAATCTCTTCGCCGTCTTCATCGTATTTTGGTACATCTTCAAAGGTGTATTCCCAGTTAGTTGCCTCACTTGCACTTGCTTGTGCTACTACTAGGTTTCCATTTTTAAGGTATACGATTATCTCTTCTGGCAATGTCACTTCTGATGGTGCTTGCCATGTTTTGCTTCCTTGTCGATTGATTAGGACAGGACCAACGTATTCGTTGGTGGCAATTATTTCGATTTCTTCGTGCGCTGTAACTGTTCCGCTTCCTCGTTGGATACTCTCTAGGAGGTATCCTTCACTAGTGTAATCTTTTTCTCTGACTTCGTAGGTGGTTCCAACTGGTTCAGCTAAGCGTCTTTCTTCACCGTTTTTAAGTGAGAATTCATATGGCTCAGCGCCGCTATCTACGGTTACTATGAAGTCGAATTTTTTATCTAGGTCTGCGCCTTCACCGGTTGTGACTTTTCTGATTATTAGTAAGCCTACTTCGTTTTGTGGCGGTTGATGATAGTTGTTATATTCTGCTTTTATAAGTGCTTCTTGAACGATTATTCCTGTTTGTCTGATTAGTCCTTGAATGTAGTCTGTTGCTGTTTCTTCGACTACTTCATAGACTATGCCAACTGGAATGTCGTTAAAGGTTGCTTTTTCGCCATGCTTAAGTGTGAAGCGTCCATTATCGGTTGCATGAGCAGTGGTATTGCCTTCTTGATTAGTAAATACATATGGATAGTTTTCACCATCTGAGAAGGTTACGGTAAAGGTAAAGGTTTTTTCTTCATCAGCTTCTTTACCAGATACTACTTTACTTATTTCTAGCTGTCCATATGCTGGTGGGGCCTCTTGATAAGTATTGGTGTAAGCCACTATCTTATCGCCTTGAATGATGTTACCCATTGCATTGACACTAGTGGTGATATAACCGTCAACATAATAATTCTCTTCGTAAATCTGGTAATGAGTTCCGACCAAGAATTCTTCTGACTCGTAAATTCCTCCATTGGTAAGTTTTATTTCTCTTGTTTCGCCATTGCCGATTTTGACATGGAAGGTGAATTCTTTGTCGTTGTCGCCACCTACTACTAGTTTTTCTAGACGTATTCGACCGTATAGTTCTTCGTCTGGTATGTTGATTAACATGTTTTTGACTTCGGCGTGGTTATCACCTTCAACGATGGTTGCGTTAGTGTTTGTTCCACTAGTGATGTAGCCATCTGCATAGTAATCTTCTTCGATTACTTCATAATCGGTTCCGACTGGAATGTTATCAATTCGGTGGCTTTCTCCATGTTTTAACTGGGTTGTATATATTTCGTCGCCTACGCGAATTGTGAAGTTGAATACTTTTTCCATTGGGTCTTCTTTTGCTTCGCTTTGGGAGCTTTCACCACTTTCGCTTTGGGAACTTCCACCTTCGCTTTCGGAGCTTCCGCCTTGAGAACCTTCTTCTTCGGAACTTCCGCCTTGAGAACTATCTCCTTGAGAACTATCTCCTTCGGAACTTTCTGAACTTCCTCCTTGGGAGCCCTCACTGCCCTCGCCTTGGGAGCCTTCGCCACTTTCGCCTTCTGTCTCTTCGCTATTTCCACTTTCTGAGCCTTCGCTGTTTCCACCTTCGGACTCTCCACTATTTCCACCTTGGGAGCCTTCGCCACTTTCACCTTCGGGCTCTTCTTCACCTGGCAATACTACATCAGGCGCTACTTCTACTGTCTTAGTTACAATTAAGTTACCATATTTCTCTTCTTCTACTGGCTCTTTAGTGTTGACGAAATCAGCACTTACACCACTAACAATTATTTCTCCTGATTGTTCAATTGTTTGTGGGATAAAGCCTGCTACATCTGCTTCTTTGACTTTATATTCTAAGCCTGTTTCTAATTCTGTAAATACTACCTTTTGTCCGTGTTTTAGCTCGATTGTATTACCTGATTTAATCTCACCACTACCAATCTTGCCACTTTCATCGAATAGGTCGTATGGATAGATTATTTCTGGGTCTTCTCCTAGATTAACGGTAAAGGTAAATACCGCATTTAAGTCGGTTGCTTCGCTTGTACCGGTAACTGTTTTTGAGATGGTTAAGCTACCGTCTGTGTCCATACCGAAGATGTTGGTGAAAAGTGCTTGATTATCTTCTCTTTTAACTGTTCCGGTATGATTATTAGAAGCTACCCAAAATTCATCTTCTTCGCTGGTGATTTCTGTTACGTTATACTGGATGCCGATTGGCACGCCTTTAAAGACTGCGCTTTCGCCGTGTTTTAGGGTGAACTTACCATCTACTAGTGCGAATTCTTCTGGTTCTGTCTCTTCGCCACTTTCGCCCTCTGACCCCTCGCCACTTTCGCCTTCTGTTTCTTCACCGCTTTCACCTTCTGTCTCTTCGCTTGCTAAGAGCGCTTGCTTAATGATATATGGGTATTCTTTACCATCACTAAAGGTTATTGCAAAGGTGAAAGTTAGTTCTTTTTGTTCTTC
>JGI994J12354_10002785_pt1 | contig 16712 bp, 16 predicted proteins | sample IntmicLarv3ML3BL_FD_12354 | JGI IMG/M metagenome (IMG submission 12354) | reverse complement strand
ATAACACAGTTAGTCATAATAATCGAATCTTTTACGACTGCGCCTTCTTCCACAATAACTTGTGAGCTTAATACAGAGTTATAAATTTGTCCATATATCTCACACCCGTCAGATACTATGCTTGTTTTTATTATTGCCTCCGTACCTATGTACTGTGGTGACTGCCTATCATTATTAGTATATATTTTCCAAAAATCCTCATATAAATTAAACGTCGGCAAAGTTTTAATAAGCTCCATATTTGCCTGCCAGTAGCTTTCAATCGTACCCACATCTTTCCAGTAATCTTTGAAATGGTAGGCATATAACCGCTCCCCTGCCCCAAGCATTTGAGGTATTATATGATTGCCAAAATCACTGTCAGGATGCACTTTGCTATCATTTATAAGGGTTTCTCTAAGCTTGTTCCATGTAAAAATATAAATACCCATACTAGCTAAATTGCTTTTTGGGATATTCGGTTTTTCTTCAAACTCATAAATTTTGTCATCTTCATTGGCATTCATAATTCCAAAGCGAGACGCCTCTTCCATCGGCACTTCCAGTACTGCAATAGTGGCTGTGCAATTATTCAACTTATGAAACTCCAACATTTTGGAATAATCCATTTTATATATATGGTCTCCCGAAAGTATAAGCACATACTCAGGATCACTCGAATCGATAAACTCTATATTTTGGTATATGGCATTTGCTGTCCCCATAAACCATTCGCCACTGTCTTCACCACCTTTAACATGTGGGGCTAAAACCATTACACCGCCACTTTTCCTATCCAAATCCCAAGGAATGCCTATGCCAATGTGTTTGTTTAAACGCAAAGGCTGATACTGTGTAAGTACTCCTACATTGTTCACTCCCGAATTGACACAATTGCTTAAAGGAAAGTCTATTATTCTATACATTCCTCCAAATGCCACGGCCGGTTTCGCAATTTTCTTCGTAAGAACTCCCAGTCTGCTACCCTGTCCACCTGCTAAAAGCATCCCTATCATTTCTGTTTTACTCATGTCAATCATCTCCTACCATCACATGTAGTAATCAAATGGATATAACTTCACACAGACACATATACTCATAGTTATACGTAAATATATTTTATCATATTTTTATATTATAATAAATAGCAAACTAATTTTCATTATGACAAAATATGAATTTATACCACTTAACCCCCTGTTTTTTGTTACTTTTTACCCTCAATTTGCCAATGTATACAAATTGCACATACACTTTATACATATTAGTATAATTCAAAGTTATTACCAAAACTCCTCTTAATTTTTTCGAAAAAGCCCCCTAAAAAGCAAGTTGTAGACTTTAATAAAACAATGTAGTATACTTATTTGAGCTTTGTTAATAATAAGAAATTATAAATGAAATGAGGCATTAAACTATGACTTTAGATTTTGAAAATATATATAAAAATGTTTATTTTATAGGCATTGGTGGTGTAAGTATGAGTAGCCTTGCAGAAATACTTATTACCCGTGGTGTCACTGTTCAAGGATCTGACATTAAGCCTTCTGACATTACAAAGCATTTAGAATCCATGGGGGCGCAAGTGCTTTATGACCATAAATACGAAAACGTACCTAACAACACTGATTTAGTGGTATTTACTGCTGCCGTTAAAGCTGATAACCCTGAACTCATTTCTGCCAAAGATAAAGGAATTAAAACCATAGAAAGAAGTGATCTCCTAGGTAGTATAATGGACCTTTATAGCCAAAGTGTGGCTGTAAGCGGTACCCACGGAAAGACTTCTACTACCTCTATGTTAAGCGAAATACTTTTGGCTTCCGACACAGACCCTACTATCACAGTCGGCGGTTTTCTTCCGACAATCGGCGGAAACACACAAATCGGGAACTCTCAATTTTTTCTGGCCGAAGCCTGTGAATATCACAACAGTTTTTTTAAGTTCAACCCTTTTGTTGCCATAATATTAAATGTTGAAGCCGAACATTTAGATTTTTTTAAGGACCTTAAAGACGTCGAAACTTCATTTAAGAGTTTTGCTAAAAATGTACCTGACGAAGGATATGTTGTTATCGGGTATGACATTTCGGGGAAAGAATATATTACAGAAGGCTTAACAAGCCACGTAATAACATATGGTTTGGATAAAAATGCAGACTGCTATGCAGAAAATATAATATCCTCCGCTGATGAGCCTAATAATTTTGACATAGTCTTTAAAGGAAAAAAAGTCGGAAATATTTCCCTTCACGTTCCAGGTAAGCACAATGTATTAAATGCTTTATCAGCCTTTTCCGCTTCTATAGCTTTAGGTATTGAGCCTGAAAATATAATAAAAGGGCTAGGTAACTATACTGGTGTAAACCGTCGCTTTCAGCGTAAGGGTACTTTTAATGGAGCTTTTGTAATTGATGACTATGCACACCACCCAACAGAAGTTGTTGCTACTTTATCCGCAGCAAAAGACCTGAACTGTGGCAAAATACGCTGTATCTTCCAACCACATACCTACACAAGGCTTAAAACACTTTTAGAGGACTTCGGCAATGCCTTTGTCGATGCTGACGAAATAATAGTAGCAGATATTTATGCCGCAAGAGAAAAAAATAATGGTCTCATTCACAGTAAAGACTTAGTTGATAAATTAAAATCCAAAGGGAAAAATGCACAATATATTCCTTCATTTGACGAAATTGTTTCATTCGTGAAATCCACATCTAATCCCGGGGACATGTTGATAACTATGGGTGCTGGAGATATATATCTTGTAGGGGATAAGCTGATTAATGGGTAAGTTATCCACACTATCCACAAAGTTATAAACATTTTCTTTCGTGATATCCATTTTTGTCAAGTAATTTTTTAAAAAAATTTATAAAAAAAGGATGCCAAATTTTAATATTAATTGGCATCCTTTAATAAATTTAGCTAAAGTCAATAACATTTAAAACTATTATTAAAAAAAATTTTAACAACAATTTTTTTCTTTTAAAAATCACTTAGTTTGTCTTATCAAAAATTACAAGAGCGATTATAACAAGATCCTCGTCGCCTATATTTTCAAGACCATGCCCATCTCCAGGTTGACAGTATGCAATATCACCAACACCTATTTCAACTAAAGTTCCATTATCACTGTATTGACCTTTTCCTTTAACAACCATGTACGTTTCGCTTTCTCCGTTGTGAATATGATAGCCTATTGAGCATTTAGGTGGAAATGTAATCATGTTGTATAAACGGCCTGCTCCTTTAAATTCATCTGCCTCAATTATAACTTTGTGAAAAATTGAGCCATTCCCTCCCAGTGCATTCTCCATTGTAAATTCTCTTTTTTCATCTACTCTTCTTATCATCTTACTTATCCCCCTTGTATTTTAAAAATATATTCATCAAACTACAACAAATAATGGTTTAGATTTTATATTTATATAATAGCAACTAATTTTAAAAATATCAATATTATTATGTTGGCGCTCTTAAATGAGGTCCTTTTTTACATACTACATTTGTGTTGTTTAAATCGCTTTTTCATATCTTTGTTTTATTTATACGATTCAATTGTTCTTCTTTAAGCTTTTCCAATTGTTCTTTTTCTATCTCCACAATTATACACTCCTCACGTACTCCCACTGCATTTATCCAAATATCATCCAATATACAAATAAATCCTTTATTGTAAATACAGTACTCAAAATCGCATCTCATAAAGCATCACTCCCAAAACGCTATATCTCGTATTGCGATATATTTCAATATCCTTTTTTGAGATATATTAGAATTTCAGCAGGTGATGACATGAGAAATGAAATATTAAAATACAACCGAATACGAGACATTAGAGTTGATATAGGTTTAAGTCAAAAACAAATAGCCACTCATCTTAAAGTAGCACAAAATACATTTTCACAATACGAAACTGGTGAAAGGAATATCCCCAACGAAGTACTTGTTAAACTAGCCGTTTTCTACGGCACCAGCATTGACTATTTACTTGGTTTAACAGACGAAAAGTCCCCTTATTCCAGAAAACAAAATAATACTTTATAATAAAAAATTTTCAACCAATCACTCAAAATTTCGAAAATTTCCTATACAGCAAATAAAAATCCCTAAGCTACGCTTGGGGATTTTTTTATACAGACTAAGCACTATTACCTTAATGCACATGTAACAACCTGCCCATTACAAATAATCGTTACTTGCGCCCTTTAACAGACAGAAACAAGATATGGCTGTGCGATATTACATGCATTCCCACGAAAAAAGGGATTTTATATCTGTCTGTTTTCATAGATATTTTTTCTCGTAAAGTTACGGTCTGGTCAATGGGCAGAAAAATGAAAGATACCCTTGTCATGGATGCTTTCATGCGGGCATTTGGAAGAGAGCAACCGAAATTATAGGGCTTATTGTACATACTGATCAAGGCTCGCAATATACCCGTGGAAATTTCAGAGTTCTATTGAAACAGCATGGAGCCATTCATAGCAACAGTCGTAAAGGTAACCCCTATGATAATGCTATGATAAAATCTTTCTATGGAACATTAAAAAGAGAGCTCATTCACGGTGCGAAATTCGAAACACCTGAACAAGCTCAAATGGAATTTTTTAAATATATTGAACTTTATTACAATAATAAACGAATACATTCAGCACTTGGTTACGTTTCCCCAGCGCAATACGAAAAATAAAATTCATAAAATAAACTTCTCTTTGTGTCCAAAAAATGTTGACAGCTCCACTCATCTCTTAGATTTTTTGTCCAATTAATGGGGGTGTTGTTCACTTATGGTATGGTTCATTTTTATTGATTTTAATTGCTCTGTATATCTGCTCCAACAATATTACTCTCATCATTTGGTGAGGAAAAGTCATACAAGAAAAACTTAAACTATAATTTGCCCTTTTCATAACCTCACCACTAAGACCTAAAGACCCACCTATCACAAAAGTTAAATGGCTGATACCACTCACCATTTTTTTATCAAAAAAATCTGCTAACTTTTCAGATGTAAGCTTTTCTCCTAAAACTTCCAGAGATATAACAAAATCGCCTTCCTTTACCACCTTTAAAATCCTCTGCCCTTCCTTATCTTTAATCTGGATATCTTGGGCAGGGCTACTATTTTCAGGTGCCTTTTCGTCAGGCAATTCTATAATTTCCAATTTAGTGTATTTGCCAATGCGCTTTGAATATTCTTTCACTGCATCTTCCCAATACTTTTCTTTTAATTTACCAACACAAACAACTGTAATCTTCATTTTCCTATCCCTTACATTTGTATAAGGCGACTTGCTTCTTTTCGCCTTGCTATCTCCATATGAAAATCTTTGCCTACATGAAGCCTATTTTCATATAAAAAGTTTTCAACAGTTTTATATGCCAACTCAGGTCTATTATTTTCATGACTTAAATGCCCTAAAAAAACATGTTTCAATTTTGACGTTGCCATTTCCGTTAAAAGCTTGCCTGCATTTACGTTGGAAAGGTGCCCTATATCTGACAAAATCCTTTGCTTCAAAGAATAAGGGTACGCCCCTGCCTTTAACATTTCAACATCATGGTTTGATTCGATTAAAAGTATATCGCTATCAGCAATTCCGTCCCTAATATCATCTGTGATATGCCCAATATCTGTTGCAACAGACATTTTTATGTTATCTGCAACAACACTATATCCAACAGGTTCCGCCGCATCATGAGGTATACAGAAAGAATTAATTATTAGGTCGTTAAACTCTATTTTTTCGCCACAATATAAAATTTGCTTGTTTTTTCTGGATATTTTGCCCAAAGAGTTTTCCATTGCAGACCACGTTCCTTCTGTTGCATAAACAGGAATATCGTATCTCCTTGAAAGAATTCCTACAGACTGTATATGATCCGAATGCTCGTGGGTTACAAATATTCCGTCTAGCTTTTCCGCCATAATGTTCACTTTAAGCAGTTCCGTTTCAATACGTTTACCGCTTAGCCCTGCATCAATAAGTATATTTGTATACTCGGTTCCTATGTACACACTATTTCCGTCGCTACCGCTTACAACAGGACAAAATTTTACCATTTCATTTCCTCCTACTTAGGTTGTAACACGTTTTATGTCTGCGCCAAGAGCGCTTAATTTTGCTTCTATCTCTTCATATCCACGGTCAATATATTTAACATCGCCAACCTTTGTTTCACCTTTTGCAACCAGCCCTGCAATAACCATTGCTGCACCAGCCCTAAGATCTGTGGCATATACCTTCCCGCCTTGAAACTCTTTAACTCCATTTATAATTGCCACTCGGCCTTCAACAGTGAGTTGTGCACCAAAACGTGTTAGCTCGTCCATATATTGATACCGCTTTTCCCAAACGGTTTCTGTCAATTTGCTCGTACCCTCTGCCATAGCTAAAATTGCTGCCATTTGTGGTTGTAAATCCGTAGGGAACCCCGGGTACGCCATTGTTTTAACATTAACTGCGCTAAGTGGTTTTTTAGTTGCATCAACGCGTATTGAATCATCATATTCCTTTATTTCCACCCCCATTTCCACAAGCTTCGCCGAAAGAGAATCCATGTGTTTTGGTATAATGTTTTTAACCAAAACATTACCCTTTGTGGCGGCAGTCGCAATCATATACGTACCTGCCTCTATTTGGTCAGGAATAATTGTGTATTCTCCGCCATGCAGTTTTTCTACACCTACTATTCTTACTACATCTGTACCAGCGCCCTTAATTTTTGCGCCTATTATATTTAAAAAATTGGCAATATCCACCACATGTGGCTCCTTCGCCGCATTTTCAATAACAGTTGTACCTTTAGCTAAAGATGCAGCTAACATTATATTTATAGTCGCCCCAACTGATACTGTATCCATGTAAATATTTGCGCCTTTAAGGCCTTTAGAAGAAATTTTTATAACATCTCTTTCTTCAACAACTTCTGCACCAAGGGCTTTGAACCCTTTCAGATGAAGGTCAATAGGTCTTACTCCAAAGTCACACCCACCCGGCATAGCAACCTCGGCCTCTCCAAACCTAGCCAAAAGCGCACCCAAAAGATAATAGGATGCTCTCATTTTTTTTACTTCGTCAAAAGTAGCCGAAATATTTTTAATACCTTTGCTATCAATCTTAAGAGTGTGTTTGTCCAAAAATTCAGCTTTTGCACCCATTTTTTCTATAGTCTTATAAAGACTACATACGTCTTCTATATATGGCAAATTTTCTATGACACAAATATCATCTGCCATAATTGCCGCTGGAATAATAGCCACTGCAGCATTCTTTGCACCGCCAATGGTAACCTCTCCTAAAAGCTGATTCGGCCCATTTATAACAAGTTCGCTCATTTAAGTTTTCAAACCCTTCTTCTATTTATATAAACACACAGTAATTATTTTAATTTTAAAGATTAATTATAGCATAGTAACCTATGCCATGAAAAGCCTTTTTTCGCGCCACTACCTCTATCTAACAATGGAGCGTTGCCACCTTTTACTAAAATAGAATAGACAAGAGGTTAAAATACCTGCATATTGCCCAACGCCCATGCCTAAAAACACGCCAAATAATCCCATTTCAAAAACGCTTTCAAATAGCCATATAAAAAACAGCCTAGAAACAACTACATTTGTAAAAGCGTTTAAAAGAGAAAACCATGCATTCCCCGAGCCTGTTGCCAGTCCATTCATTACAAATACCACAGCGTTTGCCATATATCCAATAGACACATATTTCGTGTACATTACAACTACTTCAAGGGTTTCTTCTGAACATTTAAACATTTCGCCTATCTGCATACCAAAAATACTTACAAATCCATACATTAGCACTCCAAACGCTATGCTTATTCTCATACCTGCAAACACAGTTTGTTTCGCTCTATCAATGCGCCCTGCGCCTAAATTTTGCCCAACCATACTTGCAACAGAATGGCTTATGGCAATAACAGGTAATATAGCATAAGAATCTATCTTTCCGCCTATTCCTGCTGTTGTAGATGCATACAACCCATAGCCATTAATCGTTGTTATAACAAACAACATGGAAAAATTTACAATCGTACTTTGTATCGCCGCCGGCAACCCTATTTTAAGTATTGCCCCTAGTTTTTCTTTATGTATCACAAAGCTTTTTGGCTTAAAATCGAAAATAAAATTATTTCTATATAAGTTATACACAGCAAGTGAAAACGCAATACCTTGTGCCATTATAGTTGCTATGGCCGCCCCTGCCGCTCCCCACTTGAAAACACCCATAAACAAAATGTCTAGTACTATATTTATAGCTGCGGCTATCGCAACATAGTAAAGTGGCTTTTTTGAATCCCCTAATCCTCTAAGCACGGCACTTACTGCATTGTATCCGCATATAAAAAGCGTGCCTGTAAAGCAAATCCTTAAATATTTTTCTGCCTCAGCAATAGATTCTGGTGGCGTATTCAAAAGAACAAGTATTTTACCTGTAATTAATTGTCCAACAATCGTCATTACAATCCCTGCATAAATAAACACTTTAAAAAGAGTGCCAATAGTTTTGCTTGCATCTTCAGGCTTTTTCGCCCCAACATACTGTGCCACCAAAACTGTACCACTTAAAGAAAATCCATTAACAAGCATTGTTATAAGCATAATAACTACCGAGCTATTATTTATTGCCGCAATTCCATGGTCCCCCATAAAAATACCTGCTAAAAGCATGTCAGCCATACTGTATGTTGCCTGTAAAATTTGTGAAACAAAAAAAGGAAACGCAAAACTTATTAATTGCTTTGTAACATTTCCCTCTGTTAAATCTCTCCCAAAGCCCGCCTCACTCATCGTCAATACTCCTTTTGGACAAATATAAATCCGTAGAACAAATTCCACTTTGCCCACGGATAAATTATACTTCTAAAGTTAAATATATACAACCAATATTATTCCATAATCTCATTTGTATACGCATTAATTGTATATACTCTGTCAGTTTCTGATGTTATTATTCTATAACAAGGGATAAGCCTTATACTGCTACCGTCAGCTATATCTCCCGAACTTTGAAAATCATAACCCAGCTCAATTTTTTCTATATATACAGCCCTTGATATATCCGTGCTTTTAAATGCATCAATGAAAGTCATAAGCGCCTCATCGCAGGATACAATTTCTCTTCGTTCTCCCACAAAACTGCTTACTGTATAGTATGCTCCGTTTAGCATTATAACACCTTTTTTTGACACGACTACCTTTTTTTCGTTATTAAAAAGCTTATACCCTTGGTATCTTTCGTTATATTCAAAAACGAACCTGTCGTCAAAAACCTCGACATTTTCAACCTTTAGCTTGTTTATCGTTCCCGAACTTATTATTGCCAAAAACTCATTTGCTTCTGCCAAGGCAGTATCTTTATTAAAGTTTAGAATTTCCCCTGTTCCGTCAGGATTCAAATATACAATACCGTTCCCTTCCACGCTCAATACTTTTGTATCACTTACTAATACCGTCTTTTCAAATTCAAATGTTTTTTCAACCTGCTCATCAGTATCAAAAACCAAATCCTTATAATGATTATAGTCCAGTGCCGCAACCGCCACACCTAGGCTCCTCATTGGTGGTGTATCTTTAATCAAATCTGTATATAAACTTATCCCATTATTCTCTAGCACTTTATATATAGCTCTTTCTTCCGATAAAGACATAGTATACTTGTTATTGGAATACCAGTTCGCCACAAAAAGACCTGCATTCATTATAAGCAGAAGATATATAAATATTTTTTTTACTTTGTTCCACTCCATTTTTCATCACTCCTGCGGTCTATCTTCGGGATTTGTATCTACAACCATAAATTTTTCGCCAATATATGTCTGCCATTGTAGCACAACAAAATCTGTATCTATATCTCCGTCATAATATCCCAAAACAATATCATCAACTTGAGTTATATCATTATTATTTTCCACACTTGATATAGTCTGATTCATTGCCTCAACAAAATCCACGCTAACTGTTTCCTGTCTTGTGGTTTCAAGAGAATATTCATAAAAATATCTTTTGTATTTTTTCACAACATTATTGCTAACAACAATTTCTATAGCATGTTGAACGTTGACCTCGTCTTTAACCGACTGTCCAATTATTATAGGAATGTCATCAATGCTGTATCCAAAGGAAAATACAAGCCCCTCGCTTCTATTAAGCTGAACATCACTTAAATACAAGTTCATATTCAACAGGTTATCTTTTGCCAAGAAATCCTTACATGCATAATACGCTGTTGACAGGGTCTGCTTGGAACCTTCCTCACTTCTTCCATAATTGTAATACTCCAACACTCCATTAGGGTAACATTTTACAACTGTAGCATCGTTACTTGCAATATATACTCCTGCATCGTCTTTCGTAATTATAACCCCTGAAAGCCCGTTGAAAAAATTTTCTACAACAAGTTCCGCTGTACTATCAATATCTTCACTGCCATTCTCCAATAAATTCACTTTATTAACACCATAGTATTGGAATCCTTTTTGCGACCACTGTGGAACAAACTCATTATTCTTAAAAATATTCAATCTACTTTGAACTGTAGAAATATACCTTGGGCTATCCACATTATCTATTTCAACATCATCTATAAATTTAGATAAATCTAATCCTAACGCCTTATCACTTTCAACAACTACTGTCTGTCCCATTTTTTGGTCAACAAAATAAACCAAATTCTCAGTTGAATTCCCAACAGCAGGCACAGCAATAATATAATTAATTACTTCTATTTCCGAAAATTCATCTATATACTCACCTAACATATACTCATTAGGCGAAACATCAAAGGAAAATTCATAAACAATACATTTTTTATCGATATATTCCTCAAAATTAGTCTCTTCTATATAAATCTTTGTGCTATTGTCCAGTACTTCTGATACATATTTATCTGTTTGCTCCGACACGCCATTTCCTTCAAGTCCTGGGTATGTCACATTAAAAATTTTGTTGCCATAGCCTACAGCAATTTTTTTCGGGCTAATAACTGCACGAGGCAGTGTATTATTTTGGCTTGAACCGCTAGAATTTAAGTTTGAAAAATAATAAAAAAAGTCATGCCCTGTGCTGTCGCCAAGCCATAACTTTCCTGTTTGATAAATAGCGGCAATAATTAACACCAGTATAACAAAATTCTCAATTCTATTGAATTTTATCTTCTTCATTGTTTATCCACCGCTTTTAAATTATTTATTTTTTTATTGTTAAACTTCCCCCTGGTACATAAATACTTGTCTCCAGCTGAGTTTTAATAGAACGTTTTTTTCTGTTTACAATAGTACTTTCTTCTTCAACTACTTCCTCGCCTTGAAACACTTGCATGGCAACAAGATTTTCGCCAATACTAAGACCAACCGCTTGGCTAAAAATCCCTGATTTACCCACAGTTATCGTATAAAAATCTACTTCTCTAAACTTGCCCGCAAAATTTTTAGTGCTTATACTGATTTCTATAACCGTTCCTTCTTTGGCACTGCCTGTTAATGTTCTTTCACTATTAAAAGTCGAAACTTTTTCATCATCAAAATTAAAATCACTGGTTATTTCCACCGTAGCCTCAGAAGAATCTGCATATACAAAAATATTTGTACTCATTACAAATAACACAACTATAATACTAAATAATATTTTTTTCATCATTGCAGTCTCCTTCCACTTTTTAAATTACCATGGAAGAATTATACAATATATTTATTACAGTTATGTTACACCTGACTTACGTTTAAATTACATACTTTATTTTTTAAGAATTTCGAATTTGAACTGCTTTAGGGAACCAAATAATCATAGTAGTTCCTTCCCTATATTTACTTTCCACCGTTATTTTTCCCCCATGGCTTTCCATAATCTCTTTTGCTATTGCAAGCCCAAGGCCTGTCCCGCCCATTGCGCGACTTCTGGCTTTATCCACGCGATAAAAGCGTTCAAAAATCCTGCTTAAATCTTCCTTGGAAATACCCATACCGGTATCTTTTACATAAAGTTTATAGTAGTTTGTTGTTTCATCAACCCAAACTGTGATCTCTGCACCATTACCACTATATTTTATAGCGTTTGTAATTATATTGTTTGCAACTTGCGTTACCCTATCTTTGTCTGCATTTATAAACGCATCCTCTTTATATGGTATAACGGTTATTTTTTGGTTTTTATTTTCTGCATGGATTCTGTTTTGTCGAATATTTTCTGAAATAAAGGTATTAAGATGAATCCTCGAATACTCCATAACTATTTGTTTATTGTCAAAGCGAGATAATTGGAGCAGGTCTCTAACAAGGAATGACATTCTATCCGCCTCGTTATTAATAATGTCCAAAAACTCCATGGTTATTTGCCTGTCCTCTACTGCACCGTCTATAAGGGTTTCTGTATAGCTTTTTACTGTTGTAAGAGGTGTTCTAAGCTCATGGGACACATTAGCAACAAACTCCTTTCGCATATCATCAAGCTTTTTAAACTCTGTATTATCCTGAATAACAACAACAAAGCCCTCTGTCTCATTTTTTCCGCTTATAAACGGGGAAAAACTGGCATTAATATATTTGTTATCTACCCAAAAGTCTACGCTTTTTGTTATTTTTGAGCCTATCATGTCTAAATAAACGCCTACATTTATTTGGAACTTTTCTATAAAATCGTCAAACAATAAATCTTCTTCATAAAGCCCCAAAAGTTCCCTGCAAGCGCTGTTGCAATGAACCATTCGCCCTTCCTTGTTGAAAGAAATAATACCGTCTGTCATGTTATGTAAAATTACTTCGAACTTATTTTTTTCCCTAAAAATTTCGTCCATTGTGCTATTCAGCTCTTTAGCCATATGGTTGAAACTTTCGGACAACTGCCCTATCTCATCATCAGAATATACCTTAACACTTTGGTTAAGCTTTCCTTGTGCAAGTTCTTTTGCCTTTGCAGTTAGCGCAACAATAGGCCCTGTAAGGGTTTGCGCAAAAATATACCCCATAAACGCCGCCATTACAAGGGCTAATATAACACCAACTATAATGGTACGCCTAGTTTCGTCTATCCCATCATATATAGCATCTGCTCTTAGCATAACATATACAATATACTCGGAATCCCCGCTCTCAAGAACAGGTTGTGCATAGCTTAAATATCGGCCACTTCCATTACTGTCTAAAAAGTCTGACTTGGAAAAAGTGGGCGCTCCTGCCAACGCACCTATAATAACAGAATCTCTATAAATAGGATATGGTGGCTTGGACATAATCGTTGATGCTATTATCTCACCTTGACGATTTAATATATTCCCTTGCATTTGTGAGTCCACTCCGCCGTTTTTACTAAACTGTATAAGCCCTGATTGGAAACTAGCCTCCTCATATGATAAAACAACCTGTTCGCTTATTTTTTGGGCATATATCTCCATTTGACCTCTTGCCCTATCAACCTCTAGATTTTGAAGGCTAATAAGTATATAACTGCCACTTATTATCATAACAATAAGCACCAGCCCTAAATACATGGCTATAAGTTTCCACTTAATACTTTTCATATTCTATCCATTCCTTTAGGACTAATTTATCCGCCAAAGTAATACCCCACACCTCGTTTTGTAAGAATATATTGAGGTCTGCTCGGGTCGCTTTCTATCTTTTCTCTGAGCCTTCTTACTGTAACATCCACAGTTCTTACATCGCCAAAATATTCATAACCCCATACTTTTTCAAGGAGCATTTCTCTTGTGAATACCTGAGTTTTTTGTGTAGCAAGAAATTTAATTAACTCAAACTCTCTAAATGTAAGCTCTACAATAGTTCCGTCTCTTTTAACTTCGTACAAGTCTAAGTCAATTGCAAGGTTACCAAACTCTAAACCATTACCCTTTGCTTTGTTTTCATCTGTTTCCTTTACACTTTTCCTTCTTAAATTAGCTTTAACTCTTGCCATAAGCTCTTTTACACCAAAAGGTTTTGTCACATAATCATCCGCACCTATTTCCAAACCTAAAACCTTGTCAACTTCCTCGGCTCTGGCTGTAAGCATGATTATCGGCGTTTCATATTTCTCTCGGATTTTTTTACAAGCTTCATATCCGTCTACAACAGGCATCATAATATCCAACAAAATAAGCTCTGGCGCTTCTTCTTCGTTTTTATTAACTGCTTCTTCACCGTTATAGGCAACAACTACATCATAGCCTTCTTTTTTTAAGTTAAAACTTATTATATCTACAATATTCTTTTCATCATCAACAACTAAAATTTTTCTACCCATAAATATCTCTCCTAATTTGTACCTACAACAATTATCTCTGTTACAGGTTCCACAGTAATTTTTTCACTAACTACTTTTTGTGCGGTTTCAGAACCATTAACCCTAATAATCTGCGTTGTTACTTCTTTTTGTCCGTCCCTGCCTTGCTGCACAACTCTTTTGTATGATACAGGCCTTGACGAATCCTCACGATACTCTATGCCTTTTTCCTGTCGCTCTGTAAACACTATGTTTTCCACAGTTTTAACCGATAAAAACGGAACAAGTATCTTTAGATTAAGTTTATTGCCTATTTTAAGTGGCGTTGTTGCTGTCATTGGAGGATTTGCTTCTATAATTTCCTCTACAGTGATTCCATTTTTACTGGCTATCTTATATAGATTGTCCCCTGTCGCAATAGTATATGTAATCATCGCGCTAGTGCCCATTGTCAAAATTTCTCTTCCTTTATCGTAGTCCACAACCTCGGCCGATTCAACAAACTTCGCTGTCACCTGTACATTTTCTTCAAAACCAGATTCAACTATATTCACACCCTCAAGCACATATTCCTTTATAATTTCATCTAACAGTCTTTGTGCATCTTCTTCTGCGGAAAGAGCTAATACTTCTCCACCGTCAACAACTATTACTGCTGCTTCAATTTTATATGTAACAAGTCTTTTTATTTCGCTTAGCGCATATTCAATGGTTACTATGTTTTTACTGTCTGCTCGAACCGCTTCAACTCTAACTTCTTCATTAATAAGTACATTTGTACATACCTCTCCCACAAGCTGAGCCGTTACAGAATTTTTCAAATCCTCAGCTGTTATATCATTAGGATTTTTAACCGCACCAATATAATAGTCCTCCACATATATGTTAACTGCATTCTTTTTTGTCATAAGCCATATTGAAAATAACAATACAACAACAACCCCAACAATGATAGCTATTTTTTGCTGCTTGTAATACCGCTTTTGTCTATCACCCCTAAGTTTCTTGCGCATCTCTTCGCTTGTTCCATTATTTTTCTCATTTGCGCTCCTAGTACTTGAGCCAAAGTTGAGTACAGTTTTATTATCGCTACTTTTTTCACTGTATGCCTTCCGCATGTACAGTTCCCCCTCACAATTAGAATATAATCACAATTATTAACCACTTTGGCACCTTCTATCATCAGTTTTTAAGGGATTTTAATATCACTTGTGTCTGATGCTCTATATGCTCCGCCATAACTCTAATCCCATTTGCCTCCGTTTTGCTTTCTATTGCCGCTATAATTCCTCTATGGTGGTTAATTATAGCCGTCCTTGTTTCAAACACCTTTAAATAGGCCATTCGGTAACGACCCACTTGCGCTCTCATATTGTTAAGTATTTGAACAAGTTTATCGTTGTTTGTTGACGCAAGTATTAAATCATGAAACTTTTCATCATTTTTTGCTACTTCGTCGTAGTCTTTATTCTCAAAAGCTTTTTCAAAAAGTAGATTATATTTTTTAAGTTCTTCAAGAACTTCTTTTTTCATATCTCTACAGGCATGGCGAACACCCACTGCCTCAAGTGCGCTTCTTATTTCCAAAACATTTTTTATATCATCTGCACTTAAATCGAGCACCTGCGCACCTTTCCTTGGCATTAGCGCTACTAAGTTTTCCTGTTCCAACATTCTTAGCGCCTCTCTTACAGGGGTACGACTAACTCCAAGCTTATCTGCCAATTGGTTTTCCAAAAGACGTTCTCCTGGTTGAAGTTCGCCTTTTAGTATAGCATCCCTCAAATTATTGAAAACAACTTCTCTTAATGGTAAGTATTCATTAACACTTATATTGAACTTGTACTCCATTATAAACTCCTCCCCAACCGTTTAAACCTTAATGACTTTCTATCTTTGTTAAAATCACATCTTTTAGCCCAAATCTCTTTTTTGCATTCTCCGCTACAAGCTCCGCTTTTTCTTTGCTATCAAATAAAGCAAACACTGTTGGCCCGCTACCACTCATAAGTGCACCGCTTGCACCCTGCTCCAACATATATTTCTTTATCTTTCCAACAACAGGTTTTTGTGTAATGGTAACAGTTTCAAGCACATTACAAAGTTCCTGACAAAGAATATCTTTGTCTTTGTTTTCGATCGCTAAAATCATTTTTTCCGTATTAGGATGTTTTTCTATCTTTTCTAATACTAAGTTCCCATAAACTGATGCTGTAGAAACCCTAGCATCAGGCTTTGCCAATACAACATAAAAATCAGGACACTCTTTTATAGGCGTTAAAACTTCTCCTCGCCCCTCTGCCAAGGCTGTCCCTTCCATAATACAATACGGAACATCACTTCCGATAGATGCACCTATTTCCATAAGCTCTTCCAACGAAAGATTTAGCTCGAAAAGCTTGTTCATTCCTTTTAAAACAGCCGCGCAATTTCCGCTACCTCCTGCTAGACCCGCCGCAACAGGTATCCTCTTTGTAATCTCTATATATAC
>JGI994J12354_10002784_pt1 | contig 16713 bp, 16 predicted proteins | sample IntmicLarv3ML3BL_FD_12354 | JGI IMG/M metagenome (IMG submission 12354) | reverse complement strand
ATACACTTGTGTTTGAGGCTATATTAAAGTATGCTGCTGCCTGTTTTGTGGATATTTTATTCTCTAATTTATATTAGACTACCATTAATTTAAAGTTACCATCATATTTTGAATGATTATTTTGTCTTATCTCAAGTCCAACTATTTCGGTTTCCTCATATGCATTTATCCATTTTCGTATTGTTGTTTCTTCTATTCCTGTTACTTTGGACAACCATTTCTTGTTTCTTTTATTGTTCAACACTTCTTTCACTATTTGAAGCTTTACTTCTTCTGTGTATTTTATTTTTGGCATGAAAAAACACCTCATCTCTTAGATTTTTTGTCCAATTAATGGGGTGATGTTCATATAGTAAGACAGTCGACTTTTATTAAATTGACGGATTTTGACATTTTTTTGGTTAATTTATACCAGCTTGTTGCGTCAACAATTTATCGCATGGTATCATCAAAAAAAGGGGGCAAATCCATGAAAGAAATACTTATAGTTGCACCTTATCATGAACTTTATGAGACGGCTAAGATGATGATACAGCAAAAGAAGTATAAAAATATTGATGTTGTAAGTCAGGATTTTTGCTCCGAAGAAGATGTCGATAGTCTTATAATTGATGCTGGGGTAAGCGTAATTATATCCAAAGGCGAAACATATACTTTGATGAAAAATCGGTTGAAGAATGTTCCTGTTATAGAAATAGAGACGAGTGCCTATGATATAATGAGTTCCATTTCAGAGGTGATTGACAGGCATGAACCCGTTGTGATTTTGGGTTTTGACAATATAATTTATGGTGTTGAAATACTAGAAGGCCTTAAATGTCTTAATATACAGAAGGTTAAGTTAGATAAAACAGTGCCTGTTGCTGATACTATTAAAAAGTGCGCAGAAGAAGGTATCAAAATATTTATTGGTGATACTTTTGTTGAGAAAACTTGCAGAGAATTAGGCTATGAATGTTATTTAATTAAAAATGGTATACATTCGCTAATGGGTGCAGTTGAAAGAGCTCAAGAAATAATTCGTGTTGCTAAAAAAGAAATAGAAAGAAACAAACGGCTTGTGGCATTAATGGATTGTGTTAGAGAAGGTGTTATTGCCACTGATGAAGAAGGCAAGGTTGTTGAATGCAATGCTGTTGCCAGAGAAATTCTTGGTGTAGATAAAAACAGGATTGAGGGATACACTGCAAGTGGTATATTTGAAGCGGTGGAAGTTGTATCTGAAGAAATGTCTATTTATGAAGAGGTACAAAAAATAAATGGTAATGAAGTAATAGTTATGGGAGTTCCGATTATGGTTAAAGGTGAAAAACAGGGTGCTATTGCTGTTTTTCAAGATATAAAGAAGTTGCAAAACTATGAAAAAAAAATCCGTACACAGCTTTTAGGCGATAGGTTTGTGGCTAAGTATTCTTTTGATGATATAATTCACAAAAGTGAAGAGATGAAAAAGGCTATAAGTGTTGCGAAAAAATTTAGTGCGTATAATTCCTCTGTTTTAATACAAGGCAAGTCAGGGGTAGGTAAAGAGCTTTTTGCCCAAAGTATACACAATGAAAGTATGAGGCGAGAAGGTCCATTTGTTACGGTCAACTGTACGGCTTTGCCTGCAAGTTTGATTGAAAGCGAGCTTTTTGGATATGAAGAAGGTGCATTTACAGGTTCCCAAAAAGGTAGAAGAGCAGGTATGTTTGAACTTGCCCACAAAGGAACGGTATTCTTAGACGAAATAAGTGAACTGCCTTTGGATATACAAGGCCGATTGCTTAGAGTTATACAAGAAAAAGAAATAATGCGCCTTGGAGACAATAAAATAATACCCCTAGATATAAGAGTTGTATGTTCAACAAATAGAAATTTACAGGAAATGGTTGAAAAAGGAAGTTTTAGGGAGGATTTATTGTTTAGGATTAATACCCTTGTATTTAATATTCCGAACCTTAACGAAAGGCGGGATGATATAGAAGTATTGTCACGGTTTTTTTTGAAAAAATATTGTGATAAGTACGACAAAAAAATAGTATCCTGTAGCAAAGAGGCGACTAATCACTTTTCGAAACATAATTATCAAGGAAATGTAAGAGAACTGCAAAATTTAATAGAACAAGCGGTAATTCTATGTGAAACCTCCGAAATACAAGTAAGTGACTTTAATGATATGTTAAAGGTTGACGAGGGCCGTGATAATCGAGAAATTAAAAATGCGGAAATTTTAGAAGATAAAACCAGCGGAATTTTTGATAGGAACCTGTCCTTAAAAGAACTTGAAGAGAAATATATAGAGCATATATATGCTGTGTCAAAGGGCTCGGTAAAAGAAATTTGCGAAGTGTTAAAGATTGATAGAACCACTTTATGGCGAAAGAGGAAAGTGAAATGATACTGTAAAAAGAAACTCGTTGCAAAACGCAATTTAATTTATGTTGTGATTTGCAACGAGTTTTTGATGTTTTTTAGAAAAATAAGGCAACCTAAAACTTTGTTAAGAGTTAACCGTTCACAATGATAAAATGTACTGATGTATTATGCAGTTATTGATGAGGCAAGTATAGTGATAGGTGCCGAAAAGAAGGTTTTGACGCTGTTAGAATTGACACATGTTGATTATCATGAAATTATATATTAACGGATAATAATAGTTTTAAAATTGGCGATATTTATGATGACAAAACAAAAGCATTTAAAATTTCTGAAAAACAAATTGAAGAAATAAACATTAAAAAAGAAATACGACCGACCTCATGCCCACAAAACTAGATTGAAATAGAAGATAATCTTGATTATTTAACTATGGTTTCCGAGTAAGGAGAATATATATGACGAATTTTGAAAAAGTAAAAAATTACTACGAAAAAGGTTTATGGACAAAAATACAAGTAGAAAAAGCCACTGAAAATGGATTAAATATGTCGAATACAAAAATATAGTGTCAGCGGTAGATAATAGAGATTAATATGTCAATCTACTGCTAATCTTTTTCATGGAAAGCAAGGGCTTCCAGCACATTTGCGATAGGATGTCTTTTAGGCGACAATCTAAAGTGTTACAAAGCTTCAACAATGTTTCAGTTTTGTGGTGTCTAAGTTATTAGTACCACCCTCGTAATACTGTAAAGTGGGTAGATTGATATTTGTTATTGATGCTAACTGCGATTGTGATAGGCCTGTAGTATTTCGGACATTTTTAGTCTTTCGTTTTTATAAGTTATTTTAACAGCAACTTCCATGACCAATTCCCTCCTTGATTTTCAATAATTCTATGGACAGAAGGTGGGGGCACCCGCTATCCGAAGTGGTTATTTCTTGGATTTTTTAAGGGGCTTTATGGTTATCGTCAGTCTGTCAACACTTTCAGACCGTAAAGCCTTGTCCGATATTCCAAGCAGTTTTTCTATTTGCTCTTTGTCCGTTTATGGTCTCCTTTCTTTTTTGCTCGGATTCCCTAACCTTTAATTATGTTATATAGTTATAACTGTATAACGTTGAGTGTTTTTGAAATTTAATTTAAAAATATTTTATATAAAAATAGGCCTTTTAATATGTTTAAAACCTCATTTAAAGGCACTTTAAATCTATAAAAAATAATACTAAAATCAAATAAGTTTAAATCAAATTATACCTAAAAAACAAGACAAAACCCATTAAAAAATAGACTTTTTTAACCTTAAAATGCCTACTTTTTAATGGGTTTTTGTTTTGACACTCTTTGCGCATGTTTTTGACATTCTTCGTGCACCGTTACAACTGAATTGGGATTGAATTTTATTAAAAATAAATTGTTTTAAGGTTTTGGCATAACATTTGCCCTTAATAACAGTATGAAAGATAATGTTGTTCTTTTATACTTATAAGAAAAGAGGATTTTGGATGATGATGTGCCAGATTAAGGCGGCGTCGTGCATGGGTTGTGGTGAAGGGGCAATCGAAAAGTTGTAAGACATACTTTAAGAACTGGTTTCCACAGCTCCTATTTTCACTGATAAAGGCGTAAGAGGAGGGAGGCTTATAGACGAAAGCATTAAACAACTTGAAAATTAGATATTGAATATTAAATTTTCGATAATCTTGTTGCAGAACCAATGTATAATAATATTGACGAAATGACATACATGTCATATAATATAAATGACATGTATGTCATTTATATTATAAAGTAAAGCTTTTGAGGAGCGTATGCTATGCTATCTAAGTCAGAAGTGAAGAGAGAGCTAATATTGGATAATGCGAAACAAGTTTTTATCCGTAAAGGTTTTAATTGTGTCACGATGAAAGATATTATTGAAGAATGCAATATCAGCAGAGGGGGAATTTATCTATATTTTTCAGCTGTAGAGGAAATATTTGTAGAAGTAGTAAAAAAGCATAATAGGGAAAAGCTTGCAGATTTAAAGAATAAAATCTACACAAGTGACAATTTTAATAGACTTATTGATGATTTTTTTACTGACCAAAAAGAAAAACTGCTAAATATGGATAAAAGTCTTTTTGTTGCAATGCTTGAGTATTGTTTTAGGCATAAAAATTTATCAGATAAGGATTTTTATACAGAGCAATTTTTTAATACAAAGGACATGATTTTGGAATTGTTAGAGTTTGGGGCTAAAAATAATGAAATTAGGTCAAACAATATCAATCATATGGCAGATTCTATTTTGTTTTTAATTGAAGGGCTGCGCTCTTTAGCAATATCGAGTGATGTGCCTGAATATTTGTTGGATAATCAAATTAAAGTATGTAAAAATCTAGTTTTTTCGGATTTATTTGAAAGTTAATGAATGTAATTCTTACTAAGGGGGACATTGATATGAATATAGGGTGTACAGTAAAAGAGACAAGAGAACAAATAAAAGCATGGAGAAAAGAAGGGTACTCTATCGGCCTTGTTCCGACTATGGGATATTTACATAGCGGACATGAAAGCTTGATAAAAAAAGCGGCGAAAGAAAACGATAAAGTAGTTGTAAGCATATTTGTTAACCCTACACAGTTTGCGCCAACAGAGGACTTTGCCAGTTATCCAAGGAATATGGAAGGTGACAGCATGCTTTGTGAAATAAATGGTACAGAGCTTATTTTTTATCCGAGTGTTGAGGAAATGTATGCAGAAGATGCGTGCAGTTTTATTGATATGTATAAAGTTACAAAAGAGCTGTGCGGTAAAAGCAGGCCTGAACATTTTAGGGGCGTTTGTACTGTAGTTGCGAAATTATTAAATATAGTTACGCCTGATAAAGCATACTTCGGGCAAAAAGATGCACAACAGCTAGCTGTTATAAAAAGAATGGTTAGAGACTTGAATATGGACGTTGATATTATTGGTTGTCCTATTGTGCGTGAAAGTGACGGGCTTGCTATGAGCTCAAGAAACACATATTTAAGTGCTGATGAAAGGAAGGCTGCTTTGGTTTTAAGCAAAGCACTTTTTGAAGGAAAAAACCTTATAGAACAGGGTGAAAAAAGTGTAGCAAAACTAATTTCTAAAATGACAGAAATTATACAATACGAAGCCTTAGCTAAAATAGACTATATTGAAATTGTTGATAGCCGATCCATAGAAAAAAAAGACACCATAAAGGGTGAGGTATTGGTTGCTGTTGCGGTATTTGTAGGAAGGGTTCGCCTAATAGATAATTTTATGTGTGAAGTGTAGGCTGTAATGGTTTTTTTTTCTTTTTACGTATGGTATAATACGAGAAAACAGTCAAAGAGCGCTTTTGAGATAAAGGCAGTTCAAATATGAAAAAACATGCAAGATGTTTTTTCATAGGAGTCAAGAAAACAGCCAAGAGTATTGATGCTTATCTTGTAAGCATTACCTAAAGCTATTATGGCTGGGCGATTAAGAGCATATATAAAACATAAAAAGAAAAAATAGGTGAGTTTATGGAAGTCTACGCAGGTTTTGCGCAAGTTTATGATAGATTAATGGAAGATGTTGACTATGATAGGTGGGTGGATTATATTTTTGAGATATTTAAAAAATATAATGTGTCCCCGTCTCTTGTGGCAGAATTGGGTTGTGGAACAGGAAATATAACAAATAGGCTTACGAAAAAAGATATAGAAATGATAGGCATAGACCTTTCGGATGAAATGCTTGGTATAGCAAGGCAAAAGGCTGTTGAGGCGGATTTGGATGTATTGTACCTTTGTCAAGATATGCGAGAGTTTGAACTTTATGGCACTGTTGATGTAGTCCTTAGTTTATGTGATAGTATCAACTATATAACGGAAAAAGATGATTTGTTAGAAGTATTTAAGTTAGTAAACAACTATCTGGAGCCTAAGGGGCTGTTTGTATTTGACCTTAACACAGAATATAAATTTAAAAATATTTTAGGTGACAATGTTTTTGCACAGTCAGATGATGATATATCGTATATTTGGGAAAACAATTATGATGAGGACGAGAGAATTAACGAGTACTATATAAACTTTTTTATAAAAAATAGTGATAAAAAATATGAAAAAGTAGAAGAATGTCACTATGAAAGAGCGTACTGTGTGGAAGAAATAAAAGGATTGATAGAAGAAAGCGGAATGGACTTTGTAGATGTATTTGATGCGTTTACCTTCGAAAGTCCAAAAAATGACAGCCAGCGAATATATGTTATTGCCAGAGAAAAAGGCAAATAGCTTGGAGGAATATAATTAATGAAAGACTATATATTAAGAGCAACTGCCGCAGACGGTGCAATAAGGGCGTTTATGGCAACAAGTAAAGAAACAGTAAAAACAGCGCAAAAAATGCATGGTACAAGCCCTATAGCCACTGTTGCTTTAGGTAGATTGTTGGTAGCATCTGCAACTATAGGTACAACTTTGAAAAATGAAAAGGATCTTATAACCCTGCAAATTAAGGGGGACGGAGAGCTTAAAGGAGTTATTGCAACTAGCGACTGCAAGGCGAGAGTTAAAGGGTATGTTTTTAACCCTGATTACGAAGTGACCGAAGAGTACCCGAAAGGGCTGAGTGTAGGAAGTGCTATAGGCAAAGGGTTTTTGACTATAATAAAAGACATTGGTTTAAAAGAACCGTATTCGGGACAAATTGAGCTTGTAAGTGGTGAAATAGCCGAAGATTTAACACATTACTATTATAAAAGTGAGCAAATACCCTCAGCTATAGGCCTGGGTGTACTTATAGATACAGATTTAAGCGTAAGGCAAGCAGGCGGTTTTATGATACAGCTTATGCCAGGGGCTAGCGATAGCGTAATAGATGCTTTAGAAGAAAAAATAGCAAGAATGCCTAATATAACTGACCTTTATGATATGGGAAGGACTCCTGAAGATGTATTGAATATGATATTAGGAGATATGGGCGTAGAAATAACAGATAAAATACCAATGGAATTTTACTGTAACTGTGACAGAGAAAGAGTTGAAAGAGCGCTTATTTCCGTTGGTGCGAAAGATTTAGCGAAAATAATAGATGAAGATAAAAAAGCTAATCTTAAATGTCATTTCTGTAATGAATCCTATGATTTTAATGAAAAAGAATTAATAGAACTTTTAGAAGAGGCGCTGAAAAAATAAAGAGGTGACAGAGTGAAAAAAGATTACGCCTACGTGGTAAAAGCTATTGTGATAAGGGAGGACAAAATCCTTATTTTGCGTCGCTCAAAAGAAGAGCGGGAGAGTAGCTATATAAACAAAAATGCAGTATGGGATTTACCAGGAGGCGGAGTACGTTTTTTTGAAACAGGAGAAGATGCTCTTTTCCGGGAAATCAAGGAAGAAACAGGGCTCAAGGTCTGTCTTATTAAGCTGTTAAGTGCCAGGGACATAATACGTTCAAAGATACATTTGGTTATACTTACTCATATTTGTGTCTATACCAAAGGAGAAGTAGTTTTAAGCCCTGAACATGATAAGTATTATTGGCTTTCAATATCTGAAATGGAAGAAATGGATATACCTCAAAGAATGATACGTGATTTTAAAATTGCGTTAGCTGAATATAAGCGTAGTAAAGAGCTTTAGAAATTATCCTTGCGTGAAAAACGTGGGGATTTTTTTATAGCAAACCTTTGTGATAGGAGGGGAGGCGTATTAAGTTAAGGTGCAGTAATTTTTAAGATAGCTGTTGACAAGAGGGGTTAGTTATAGTAAACTGTGCAAGAAGTTATCGTTGTCTAACTTATTTTTTTAACAAAGGGTTAGATACTGCTAATTTTGAGCAGAACGTGATTTTACATTGTATTCTATGGTAGAAAGAACAACAGTAAAGAAAACGATTTGCAAAGATACATCAATAAGGTTAAAAACCCTTTGACTAGTCAAAGGAGCAGGGGATTATTATTAAATAATCTGCTTAAATATCAAACATATATAAGGAGAATTCACACATGAAAAAATCAATTTCACTTAAAGTAACAGCATTTGTAACAGTTTTTGCTATGATGTTAACAGGTTGTGCAGGTTCAACACCAGCAACTACAACACCAGCAGATACAACACCTGTAACAGCAGAGGAAAATGTACCAGAAGAACCGACAACAGTTGAAATAACAGACATTTACGGAACAGTAACAGTTCCAATAAAGCCAAAGACAGTAGTAGCTTTGGATAATAGAACTTTCCAAACATTAGAAGATTGGGGCATTGAATTAGCAGCGGCTCCAAAGCCTGTAATGCCTAGTGGTTTAGCGTATAAGACTGATGACGCTATCCAAGATGTTGGTTCTCATAATGAACCAAACCTTGAAGTTATAGCTGCTGTAAACCCTGACCTTGTTATTGTTGGTCAAAGATTTGCTAGCCGTTATGAAGACATAAAAGCATTAGTACCAAACGCAGCTGTTATTAACCTTAACTTCGACGTTTCTGTAGATGCGCAATCACCTGGCGATAACTTTGTGAACGGATTTAAAGATTCTACACTTGCGTTAGGACAGATTTTTGATAAAAATGCAGAAGCTGAAAAATTGGTAGCTGATTTTGAAGATGCTATTGCAAAAATTGAAAATGCGTATGACCCGTCACAAACAATTATGACCCTAGTAACTTCAGGCGGAAACATTCGTTTCTCCGCACCTATGGCAGGACGTGTTTGGGGACCAATGTACGAAATTTTTGACTGGACTTCATCACTATATGTTGAAGGTGTTTCTTCTGACCACCAAGGTGACGACATTTCTATTGAAGCAATTGCACAAAGTAATCCAGATTGGATTTTTGTATTAGACCGTGATGCAATGAATACTTCAGCAGACGGATATGTTCCAGCTTATGACCTCATAGCTGCTTCACCTGCTCTTGGAAACATAACAGCAGTTACTCAAAATCAAATGGTTTTTGCACCAAACGATACTTATACAAATGAATCTATACAAACTTATATCAAGTTATTTGCAGACATTGCAGACGCTTTGTCTAAATAAGATAAAGGGAGTATAGGAAGATGCCAAAAAATACAATGCAAAAAATCACAGGGGCTGAGACATCTCAGCCCCAACAGTATGAGAACAATAAGATATGGACTAAGTCCTTTGTATTAGCAGTTATTGCTGTTATTATATTAGGGCTTATATCACTATTTACAGGAGTTTATGATATACGCGGTCAAGAGGACGGAATGAGCATGTTCTTCATAACTCGTGTGCCAAGGACAGCAGCGTTAATGCTTACTGGTGCAGCAATGTCTATGGCAGGGTTGGTAACCCAGCTTATTACTCGAAACCGCTTAGTTGAACCAACTACAGCCGGAACCATTGAGTGGGCAGGGTTGGGACTTATTTTTGTTTATTTAATATTTCCTGCACCAACTTTGGTGCTAAGGATGACAGGGGCGATTATTTTCTCTTTTATAGGGACTATGGTTTTCTTTTTGTTTTTAAGAAGAGTTAAACTTCGATCATCTTTAATTGTACCAATTATAGGTATGATGCTTGGTGCAGTTGTTTCTGCAATTTCAACATTTATTGGACTTGCTTTCCAAATGACACAAAGTGTTGAAAACTGGTTTATAGGTTCTTTTTCCGCAGTTCAAATTGGAAGATATGAATATTTATGGCTAATTATAATAATTTCATTCTTTATTTTTATCTTTGCAGATAAATTGACTTTAGCAGGGTTAGGGGAAGATGTGGCAACAAGTCTTGGATTAAATTACAACAGGGTTATTATTTTAGGTACAGGTCTTATTTCTTTCGCAGTTGGTATTGTTGCCGCAGTTATTGGAAATTTGCCTTTTCTAGGTCTGATTGTACCTAATATTATTTCAATGTATAGAGGTGATAACCTTAGGAGCAACCTACCTTGGGTATGTATACTGGGAATGGGTGTTATTACTGTTTGCGATATTATTTCTCGTACAATTATAATGCCGTTTGAAGTTCCTGTTTCATTAATACTTGGAACCCTGGGCTCCAATACATTTATTATTATTTTACTTAAACAAAGGAGGCAGGGATGAGCGAACTTATACATAGTAGTGAAACTAATACGGAACGTGATTCCAGCCTTCATAATAAAAATAGAACAACCAGAGCTTTTCGTTCTAAAAAGGAAGAAAAACACTACTGGATTTTGTTAATAACATTGATTGTTTTAGGTGTTTTTGCCTCTTATGGGCTTTTAGTTTATAATAATCCTGTGCCAATAGATTCACCTTCTTTTATCCCTGTTGTTAGAAGGAGAATGGTAGCTATTACTGCAATGATTATTTCTGCAATTTGCCAAAGTTTGGCTACAGTTACCTTCCAGTCAAGTACAAATAATAGGATTATAACGCCCTCACTTTTAGGATTTGAGGCCCTCTATTCTACAATACACACTAGTACAATATTCTTTTTTGGTTCCATGGCATTTGTAGCGTTTAGTGGCAGTGTTGAAGGGTTTTTATTCCAAATTGTTGTTATGGTCGTTATGTGTTTGTTGCTTTATGGTTGGCTACTTTCAGGCAAATATGGAAATTTACAGTTAATGCTTTTAATTGGTATTATTATCGGAACAGGGCTAAGGTCTATATCAGCGTTTATGAGAAGGGTTCTGGCACCGTCTGAGTTTGACCTTTTGCAATCAAGATTGTTTGGCTCTGTAAGTAACGCAAATGCGGACTATTTTCCTATTGCAATTCCAATTGTAATAGTTGTGGCAATACTTGTTATTTTGTATTCTAAAAAACTAAATGTATTGTCACTTGGAAAAGTGCCAAGTATTTCTTTGGGAATTAATAACCAGCGAGGCACAGTATATGCTCTTATACTAGTGGCTATATTGATGTCAATTTCGACTGCTTTGGTTGGGCCACTTACGTTTTATGGATTTTTGGTTGCAACGATGACTTATCAAGTAGTGCCAACCTATGACCATCGATACATTTTCCCAATGGCGCTTGCTATAGGGTTTTTGATAATAACAGCTGCATACTTTTTCATGTATCATATATTTAGAGGTCAAGGTGTAGTTTCTATTATTATTGAAATGTTTGGTGGAATAGTATTTTTAATTGTATTGTTAAGGAAGGGAACGTTATGATAAATATTCGTAGTGCTAAAAAACTATATACAGCTGAGGTAGAAATTGGACCTTTAGATATTGAAATACCAAAAGCTGGATTTACTTCTTTAATTGGGCCCAATGGTGCAGGGAAATCCACAGCACTTTTGATGATTGGAAGGCTTTTGCATATGGACGGAGGTCAAATTGAGGTAGCTAATATGGATGTTACTTCATCTAAATCAGCAGACCTAGCGAAAATTTTGACTATTTTACGACAGGAAAACCATTTTGTAACAAGGCTTACTGTTAGGCAGTTGGCAGGGTTTGGTAGGTTTCCCTATTCAAAAGGTCGATTAACTAAAGAGGATGAGATGATTATTTCTAAATATATCGACTTTTTAGATTTAGCTGGTTTGGAAAACAGATATTTAGATGAGCTTTCAGGTGGTCAAAGGCAAAGGGCATATGTAGCAATGGTTTTGTGTCAAGAAACGGAATATGTGCTTTTGGACGAGCCCCTTAACAACCTTGATGTTGCACGTTCTGTTCAGATGATGAAACATTTAAGACAGGCGGCTGATGAATTTGGAAGAACAATTTTAACAGTTATGCACGATATAAATTTTGCGGCTAGATATTCTGATAGAATTTGTGCCATGAAAGATGGTAAAATTGCTGCATTTGGAACTGTGGAAGAAATTATGAAGCCAGAGCTTTTAACAGATATTTTTGAAACAAAAATAGAAATCCTTGATAGCTCAAATGGCCCAATAGCGATTTATTAGCTTGTTATATTTATTAAATAAAAACACGTATTATTATTTGTTAGACGATAAAAGATTTAATTAAAAAAACTTCAATTTAGTTGTTAGATGATAAAAGATTTAAAAAAGAAAACTCTAATTTAAATTTAAACAGGGTAGGACATTTTATGTCTACCCTGTTTTTAATATGCTGTTCTTATAATGAATTTGTCACCAGATTTTAAGCTATTAAACCGATGTATCAGAATCATCTTTTGAAAAACTTATTCTTTTTGTAAGTTCTATTTGGCTATTTAGCAGTGCACACCGTGTAACTGTATTTCTTCCGAATTTATTATTTATTTTATCCATGGCTTGTTCTGCCCTCTGTTTTTTAATATTAGTATTATCATCAAGTGATATTTGGCTTGTTTCATTTTCAGAAAGCCGATCAGCAGATAGCCCAAGCAGGAGCAGGGGCTCTTTTTTCCATATGATGTTAAAAAGCTCCACAGCAGTGGAGTATATAACGTCAGTATTATCAGTGGAATTTTTGATTGATATTTGTTTTGAATATCGCTTAAATGTATTGGTTTTAATGGAAATAGATATACCATTTGCATACATTTTTTTCCGCCTCAGTCGTTGGGCTACATTTTGTGACAATGCCAATAGTACCTTGTACGCCCCTTCTTTAGTTGTGACATCATAAGGCACTGTAGTTTCGCTACTTATGCTTTTATATATATGGTGGTGGTAAATGGGTGCAACATAAGAATCCGCAACGCCATTTGCGTGGCTTTTTATAACTGTACCATTGCTTTTAAATTCGCGCTCTAAAATGTTGTTGTCATATGTTGCTAGTTGACCGATTGTAAATATTCCGAGGTGGTTAAGTTTCGCTGTAGTTTGTTTGCCTACCATAAACAGTTTTGATACAGGCAAAGGCCACATTTTTTCTTTTATTTCATGGGCGTAAATTGTATTTATCTCGTCTGCATGTCCAAGTTCACCTGCCATTTTTGCCAATAACTTATTAGGCCCGATACCTATATTTACTGTAAAACCAAACTGCTTTTTAATTTTCTCTTTAATACTTGTGGCAACATTTTCAGCATTGCCCCAAAGTCTTTCCATTCCTGTATAATCAATAAAGCATTCGTCAATACTAAATATTTTAAGCCTATCGCTGTAGTAAGATAAAAAAGTAAATAGCATATTTGAGTTTTTGCTATATAAATTATAGTCAGGGGGAACAATTACAAGAGACGGACATTTTTTTAAGGCGCTTACAATAGGTTCTCCTGTAACAATGCCATATTGCTTTGCCAACAAACTTTTTGCAAGAATAATTCCATGACGAACTTTTTCGTCTCCGCCTATTGCAGAAGGTACTGTGCGCAAGTCTAAAGAACTACCGAGTTTTAGCTCTTTAACGGCAGTCCAACTCAAAAAAGCACTATTTACATCAACATGAAATATAGTTTTTTCCATAACTAAGCACCCGAATAGAATTTTATTAGATTGTAGCACGAACTAACGTTCCTGTAAAGCGGAAAAAACTTGCAGATTTAAAGGAAACAATGTATAATATTTTAGATTAATTAACCGAAAGGGTGATAGTATTGGATAAAAATCCTGTTGTTACAATGAATATTAATGGAGACGATAAAATTGTTTTAGAGTTGTATCCGCAAGTTGCGCCAAACACTGTAAATAACTTTATTTCTCTTGTAAAAAAAGGCTACTATAACGGACTTGGTTTTCATAGAATAATTGAAGGTTTTATGATACAAGGAGGTTGTCCAGAAGGCACAGGAATGGGCGGACCTGGGTATGGCATAAAAGGCGAGTTTGCACAAAATAGCTTTGCAAATGATTTGAAACATGAGCCTGGAGTTATTTCAATGGCAAGAAGTATGCGCCCTGATTCTGCGGGAAGTCAGTTTTTTATTATGCACAAAAATTCGCCTCATCTTGACGGAGCGTATGCGGCTTTTGGCAAAGTTACAGAGGGTATGGATGTAGTTAACAATCTTGCGACAATAAAGATCGGACGAGGCGATATGCCCGCTGAACCACAAATAATGACAGAGGTTACAGTTGAAACATTTGGTGTTGAATATTCGGAACCTGAAAAATGTTAATAATAAAGCCGAGTTGTTAAAAAACAATTCGGCTTTACTTTACAGCTTTATTTTAATTTGAAGGACTGACAGTCAGTACATTGATCCATTGTAGGATTAGCTTCGTGAGTACCAACAGTAATACAACCTAAAGAACAGTATTCTTCTTGGTTGCAATGGTGATGGCACTGAGCTACGTGACATTTAATACTTTTATTTGAATTCATTTAAAAGGACCTCCTTTCTAAATGGGATAAAAGTATTATGTCCAGATTAAATTTTTTTATTTCACTTGGGGGAAAAAATTATGGAAAAATCAAAAGTTTATTTCACAGATTTAAGAGCAAAACCTGGAGAAAATTTATTGCAAAAATTAGAAAAATTGGCAAAAGCCGCAGGTATCGAAACAATTGATTTTGATAAAAAATTTACAGCTATTAAAATTCATTTTGGCGAACCTGGGAATTTAGCATATTTAAGACCTAATTACTCTAAGGTAATTGTTGATTTAGTTAAAAGTCTTGGAGGCAAAGTATTTTTAACAGATTGTAATACTCTTTATGTAGGCAGAAGAAAAGACGGTTTAGAGCATTTGGACGCTGCTTACGAAAACGGTTATAATCCTTTTGCTACAGGTTGCCATATGATTATAGCAGACGGAATTAAAGGAACAGATGAAGAATTAGTGCCAATTAATGGCGAATATGTAAAAGAGGCAAAAATAGGAAAAGCCATTATGGACGCTGATATAGTTATTTCCTTAAACCACTTTAAAGGCCATGAAGGCGCAGGTTTTGGTGGCGCAATTAAAAACATAGGTATGGGTAGCGGAAGCCGTGGCGGAAAAATGGAAATGCACTCTGACGGTAAACCATTTGTAGCAGGTAAAAAATGTGTTGGCTGTAAAAAATGTATCCAAATGTGTGCCCATAACGCAATCGAATTGATAGAAAATAAGGCGAAGATTGACCATGACAAATGTGTTGGTTGTGGACGCTGTATAGCTATGTGTGTATTTGATGCAATTAGAACTGATTTCTCAAATACTACAAATGATTCCTTTAACTGTAAAATGGCAGAGTATGCTCAGGCAGTACTTCAGGATAGACCTCATTTTCACATAAACTTTCTTATTGACGTATCACCGTTTTGCGATTGCCATTCAGAAAATGATTTGCCGATTATACCGGATGTTGGAATGTTTGCTTCTTTTGACCCTGTGGCAATTGATATGGCGTGTGCAGATATGGCGAACAAACAGCCTGTTATGCCTGGTTCGGCGTTAAATGATGACAAGCATGATGACCACTTTATACATATGCACCCAACCACTGACTGGAAAGTCTGTCTTAACCATGCTGAAAAAATCGGCATAGGCACAAAAAAATATGAATTAATAAAAATGTAGTTGTTATTTAGGAAAACACATACTTGTGTGCTTTAAATGCTAGTTTCTGTATAGCATTTTGGAGTAGTACAAAAGTATGTGTTTTTTTGTTAGATTTTAAAAGTAAACAGAAACAATAAGAGGTTTTTGTGAAATAGTGCTGAAAATATTTTTTTTATTAAGGCAAGAAGGGGGTTTATTACAAGTGTAGAATAATAAAAACTATAAGTAAAGATAAAAAGTGTTAAATATTTGATGCAACAAAGAACATTTTTAAGCAAACATAACATATGGGGAGGTAGATTTTATGAAAGTTTATGCTACAGGTGAAGTAAGAAACATTGTGATTTTGGGTCATAGTGGTTGCGGAAAAACTTCGGTAACTGAGTCAGCACTGTATTCTTCAGGTGCAACAAAAAGACACGGCAAAGTTAATGAAGGAAACACAACCAGTGATTATGACCCTGAAGAAGTTAAAAGAAAAGTTTCAATTCAAAGCTCAATAATACCTGTTGAATGGCTGAGTACCAAGATTAACTTCATTGATACACCCGGTTATTTTGACTTTGTTGGAGAAGTAAAAAGTGCAATAGCGGGTGCAGATGCTGCTATTGTAGTTGTTTCGGGGAAATCAGGGCCTGAGGTTGGTACGGAAAAAGCGTGGGATTACTGTGAAGAGAATGCAATGCCAAGAATGGTTTTTGTAAACCAAATGGACGATGAAAATGCGGACTTTAATACTGTGCTTGGACAAATGCGTAAAAAATTTGGAAAAGCAATAGCACCGTTCCAGATTCCTTTGCGTGATGAAGAAGGTAAATTTGTTGGATTTATTAATTGTATCGAAAGAGATGCAAGAATTATTCAAGACAGCAACGCAGGTAAAATACTTGTTGAGGCTGAGATTCCTGAAATTATGTTAGGCGAGGTTGAAAGTTTAAGAGGTATGCTTGTTGAAGCAGCAGCAGAGGCAGATGACGAACTTCTTGAGAAATTTTTCAACGACGAAG
>JGI994J12354_10002783_pt1 | contig 16714 bp, 21 predicted proteins | sample IntmicLarv3ML3BL_FD_12354 | JGI IMG/M metagenome (IMG submission 12354) | reverse complement strand
TGTACTTGTTTTATCGATATGCCTTACGGTAAAGTAATCTAGGATACCTTCCGGCAGTAATAATTCGTAACCTGTGTTCATAGCACAAATTTATTACTTTTTTTTTGCCCTCCACAAATTTTCGGGTTGATCCTATTTTCTACCCAAAACTGCGTTTTAGGGCAAAAAGAAAACCTCAGTAATCGTTTGATTTACTGAGGTTTTCTTAAAATTGCTTGATTTTTTGCGGTATGGACGGAAGATGAACGAATCATCTAATTGCCACATATCTAATATTTTATATTAATCAAATACTCAGTCCCATGCTATATCCCAAGAGGTAATATCTCTATATTTCTCTTTTCTACATAGCCGTATGAACTACTTTGCAAATGTAGCAATTCTTCTGCGAATATTAACCTAAAGACTCAACTTTATTTTTCTGCCTAAATTCAGAAGGGCTTATACCACGATATTTACGAAAAAGTTTATTCATGTGGCTTTCATCTGTAAATCCGAGTTCAAAAGCTATTTCATTTATCCGCAAATCACTGAAAAGCAAGCGTGCTTCTATGAGCTTCAATCTATAGTTTATAATGTATTGCTGCATTGTTTCATTTGTGTGCTTTTTGAAATAACGCCCCAAGTAAAACTCTGATATGCCGAAATGGTTAGCCACCGTTTTGGCACGAAGTTTTTCAGGATAATATATATTACTCTGAATATATTGAAGTATATCCAATGTTCTTGCTTCAGAGCAGGAATTTACCTTTTCAGGTAAAATCTTAGCAATATTTCGCGCAACAACAATAATAAGCGTATTTACCAACTGGGTTATCAGCTCATGATTATACAAATCCTTATTAATATGTTCTCTCAGAATAGCTTCAATTAAAGGTCTAACCAAATTTTTATCACTTTGATTGCGTAAAATACATCCCGGTTTATGATTGGCGTTATCCAAAATAAACTCCAATCGCTGTATATTGTCCGAGTGTAACATATTAGATTTGATGTATATGTCATTAAACTTTATGAAAAAGAATTTGGTAGTTTCTTTTACGTCAAATGAATGACAATCTTGTGGAGTAATCAAAAATAAATGTCCATTGTGATAGTCAAAAACATTATTGTTGATACACTGCAAACCGCTTCCCGATACAATATATACTAACTCAAAAAAGGAATGTTCATGTTCTTGTAATGACGGAGACTCGTCGAGTTCCTGATAGACGACTTCAAACGGTTTATGTAAATTTTCTTTCTTCATGCTGCAAATATACAACAAAAACGAAAAATAATACCACAAACGACCGCTTGTTGAAGTATAATTTTGCACCGTAATTTAAAAATAGAACAATATGAATTTATTAGAATTGATTTCAGCAAGACGTTCTATTAGGCAATATCTACCTGATGACATTGAGCAGGATAAAATAGATTATCTAATGGAATGCGCTCGGCTTGCTCCTTCGGCAGCCAATTTTCAACCGTGGAAATTTTTAATCGTTAAAGATTCCGAGACGAAAGTGTTATTGCAGAAAAGTTATCCTGCTAAATGGTTCACATCTCCGCCTGTTTACATTGTTGCTTTAGGCGATAAAGAGCTATCGTGGAAACGCCAATATGACGAAAAAGACCACTATGACATAGACCTTGCTATTGCATTGGAACACATTGTTTTGGCGGCAACAGAAAAGGGCTTAGGCAGTTGTTGGGTATGCGACTTTAAAGCTGATTTATGTCATGAGCTACTTGCTCTACCTAAAAATCTTGTTCCTGTTGCAATAATAACGATTGGCTATCCTATGAAGAAAGGAGAAAAGGTAACAAATAGAAAAACAATAAATGAAATAACAGAAATACTATAAAATTATGAATGCAAAAAGAATAATATTTTATCTACTAACTCTTTTAGCCACAGGTAATATTATGGCGCAAGGGTCAAATAACAACAATTTAATTAATAAAAACATGCAAAAGAAAATTTTATTTGTGGTTACAAGCCACGACAAAGTGGGAAATACAGGAAATCCAACGGGATACTATTTATCAGAAGTATCGCACCCTTGGAAAGTGCTTATTGATGCAGGATATGAAATTGACTTTGTCAGCCCCAAAGGAGGAAAAGCTCCTGTTGATGGATTCGATTTAGAAGACCCTGTAAACAAGCTATTTTGGGAGAATAAAGCCTATCAGGAAAAAGTAAACAATACAATGAAACCGTCGCAGGTTAATACAAATGATTATTCAGTTATCTATTATGCTGGAGGTCATGGAACAATGTGGGATTTTCCCGACAACACAGAACTTATGGAGATTGCCCGAAAGATATATGAAGCAGGTGGTATTGTTTCCGCTGTATGTCATGGACCGGCAGGTCTTGTCAATCTAAAATTGAGTAATGGCAAATATCTTGTAGATGGAAAGAAAATCAATAGCTTTACTGATGAGGAAGAAAAATCAATAAATTTAGAAAATCTTGTTCCTTTCCTTTTGGAAACTAAATTAATTGAACGTGGAGCAATTTTTGAAAAATCAGACTTATGGCAACCTCATGTAACGATTGACCAAAGGGTTATTACGGGTCAAAATCCACAATCGGCAGAAGGTATTGGTAAGGCTATCTTACAAGAACTTAACTAAATAATAATGTTCAGGTCGTACAGTTTTCGACCTGAACATTATAGTTTTACAGCCACCCTTTATTTTCGAGATATAGAACAAGTTATTTACCTTTAAATTCATGTTCATGAATGATTTATTACGAACGAGGTTGTTCATTTTATTAACTGAATCCTCGCAAGAATTAACAAACAGAGATATTCAAAATGCTTATGTAGATTTTGTCAAACAAGTAGAAACAATTAGCTCTGAAAATGATTACGAAAAAATCTATCGGAATTTGAGCATTACTCGTATTGAGTTTGCATCTTTGGAATCTATTCTTCAGTACGAGCAGGGGAAAAAATGCGCTTAAAAAAGCATACCTGCAAAAAATATTATCTTTCCTTGACTCCGAACTGGAACTGTTATCATTGAAAATCCACTATCCCGAACAGTTTCAAAACTCTAAACAACAAACATTTCAATCATCTTTATTTGTCATATCCAAGTTTTCAAATCTGGGAATTATGGGTATGACAGAAATCCTTACGGCTTTATGCTTATTAGGCGGCATTGAAACCCGAGAAGGTAAAAATCCACCAACAATAGCTTTTGCCGATGTATTTGAACAAGCATTCGGATTTAGCTTCAATGGTATTTATGATTGTCAAAGAGAGCTATTCAAACGGAAAGAGTATAATCTGACAAAAACACTTGAAGCTCTTAAAAACGTTCTTGTCAAAGAGTATAAAAAACGAAAGGCGGAGGAAGCTAAGAAAAAGAAGATGAAAAAAGATGATTTTGTAAGCGATTGAAATAAAGCCGTTTGCAATTTACGCATAGAGGGGTCATTACCAGACTCCTCTATTTTTTTTGCTTTGTTCTGCCGTCCTTTGCTTCGTCAATCGATTGAAAACAAAGAGTATTAATTTTATAAACGAAGCAAATCATGTATATAGACAATGAAGATTTTGAAACATGGATGAAAAAGCTATCCAAGAAATTGAGTGAAATCGGTAAGGATATAAAATCACTTATTAACACAAGCGAAGTATTTGACGAAGATGAGAAGCTACTCGACAATCAGGATTTAGCCTTTCTTTTGAAAGTATCCTGCCGAACCCTCCAACGATACCGAACAAGTAAGAAACTCCCTTATTTTATGGTTGGTCATAAGACCTATTACCGAACTTCCGATGTACGGGAGTTTGTGCGTTCACACATGGATTTTCGGACGTGGCAAGAATTTGATAAAAAGCATCCAAAGCCTAAAGACGAGGATAAAACCAATGAAAATAATGAATGATTCTGCTATTTGTGATTTAAGCAGAATCAAGCAGATGAAGGAGGCTTGTATTTTGTTTATGCCTCCTGTCTAACGCTCCGCATTTCACAAAAACAACTTCGCCTTTCGGCTCTGTTCATTTCATGAAATTAAGCAAGAGGGAACTGGACTTTGTCCTGTTCTTCCTCTTGCCCTGCGGGGCAAAGCCTTCGGCTTTAGCGTGTTATAAAAACACGCTGTTATAGCACTTGCTATAATTCGAATCGATATACAATTCTATTTTAATGAGTTAGATGTACAAATATCTATAAAATAGTTATAACAATGAGTACTCAGCATCGAAAAACCATATTCACAACTATCGCCATAGAAAAGGCAACGAACAAACTTATCGAAAAGCTATGTAAACGCTATTCGCTGAAAAAGGGAGAAATAGTAAAACTCGCTTTTCTGTATTTGGAAAAGGCTTGTATCAATCCTGCCGAAGCTCCCGAATCTGTAAAATCGGAACTTGCCAAGATTAACAAGCGGCAGGATGATATTATCCGCTTCATCCGACACTACGAAGAAGAACAACTAAATCCGATGATACGAACAAGCCATTCGGTAGCGGTCAAGTTCGGCAGTACCGCCAAAACATTAGAAACGCTTATTCTCTCACAGTTAGAGCAGAACCAAGAGAAGCATAACACTATACTGCAACGGATAGGCGACAAAATCAATGAACACGCCAATGTGATAAACAGTCAGGGTAAGCAAATAGGAACACTACACCAAATACAGAAAAAAGACAATGCAAGACTTTTGAAATTGATTAGTCTGTATTCGGAACTCGCCACTTGCGGAGTAATGGACGGCAAACGGAAAGAGAGTCTAAAGGCTGAAATAATCAACCTTATAAACGAAAAATAGTCATGAACATAGACTTTCCGCCACCATCCAAAGGAACATATAATAATGCAGGCAGTAGCCGAAAGCTATGCAACTACATGGAACATGAGGATTTAGAACGTATGGAAAAGAGTATCTATACAGAGGGATTTTTTAATCTGACGGATGATAATATCTATAAATCGCAGATTATAAAAGATATAGACAGTAATATCGGTCAATTATTAAAAACAGATGCCAAGTTTTATGCTATCCATGTCAGCCCATCGGAGAAGGAACTCAAAGCAATGGGTAATACCGAACAGGAACAAGCCGAAGCCATGAAACGGTATATCCGTGAAGTAGTTATTCCTGAGTATGCCAAGAATTTTAATAAAGGATTATCGGCAAAGGATATAAAATTTTATGGCAAAATACATTTTGACCGCAACCGTTCCGACAATGAATTGAATATGCACTGTCATTTGATTATCAGCCGTAAAGACCAATCAAACAAAAAGAAACTGTCGCCACTTACCAATCACAAGAACACAAAAAAAGGAGCAACCAAAGGAGGATTTGACAGAAAAAAACTTTTTCAACAAGCAGAGAAAGGTTTTGATAAGCTATTCAGCTATGATAGAAAACTATCCGAATACTTTGAATACTACAACACAATGAAGAACGGAAGTATAACCGAGCAAATTAAAATGCAGGAACAGCATATTTCCGATGAAAGAAAAATGAATGAATGTAGTCAAACAGGCATATATGCAGATAAGCAGACAAACATCTCTGAAAACAAGCAAGAAAATAACTTTTCAAACAATAATGAAAATAAGCAAGGTTCCAACACAACCGATTTAGGGTTATCCTCTGTATTAGACTTATTTACGCCTAATGTCAGCAACAAAGAGGAAGAACAAATTCCGATGAAAAAGAAAATAAAGAAGAAACGCAAGGGGCGAAACTTATAAATGTAGTAGCCTCATAATGAAGTTCGTTTGAATTTAAACATAAATTACTGCTATTATTCTGATATTTACTACTTTTGTAAAAAAATATCATATGGCTTCAATTAATCCTAATTCAGACAGACAATATATTGATAACCTAAATATAGACGAAGTAAGCAATTTCCCAAAATACTTAAAAAGTATAGAATTAAAACCCTTTAGGCATATATCAGACCTGAAAATTGATTTCATTCATCCAATCTCAATACTAACAGGAAGTAATCGGATCGGTAAATCTACAATTTTAATTGCAATTGCTTGTAGCCATTTTCGTTTTGATAAAAGGAATCCTTCAAATGGTATATTAGAAAGGTTTACATGGGGATCTATCATGAGATTTACTAAATACGACAAGCAACTTTCTGATTGGTCATACTGGCTTGAGTATAGAATTGGGACAAGAATTGATAAGAAGAGAGGGCAGCGAAAGTCAGCCACTAACAAATGGAATGGAATTGCAAAAAAAGAATCGCAAATAAAAGATAGACAAGTCGTTTTTATTGATCTAGATAGAATTTCTCCTATAAGAAATTCAGCACAGCATCTCTATACTTTAGCAAAGCAAGCCCCTTTATCTGATATTTCTATTACAAACAAACAAAAAGTATTTGACTATCTTTCATATATTCTAGAAGAGAGTTTTGAGATTAATAAAATTGTTCAATTTACAGATAAAGAAGTGTTCCGCTATAAAAATTCTAATGAATATTCTAGCTATAATTCTGCTTCTGGTGAAGATGTTTTGACTAGAATATTAATTGATGTAGTAGAAGCGGACAGGAATGCTTTAATATTGATTGATGAAATTGAAATCGGATTACACCCTAAAATACAAAGAAGATTAGTTGATATTTTGTATTTCATTGCTAGAACTGAACATAAGCAATTCGTAATTTCCACTCATTCACCCACAATAATTAGTTCTTTCAATCAGAAATCAAGAATATTTATAGAACGACAAAATAATGGGATGCTAAAATCAATACCTGAAATTAGCACAAATGCAGCATTTACAAAAATGGATTCGCGCTCTTATCCTCTTATAAATTTATATTGTGAAGACGATATTTCTGAAAGTATCATAAAGAAAGCTATTGTTGAAATTCAAAATATAAAAAACATATCAAATTTTGGAGAGTTTATCAACATAATAATCTCTGGGTCAGCAGATAAGACTTATACTAATTTTATAGTTGATAAGCGGACCTATGATGCTAAAAAAATTAAAACAGGTTATGCTTGTATTCTAGATGGGGATATGAAAAACAATCCTTTGTATCCAATAGATGCTCTTTTATTTTTTATTTTCTCAGATAAAGCACCAGAAAAATTTCTTCTGGAAAAATTTCTTACAAACAATCCTAATCCAACTCTAGAATATCATTTAGAGAATACGAATCCTCATGCCCTTTTCAACAAAATGGTGGAATGTTCTGTCGCTGTTGACCGTAACAATGCTTTTGATATTTGCTGGAATAATTTTTTGCAAACGACAGAAGGAGTTCAATATTTCAACGATTTGCAATTGTTTCTACAAGATGCTTGCTCTCACTTTTCTCCAGATTTATAAATTTCATAGATAATAGAAATTAATATAATCCTTTCTTTATCTGTACACAAAGGTATATTCCAAGAACGAAACGTCAAGGCTAAACCCTTCGGGTATTTTGCCAAATCTTCCTTTTTCGCACACGAAAAAGAGTATTTACCAAAATAGCCTTGCCTTATTCATTCTTTCCATAAGAGGGATGTTTAACAGATAAAAAAGGGGAAAAATATGTTGGGGATTTGCGCTGTATAGTAAGTGAGGCATATATGTTGATAACTAAAACTGTATCATTGTATTGAAAAATCAAAAACAAATCAATATATTTGCAAAACACATCAAAAATTTGACGAATGGAATTAAATAGGTTAAAAGTTGTACTTGTAGAAAGGAAAAAAACGGGCAAATGGCTTGCGGAAACGTTGGGAAAGAACGAAGCAACAGTTTCTCGATGGTGTGCAAATGTTTCTCAACCTTCGCTTGAAACTCTGTTCGCTATTGCGAAAGTTTTGGATGTTGATGTGAGAGAATTGTTGGTTGGGACGAAGGTGTGATATTACTCTTAGATAGTATAGATTATCAAAACATCAAAGAAATATGGTTGAAATAAGAGAAGAAGCGTTTAAATATTATTTCCATTTTATGCAAAAAAGAATGGATATTTTCTGGGAACGCTACGAGGGTTCTGTATATCCATGGACAGATGATCCTATTTTAAAAGTTCATAAATTCACTAATGTATATCGTTCAAGTGACAGAGTTAGTCAATATTTAATAAAGAATGTAATATACAATAATGAGGAAAAATATACAGAAGAAGATATTCTTTTAAGAATCTTGATATTCAAAGTTTTTAATAAAATAGAAACTTGGGAATATCTAAAAGAAAATTTTGGAGAAATAACTGTAAAAAAATTCAATTCAAATGAAATAAGCAAATTATTATCAGATCGCATTTCTCAAAAGCCTATCTTCAATTCAGCATATTTAATGACAGGCTGTCATCAAGATTTTTTGCAATATCCGTCAAAACATGAAAGGTGGCTAGTGATGATAGATAGAGAATTCATTAAAAATAAATTATTCAATAAAATAATCAAGTCAAAATCGTTAAAAGATATTTTCGATCTCTTATGTGAATGCCCTTTTATTGGTGATTTTTTGGCATACCAATACGCAATAGATTTCAACTATTCGAATGTCATAAATTTTGATGAAAATAGCTTTGTTAAAGCAGGAATTGGAGCTATTCGAGGAATAAAAAAATGTTTTTTGGAAACCAATGGTTATTCCAATGAAGACTTAATACGATACACCAAAGACCACCTTGATATTTATCGAGAAAAATACGGCTATACCAATTTTAAGAATTTGTTTGGGCGAGAACCAACTCTGATAGATATACAAAATTGTTTTTGTGAAACAGATAAATACTTACGAGTTAAGATGCCGGAATTAAATATTGGCAATACGAGAATTAAGCAAAAATATAAAAAGCATATATCAGATGTGGACTATTTTTTTCCACCGAAGTGGGATATTAACAAAAATATTGAAGATAAATGTATACCGCAGAATACAATGGAATTAACTCTTTTTTAATTGGGATGTCTCAAATCCTACTTGATGAGGGTGTTGAAAGAAATACAAGAGGTCATAAGTGCTGGGAACTTCCCGAACCTGTGATGATAAAGATAAAAAATCCTTTATCTCGTTGGGTTACTATTCCTGACAGAAAATGGAATCTATTTTTACCTTATGCTGAATCTCTTTGGTTAGCTACTGGTAGAAACGATTTGAATTTCATTAAATACTATTTGTCTAAAATGGAAGATTTCTCAGATGATGGAGAGTTTTTAAGAGGCGGATATGGCCCTAGACTACGCTTTTATAATGGAAATACAGTTGATTATAAAAAGCCTTCTATAGAAAAAGAAATTAAATACAATCAACTTGACCAGTTTAGCTATATTATAAAAAGCTTTGAAAAAGATCCGTATACACGTCAAGCAGTAATAACAATAGGAGATCCTCCAAAAGATTGTTTTAGTTCGGATAATGAAATAAAACAAACAAAAGATATTCCATGCACAAGGACTTTACAATTTATGAAGAATTCTCAAGGAGATAAACTAAATCTAACAGTATATATGCGCTCTAATGATTTTATATGGGGAGCAAGTGCCGTTAATATGTTTAACTATATGTTTATGCAAGAATATTTTGCCCAAATTCTTGGATTAGAAGTTGGCGAATACTTCCATATAGCAAACAACTTACATTATTACGACAATCATAAATATTTAGTAGAAAAATTGTCTAAAGTTGAGGATTTTGAGGATGACGCATTTTGTTATAAAAAGAATTTTAGTTCTTTAAATGAGTTTGATAACAATGTGGAAAAATTATTAAAATGGGAAAATGAAATACGATTCGGAAAAACGAATAAAATAATAGAATTTGACGATGATTTTTTTAACGATTGGGCAAAGATTCTATTTGTTAAAACAAACCGAGAAAGAATCGACTTTACCAATCCTATTTTATCCAAATTAGTAGAAAACCACTTAAAATAAATAAGATGACAAAAGAAGATATTAAGATTGTCACTGATGACGTTTCCGAGATGCTTATCAAAAAAAATGAAGATTATGGTAGTGCGAGTTTTGATCTTGGCTTAAATGGGAATATGGTTCATATTTATGACAAGGCTTGTCGTTTTAAATCGCTTATAGAAAAAACAAACAAGGGTTTGAATCCTAATTTTGAATCTATTGAGGATACTCTAAAAGATTTATTAGGCTACGCCATTATTGGACTAATAATTTTAAAAGAAGAAAAAAATGTTGATAGCTGATTATCCTATAATAGGTAAGCATTTAGACAGGGATTTTGTGAATGATATTTTCAAAGAAATTGAAAACACAAAAATTCCATACATGAGCAATGAAACCATACGACTAATAAAAAAATACAGAAGAAAAGACTCCAAATTAAATGATGTAAAATCATTATGGAAAAGCTTATTGATTGACGCTATCTCTATTTTAAAAATCAATGATGCTCGAGAAAAAATATACGATGAATTATCAAATGGCAAGATATTGACCCGAGAAAAATTTGACAAAATACGAAAAATAAGCTCGTATGGGATTGATGAACTAGGAAATTATTTGGATGATTTTATTGATTTTGAATCTGTATTATATGGAACGGAAAAACATTATAGAGATCATGTAAATCACGTTTTTCAAGTATGGGCAATAGGTCTTCCGACAATAGAAAAAAACATAAGATTAAATGATGATTTTTCGATTGATTATAAATTTAATTTTCATTTTGAAATTACAAAAAATAAGAATCTTAAAATATCCGAAAGTGAATTATGGGCGATGTGGATCATTATTGCATTGTGTCATGACTTAGGCTACCCTATTGAGAAATCTTCAAAAATTAACAAGCAAACAAAAAAAATAATATCTCATTTTGGAAGTATTCAGTTTACTGAACTTGACTATAATTTCAGCATATTAAACACATTCTTAGTTGAAAAATTCTTAGACATAATTTCCTCTAAAGTATATAGACGTGAAACAACAGAAAGCATTGAGGCAAGAAATCATACCGAAAATGAGAAACCTAATGCTGAAGAAATGACAACTAAAAAAAATGTGATCGAAAAAGCGCATCCTAATTTTGCATGCACTACTTTTATTCAGACAAAGTACAGAGATAAACTCTCAAAATCTTTAGAAGAATATAAACATGGCATCTTTTCTAGCTTGTTGCTCTTCAAAAATTTAACGTACTTTCTTGAAACTGATTATTATGTTGGAAATGAAGAACTAAAGGCTGAGGATGCTCGTCAATTCTATATAAGAAAAGAGATTTTACGTTCGATAGCGGGTCATACTTGTCCAAAGATGTATCATATAGAATTAAATACTTTGGGGTTTTTGCTGGTTTTATGCGATGAACTACAAGAATGGAATCGTCCTAACTTTGAGGCTCTTGTTACAATCTCTCAAGAAAATGAGCCTGATGTCAAAATACTAAATTTACACTTTGAGGAGGATAAACAAATTATTCATATTGAAATGAGGTATATAACAGAAGATAAACCGAGTTCTTATGAAGAGTATCTTATAAGAAGTAAGTTTAAGAACATTCATTATCTATTGAGGAGTGCCGTAAACGACATTAAAAGAAAAATCACATTTCAATGGGATATGTATGTAAATAAAAGCAAATATCAATTTATTTTTAATTCGAATAAAGTCTCTCTAGAGCAATTGAAAGTAAATAAAATAGACGAAAAAGGACTTGAAACAAACTTTGATATATACATATAATTAGAAAAAATTATGAAAAGTAAGAATGCTTTCATAAGCCATCACGGCAAAGATGAAGAACATATTGGTAAGTTAAAATCCTTACTGGAGTCAAAAGGCTATCAATTGAAGAACAGTTCCATTGATAGTAGCAAACCCAATGATGCTCATAATAAAGAGTATATTAAAAGTCTTTTACGACCTCGGATTGAATGGGCAGGCACTGTAATTTGTTTGATTGGAGATAAGACTGCGACAAGAGAATGGGTTGATTGGGAAGTAGAGCATGCTGCAAAAGAAGGGAAAAATATTGTTGGTGTCTTTTTACATGGCGCAAGCGATTCAGATATCCCAGACAGTATTAACCAGTATGCCGATTCTATTGTATGTTGGAATAGCGACAAAATAATAAATGCGATTGAAGGAAAAGGTACTTTTGAAAATTCAGATGGCTCATCTCGTTCTACGTTCGGGAGTGTTCCAAGAGAAACATGCTAATATAAATGAATAAAGGTTATACTTATATTGTTAAACGAGATTATGGATTTGCACCAAATCCATTTGGAGGAGCGTGTACTTTAGCCACATGTAAACCCGCTATTAGAAAAAATGCAGTTCCAGGTGATTATATTTTTGGTATATCTCCTAAAGCATTGGGAAATAAGTTGGTCTATGCGATGAAAGTTCATGAAAAAATAACTTTTAACGAATATTGGGCTGACGAAAGATTTCAATTCAAAAAACCTATAATGAATGGTACTCCCAAAACAGCATATGGTGATAACATATATTATTTAGACTTCAAACGTAATATTTGGCATCAAAGCGACTCTCATCATAGTTTTGAAGGAGGTGTTGTTAACAGAACAAACTTAAATAGAGACACTTCTTCAAATGCTGTTTTGATTGCTTTTGAGTTTTTCTATTTTGGATCGACTATTAGAGATGTGCCTAAAGAATTTGAAACTATTCTGACAAAAACAGGAGATAAACATTATCCATTAGGGATAGGTCACAAACCTCTTTTGGAAGAGGAATGTATTCCTATTTGGAACTGGCTCAAAGCGGAATATTCTTATGGTATTGAAGACTTTCCTTTATTATTTAAAAAAGGCTTTGAGCGATATGATGGTAATTCGTAATACTATAGACAATTTTACTCATTTTTCCGTGCAAACCATTGGGTATGTTCTCGAGAAAAAGCATTTTCACAATTCATTATATAGTCTGAGAATTCAAATTCATCATTAAATATTGTAACTTCTGATTTTATTAATACAATCTCATGTGCAGTCAATGAATACGAAGAGGATAACTCATTATGTTTTTTGGCTTGTAGCCATGTTAGTACAGAAGAAGCCCCTGCCGCTATAACCTCAATAGGCAACTTCAATTCAGGCTCTTTTATATTATACAATAAAAGAATTATCGCCAAGGCATGAAGTCCGACTGTGATCCAAAACCAAAGATTAGCTCTTTGTTTATTATATTTAGCTTTTTTTGTATACCACAATGCTTGGTTAGTAATTCTTTCTTGTTTATAAACATTAAATCGCTCTTCTATGGTAAGCCTTCTCACTTGAATCATTTTTTCAGAAATAGGATCTTCTACACTTGCTCCTATTCCTAATCGACCCATTAAACTTTCATTCTGTCTTAGAATAGTTTTCAAATCATTTACGAAGTGTGTTCTCATTGTTTCTACTTTTTCGCAATCCACATAAGGTTCGGCTCGCATCATCCACCGCCAAGAACGTGTTTTTACGGATTCGGCAACAGCTCTTCCATTATACCAAATATCATCAGATCTACTTACTTTTTGCCATATCATAATACAGAGTGTAATAAGGAAAAATATGGTAGATACTATTTTTAGAATCTGGTCAGGATAGTCACCTGCAAAATAAGCAAAAAGAGATGCCAAGATAAGCAAAAGCAAATACCAGATAATACTATTGAAATATTTCTTTTGTTCCTTTATTGATGCACTATCCGCGGATTGGTATAACCCAGGTAAATCGTTATCTGTAATTTTCATATCCATATATGATCCTATTCTGGATAAACTTTTACTTTTTGTGAAATTGGATGCTCTCTTTTAGTAAAAGCGTCATCAATGTATTTTTCTGGAGTTGATATAAAGTCATCCCATTTCACAAGGACACAATATTTATCATCTTGGGCATGAGAACATTTACTATTAGGAATATAATAATTATAGCTGAACTCCTTGATAACAGTAGTATCATTTAGTGCAACATGATTATGGCTATTGTTACATTTTGAGCATGTATAAGATCCTTTGTAGATATTGTCATACATTGAAGGCAAAACAATACCGAGTATTCCACTTCTTGTATTATTTTTTCCATTATATAAAGATGCTTGCAGTTCTCGTTTGATATACTTTTGTTCTTTCCAACCTTTATTTTCTGCACTATTTGCACCTATTAAAAGAATAGTTACTGTAGAATCGGACAAGTAATCTTTGCGAATTTTACGCATTATATAATCTTCATCATCTGAGTCTATACGCTCATCTAATGATTTGTCTATCATATCCACATCCAAATTTTCCTGAATGTACTTTTTGTACTCTTTGTCTTCTGTTTTGAATGAAATAAATACTTTATGTTTAGGGATCATATCTTCTAAAGTGTTAAATTATTTGTGGGATAGTCAATTTTATTGTACTAAATGATTAATTGCAATTTTACATATCTTCCAACGACAAACAAACGATCTCAATTAGATACTTGGGCAACAGTTTACTTTTAAGATGCTCCACTTTCGTTGCCAATAGCTCAGGTTTAAAATTTTTCTTTTGTCGTTTTACTTCTGCAACTACTGCTTGGTTTTTCTCTAATTTCAGGGCAACAATGTCTATTTCGTTTTGATTACCTTTAGGCTCCCACCACGATCCGATAGCACGATATTGGAAACTTTCAGCAAATTGCTGCTTGAAATACCTTTCCAACATAATGCCTGAATAGGTTGGATAATCAAATTTTATAATAGATTGTAAGCCAACAAAGTTTTTTATCTCTATTAGAGAGCGATGACGATCGAAGTAATTAAACCAAAATCGGATAAAATTATCCTGTATTTCATACCGAACGGTTTGACTTCCTTCTTTGGCTAATATAGGGCGTTGGCGGACTATAATATTATAATCTTCAATCAGACGTTTGATTTGACCACCAATACTTTTATTCCCCAATGCAGATTCTATTTCAGGTTGTGTATTGATACCGCCTGAAATGGCACTCAAAATAGAGAAATAAGTTGCATAATTTTTTCCAAACTCTTCTATCAAAAGGTTTTTTCCTTCATCGGTAAAAGGCGAGTTCTCCCTAACCATGAATGAAATCATTTCATCCACAGTTAACATATTGTTGTCGCAGAATAGTTCTACATACTTGGGAACTCCACCCGTGAAAGAATAAAGAGCGAGTAAATCATCATTCGTATATTTAGGCTTGTAGTCATGCATGATTTCTTTTAGCGTGGATAAATCAAATGCAGATAATTTAATGATATTGTCAGCCCTGCCAAATAATGGCTCCTTTTTGTTTTGGAATATTTTCTGCATCAACGAATAGATAGAGCCAGACACAATCAAATTCATTTTAGATTTCTTGCGGTAGGCATCCCAAATGTTTTGCATATCGCTATACACCGATTCATTGATGTTATAAAACTCCTGAAACTCATCAATGACAAGATTGAATGTTCTGTTGGAAGCCAATTCCATTAAATATTGAAACAATGACCGAAATGTACGGATTTCCGAAGGAACAAACGTATCAAGTGATTGGCTAATAGTCGGAATAAACTCCGCACAAAGTGTAGCTTCACTTTTACGACCGACAAATAGGTAGACAGTAGGTAGGCTTTCAACCGACTTCATAATAAGGCTTGTTTTTCCGATACGCCTTCTTCCTGTTACTACTGTTAGGCGGGAACAATCGTTGAACGCTAAGCTTTGTATCCGCTTTAGTTCTGCTAATTCATTTGTCCTATTATAAAACTTCATATCTTTTTTATTACGCACGTAACTGTTACGGCGGCTACAAAGATAGCAAAAAAGCGAATATATATGCAATTCTTTTCAATTTAGCTTCATAGAACTTTTTCTCTACGCCACTCACTTCCACTTCCTACCACTACATCAAACTTCTGAAAATCAATCCATATAATACTTTTCTTTGTCGGTAAATCATTGCAATGAGACCGATTTAAGTAATAACATTAAAAAAGTATTGATATGGAAGTAATAGCAATAGAAGGCAAAACTTTTGAACTCATAAGAGAACGGTTTGAATTATTTGCCAAACAGATTAAACAATGGTGTGGAACAGAGCAAGCCAATAGTAAATGGCTCGACAATCAAGAAGTATGTACCCTCCTGAATATTTCTTATAGAACCTTACAGTATTATCGAAATACAGGTAAGATATCTTTCTCTCAAATCAACAGCAAGTGCTACTATAAAGCATCTGATATTGAAAAACTACTTAATGATTCCCTAATTTCAAAACAGAATAAAAAATGAAAGATATATTATTCGAGTTAAAGGTTCTGTCAGGGAATTGGGAAAGCGTAAACCTAAATCCGACAATCATCATTTATCGGAATGAGGAGACTTATATGTTAAGTGTAATCCTCATTAATGAAACGAGCCAACAGGCAAGCCCTGCTACTTATGAGATTCAGGAAGATGAGAATGGATATTTCATTCATTACAATCTGAAACGAACAGCAATCAGGTATAACCCGAAACAGGATGTCTTGAATTTATCCTTATTGGGAGATTATTTACGAAATTAAAGCAGTGACAGATGGAAATCTTAGATAAGAAATCAGAAATAATTGTTTCCTTATTTCGAACTTTAGATGAAATACAGGAAGCTATACAAGAAGCATTTAAAAGAAGAACGCCACATCTAAATGGAGAAAAGTATCTAACAAATAATGAGGTAAGTAAGTTGCTCAATCTAAGCACTCGTACTTTGCAGGATTGGCGAGATAATGGAATAATCAGTTATGTACAAATATCGGGCAAAGTCCTTTATCGGCA
>JGI994J12354_10002782_pt1 | contig 16715 bp, 11 predicted proteins | sample IntmicLarv3ML3BL_FD_12354 | JGI IMG/M metagenome (IMG submission 12354) | reverse complement strand
CGCGTCGCCATACAGCGCCGCGCACGACACGCCATGCCGCCGCAGCCGCTCTGCCGCCGTGACAACGTGGTACGGATTGTTCACAAACACGATACCCTTGCCAATCTTCTCCGCATGCACCAGCTTGCGCAGAATCGCCGCTTTCTCACGCTGTTCCGATGCGACGACAACGTGCTGTATCCCCTCCGGCATCTCCGTTTTCGGCCGCAGACGCAAGATCTCGGGGTCACGCATCAGCGCTTTCGCCGCCTCCTCTGCCTTTGCCGAGACAGACGCGGAGAACAGCGCCAACTGCCTGTCTGCCAGCGTGCGGCGGATGAACGCACGCACATTCTCCTGATTATCGCCGTCCAACAGTCTGTCGCCCTCGTCCAGCACCACCGTGCGCACCTCGTGCAATTTCAGCTTCCGCAGTTCCGCCAGCTCATTCAGCCGCCCGACAGATCCGACAATCAGCGCCGGCTTTGTCTTCAGCACATCTAACTGCCGCTGTATGCCCGCGCCGCCAATCAGAAGCGCCGCCGAGCATTCCAGCCCCGCTTCCTTCATCAGCCGCTCCGCCTCGCGGCACACCTGCGCCGCCAGCTCATGCGTCGGCACCAGCACAACCGCCTGCACCGCACGCACCAACGGGTCAATCTTGCACACGATCGGAATCAGATATGCCAGCGTTTTTCCCGACCCTGTTTCCGACGACGCAATCACATCGCGCCCCGCCGCCAGCAGCGGAATCGCCTGCGCCTGTACCGCCGTCGGCGTGGTTATGCCACGCGCCTGCAACGCCTTTGCCAGCGCCGCATTCGCCAAAGAATCAAACATTACAATATCATCCACTCTACAGTTTCTCCATTCTATTTCTCTGCCCAAACTCCTACAATCCACTATATCATAGCCGCAAATGAATTGCAATATAAACACGCGCATTCCCCGCATTGCATAATCGTGCAAAACACGGTATACTGTTTCTATATAAATCCCTGCCGCTTTTCAAACACACAACGAATGGAGGTTTTATCATGCACAAGAACAGACTCGTCGGCGACTATCCCGTCATCGGCATCCGCCCCACCATCGACGCCCGCCGCGGCGCACTGGGCGTTCGCGAATCACTCGAGGAACAGACCATGAACATGGCCAAATCCGCCGCCGCATTGTTCGAACAGAATCTGAAGTATTCCAATGGCACACCCGTGAAGGTTGTCATCGCCGATACAACCATCGGCCGCGTACCCGAGTCTGCTGCCTGCGCCGACCAGTTCCGCAAGGCGGGCGTGGACATCACGCTCACCGTCACGCCCTGCTGGTGCTACGGCTCGGAGACAATGGACATGGATCCGATGACCATCAAAGGCGTGTGGGGCTTCAACGGCACAGAGCGTCCCGGCGCAGTGTATCTGGCCTCCGTGCTGGCGGCACACGCGCAAAAAGGTCTGCCCGCCTTCGGCATCTACGGCCATGATGTGCAGGATGCGGACGACACGGCTATTCCTGCCGATGTAGAGGAAAAGCTCCTGCGTTTCGGCCGCGCGGCCATCGCGGCGGCGACCATGCGCGGCAAGTCTTACCTGCAAATCGGCTCTGTCTGCATGGGCATCAGCGGCTCTATTATTGATTGCGCTTTCATCGAAGAATATCTGGGAATGCGCGTGGAATCTGTAGACGAGACAGAAGTCATCCGCCGCATGTCCGAAAACATCTATGACGAGGCAGAGTTCCAAAAGGCACTGGCATGGACAAAAGAGAAATGCAAAATCGGCTTCGACAAGAACCCGCCCGAACTGCAAAAATCACCCGCCCAGAAAGAGTCCGACTGGGAATTCGTCGTCAAAATGATGTGCATTATCAAGGACATGATGAACGGCAACCCCAACCTGCCCAAAGGTTGCGAGGAAGAAGCGCTCGGACACAACGCCATCGCCGCAGGCTTCCAAGGCCAGCGGCAGTGGACGGATTTCTACCCCAACTGCGACTTCCCCGAGGCGATGCTGAACACCTCCTTCGACTGGAACGGCACGCGCGAGCCGTATATTCTGGCGACAGAGAACGATGTCCTCAACGGCGTGGGAATGCTCTTCGGCAAGCTGCTGACGAACACGCCGCAGATTTTCGCCGATGTACGCACGCATTGGAGCGCCGCAGCCGTCAAGAAAGCCACCGGCTATGACCTTGAAGGCCACGCCAAGGACGTGGGCGGCTTTATCCACCTTATCAATTCCGGCGCAGCCTGCCTCGACGCCAGCGGACAGGCAAAGGATGCGGCAGGCAATGGCATCATCAAGCCGTGGTATGACGTTACCGAGGCCGACCAAGCCGCCATCATGAACGCAACCACTTGGAACGCGGCGGACAACGGCTATTTCCGCGGCGGCGGGTATTCCTCACGATTCTTGACTGAGGCGGAAATGCCCGTGACGATGATGCGCTTGAATCTTGTCAAAGGCATCGGCCCTGTGGTGCAAATCGCCGAGGGCTGGACAGTGCGCCTGCCCGACGAGGTTTCCGACCTCCTCTGGAAGCGCACGGACTACACATGGCCCTGCACATGGTTCGCCCCGCGCGGCGGCGACGGCCCCTTTGCCACAGCCTATGACGTGATGAACAACTGGGGCGCGAACCACGGTGCCATCAGCTACGGCCACATCGGCGCGGATTTGATTACACTCTGCTCCATGCTGCGCATTCCCGTGAATATGCACAACGTGCCGCAGGAGAAGATTTTCCGCCCGGCATCGTGGAATGCCTTCGGCATGGATAAAGAGGGGCAGGACTATCGTGCCTGCGCCGCTTATGGGCCGATGTATAAATAGAATCCCTTTTCGCAAAGAAGCCGTATCACCCTGTCTTTAGGTGATACGGCTTCTTTCTCTATCTATCGAACCGCAGTCTCCGCAATGGCACGCAATCTCTTCATCCTCGCCGCCTCCACCGCCGCAAACCGGGGGCTTGCCTCCATCCCCAGCGCTACGCGCTTGTCTTCGCCCAAACCGTGGTATTCCATCAGTTCATATTCCAGCACATTGCCCGCGGCGGAAACAAACTTGGCGATGGCTGAAATTTCTGCCTCGTTGTCATTAACCCCCGTAACAATCGGTGTGCGGACGATAACAGGCACGGCCATCGCCGCCAGCCTCTCAAAATTTTCCAGCACCATCTCGTTTCCGATGCCTGTCCATTTCCTGTGTCTCTCGCTGTCCCAGAGTTTTATGTCCATGATGACAAGGCCGCACAGCGCAATGACATCATGGCAAGCATCGAACGGCTGCGACATGTTGCTCTCGATACAGGTGTGAATCCCCTGCGCTTTGCATCCCGCCAAAACCTCTGCCGCGAACGCCGCCTGCATCAGCACCTCGCCGCCGGAAAGCGTCACCCCGCCACCGGATCTCTCATAAAACGCACGGTCACGCAGAAGCGCATCAACCACCCACGCGGCAAACACCCGTTTGCCGGATGCTTTGATAGCATCGTTGACACATTCTCTCTCACACGCCCCGCAGGCGTCACAGCCCTCACGATGCACAAGGCTTGACCCCTCGAACACAAGCGCATTCTGCGGACACCGCGCAATACACTGCCCGCACCGCAAGCACCTCTCCCTGTAATGAAAGAACTGCGTCCGCGCCGTGAACGTCTCAGGGTTATGGCACCACGCACAGCGCATATTGCATCCCTTGCAGAACACCGTACTCCGAATGCCCGGCCCGTCATGCAGTGAAAATGATTGTATATCCGTGATAATCCCATCCATGGTCATCGCACCCGCTGGATAATCTGTTCCTGCACAGGGCGCGTACATTCAACGAACCGCCCTGTAAAGCCTGCAATGCGCACCAGCAGATCCTTGTGCCGCTCGGGATGCGCCTGTGCATCCAGCAAATCCGCCTTCGACAGGAAATTGAATTGCAGCTGCATACCGCCCATTGCGATGTATGCCTTCACCATATCGATGAGCTTCTGCCGGTCGCGGTCGCTCTCATACAGCGCCTTGTCGATGGTGAAATTGGCCGCCAGCCCGCCTGTGGCATATGTGTGATCGAAACAGACTGCCGATTGCAGCAGCGCCGTCGGCCCGTTCGCGTCCCGCCCGTTGTCCGAGCCGAATGTGCAGGAAAGCGCCTCGCCGTTCACTCTGCCGTCGGGCGTTGCCAGCCGCGTGTTGTGCGCCTCGCCGTGAATGATGTACCCGAAATAGCACGGCCCGATTGTCTCGCCATACAAGTTGCGGTGCTTGCCCAGTTCCATGTAGAGGTGCATCGTCAGCCGCTGCATCAGCGCATCTGTCTCGGCATCAGCATTGCCGAACTTGGGGCATTTGTTCAGCAAATATTTTCGCAGGTCATCACTGTTTTCGAAATTGTCGCGGCAAGCCTCTGCCAACTCACGCAATGTCACGCGCTTCTCGTCAAAGACACACCTCTTGATAGCAGACAGGCTGTCAACCGCCGTCGCCGCGCCGATAAAGGTCGGGAACGTAAAGTTGTATGTCGCGCCGCCTGTCAAAGCGGGCCGCGCCGTTGCAATCGTGTTGTCTGTCAGGACAGAGCTGACCAGCGGGATGATGGGCGCACGTGCGTCCTCCTCCTGCATTTGGATAATCTCCGCCGCCAGCCCGCCGAGTTTCGCCGTCAGCACATCAAAATACGCCTCGCGCAGGCTGTCGAAATTCTCGTATTCCTGCACCGCAAAATCATCGTCTGCCAACAGCCCCATGATGATTTTAAGCGGTATCGTCAAATCCCAATAGAACGCGCCCGAAATAATATTGCTTTTGCCCTGCGGCGACAGCTCCACGCACTGGCAGTTGACGAAATTCCGCGCGTCACGCAAGGCAAAGCCCGCGCGTTCCAGCGCCGCCACCGCCACCTCATCGCCGAAGATGCCCGGGTTCGCAATGCCCAGCAGTACAGGGCGGAACGCACGCTCCAACAACGAGTCGGGATGCTCCTTCAAATAGCGAAAGCCAATCTGCGGGTTCTGGTTGCGAATCAGGCACGTAGCATCGAAGCAAAAATACGTCAGGTCATTCCAAAACACGTCGCCGTCCTCCGTCTGCCCGCCAATGGTAACGGAATCAGCATAGGACGTGATGCAGCTGCTGTTGACAAACAGCATGGCAATCCAGTCTGCCGCCTCCTGCTGCGTCAGCCGCCCCTCGCGTATATCCGCCTCGTACAGCTCGTGCAATATGTAATCGATGCGCCCCAGACTGTTGTTCACCCGCTCCGTGAATTTCAGCACCATATGATATACAAAGATAGACTGCACCGCCTCGAACACCGTGTGTGCCGGTGCACGCGGCACAGTTGAAAGTGCGTCTACGATTCGCTCCAGCTCCGCTTTCCGCGCCGGCCTCGTTTCGCCGTCCAACAGGCGGGCGGCCTCTTGTCGCAAACGGTCGGCATACAGCAGTACGCTGTCCAGACATGTCAACATGCTGTTGTAGAAAATCACCGCATCGTCGGACGGCGCGCCCGCCAGCTTCTCCCGAATCTCCGCCTGTATGCCGCCGATGCCGACGGTTATCAGCTTCTTATAATCCACCGCCGTGTGGCTGGAATTGCCCTTCACATCCCACAACAGCTTCATTGCACGCTGAGCATTCGCATTGTCCTTGTTGCCTTCCACCTTGCGAATGACCGCCGCAGGCACAATCGCCCCTGTGGCAAACAGCTCCTCGCCGGCAATATAGACAGGCATGTTCTTCGCCAGCGCCTCCGCCAGCGCCGCACCCTTCTCCACCTGCGTCTCACAGCTTGCAATCGCCTCCACAGAATCCGCAACCGCCTCTGCCGCAATCTCGTTAAACGCGTGCGTCAGCATAAAGATTTCCTTCTCCTGCTGAACCCGCTCCCACAACCCTATAATTCTTTCATTCTTTGCAAATATGGCCGGTGCCGTCATCATACGCCATCCCCCTCATTTCATATGTCTGACTATCCTATGCAATAGTGTACCATTCCGCCGCGCATTCGGCTATTGTTTTTATACACGAAATTTAGTATAATATCACCATGGTTAAACTTCGAGAGGTATACGAAACTCTTCATATCGTAAACGCCGCGAAATCCGATTGCCTGCCTGATTGGAACTGGATTTCGGACACAAACAGGTGGACAGGATTCCACCTGTGGTTCGTCGTGTCCGGCGGCGCGCGCATCTGTGTCAAACAAGAAGAATATCACCTCGCGCCGGGGGACTTCTTTTTGTTCGATTTATCCCGCAACCACTATTGCACGCATGACCCACAGAATCCGCTTTCTGTCTATTCCGTATATTTTCACTTGGATGCAGACACGATGCGCGCCTTGTGCCCGCCGCCGTTCTCGCCGCAGAAATCCGCGGGGCATCTCGCGCTGAACTGCGCCTTGCATGAGCGCCTGCTGCAAATGGATGCCGCACCTGATGCAGACCGAAATGTCTGGTTTCTGCCCATCCTGCACCAGTTTTTCGCGGCATCACACTGCGGCACAACACGGCAATGCACGCCTGAAGATACGTTCATCGCCAAAGCGTGCCGCGACATCGACAGCCACCCCGAGCGTGAATTCCGCATTGACGACATCTGCAAACAAATCGGATATTCAAAAAATCACTTCATTCGCCTCTTCAAGGCACAAACCGGCAAAACGCCCTATGAATACTATCTCGAACGCCGAACCGAGCGAGCAAAACAGCTGATTCTCTACTCCAACCTCAGCTATGCCGACATCGCAAGCCAGCTTGGCTACGCGGACGGCAGTCACTTCGTGAAGCAGTTCACCAAGCGCGTGGGCGTATCACCAAGGCAGTATCGCAGAACCGATTGACACATCCTCGGAATATAAGCAAGCGCAAATGGTTGCTTTTAGCCCTGCGCATTGGTATAATGAAACTATGCATATGTATAAGGAGGCGCAACATGACGATTCATTTCGAACAGGATTGGAACGGAACAGAGGCATTCACGCTGGAAAACGAGCAGATTAAAGCGGTTGTCCTGCCCAAACTCGGCGGCAAGACGGCATCGCTCGTGCTCAAGGCAAACGGCTTCGACATCGCCGCGCCCAACACACGCGGCGCATACAAACACCCGAACCCCTCATCTGCTTTCGACAAATTTGACGCCTCCGGCTTGGACGATGCCTTCCCGACAGTCGGCGCGTCGGCGCTGTGTGCCGACAAAGGATACCACTACACCGACCACGGCGAAATCTGGCGCAGTGCCTTCGATGCCGAGGTGGACGGCGAGACTCTTCGCCTGCATTACCAAAGCAACGAGAACCCCTTCTCCTACACAAAAACCATTTCCCTTGCCGGCAATCAGATTGTATACGACTACGAAATCCGAAACACAGGCGGCGACGATTTCCCCTGCATCTGGACGATGCACGGTCTCGTGCGCTATGAAGCAGATATGCGGTTAATCTACCCGCCCTGCCCCGACGGCGTGTTCGATGTCCTGAACACAGGCAACAACAAGGCCCTCGGCCAACTGGGCACAATCCACAGCCTGCACAGCGAGGCATACAACTTCTTCGGCGTGCCGCAAGAACCGAACACGGCATCGGAATACTATCTGCTGGGGCAAATCGACAAGGGCTCGTGCGGCTACCACTATCCAACCAGCGGCATCACTTGCATGATTGCGTATGACAGCACCGTGCTTCCCTATCTCTGTTTCTGGGTGACGGCGGGCGATTTCCGCGGCGACTACAACTGCGCTTTCGAGCCGACAAACGGCTTCTACGACAGCATAGATACCGCACTGGCAAACAACAAGCTGCCCATCCTGCACACAGGCGAAACGCTGGCGTTCTCTGTCTCAATGTCGTTGTCTTGCTAATTATTTGAAAATATAAAACCATCTATTAAGGAGGAAACACCATGCTCCCCACAACAAGCTTCATGAAAAGCAGACTCAAGCGAACCATCGAAATGATGGCAGACCAAGGCCACGAGGGCGGCGCATCCTTGCAGGAATTAGAACAGACAGCGGACAGCCTTGATGCCTTACTCACGTTCGCACGGCGCATCAAGGATTTGCCCATGCGCGCGGACTGGGAGTATGTCGAGCCTACAGAATACGCGGCCGTCGAGGCAGAAATGTCACTCCGCCGCTTTGACGTACTTGTGAAGACTGATGACACGGCGGCCTATGCCGTCAAGGCAGAGGCCGCATTCCTCGGCTCTGTGCTGGGCTGTATTCTGGGCAAGCCACTGGAGGTGAACCCGACCTGGGCGGAGCTGCAAAAAGCAGGCGAAGCCTGCGGCGCGTGGCCGATTCAGGATTTCATCAGCGAGCGTTTTCTGGAGGCGCTGGGCAGACGGCACGAATCTTGGAGTGAGACAATCAAAGAAAACATACAATATGTCGCGGCGGATGACGACCTGCATTACAGCGTGATGGGTATGTTAAATCTAGAGAAATTCGGCCTCGGGCTGGACGCCATGGGCGTAAAAGACACATGGCTGCGGCATCAGAGCATCAACTTCGTCTGGGGACCTGAACGGTTGATGACCGCTGTCCTCGCGCTTGACCACCTCATGGAGGAAGGCGGCGAGAACGCCCAGACAAACGAGGACATTTGGCAGTGGGGCGAGATTCTCAACCCCGGCAACGAGCTGTGCGGCGCAGCGATTCGCGCGGATGCATACGGCTATGCCTTTGCGGGGCGGCCTGACCTCGCGGCGAAGTATGCCTTTATCGACGCATCGTTCACGCACCGCCGCACGGGTGTCTACAGCACAATGTACATTGCGGCGGCTATCTCGCTGATGTTTGTCGCGAAAGACCCGATGCAGGCCTTTGCGGACGCACTGCTCTTCATCCCGCAACGCAGCCGCTTCCACCGTATGATGAGCCTCTGCCTTGAATATGTCGCGACATCGACGAGCTTTGAAGATGGTTACAATCGTATCCACAACCGCTTCGGCGAATATGACCATTGCAAAGTCTACCAAGAGGTCGGCACGCTCGCGAACACGCTGAAATATGCCGAGAACGTGTGGGACGGCGTGTGCAAACAGGTCATGCAGGGGAACGACACGGACAGCTTCGGCTGTACGGCGGGTTCACTCCTCGGCGCGTGGTTCGGCGTGGCGGATCATGAGAGACTGCGCATCTTCAACGGCGAGATTCAGATTTCGCTTGCTTCCTTCCATGAGCATTCGCTTTCTGCGCTGGCGAAGCGGATGGGACAGCTCCCCGTTGCACTGTTGAAGCAGGCAAACGCGCAATGAGCCACTACGTAGACCGCATGGAGCAATTGAAAATGGCTGAGATGCGCACGAAGCATCCAGACTGGATTTGGAATCGGAGCGACGCGCATATCTTCCTCGCCGCGCCCGAACAGCATGACGCGTTCACGACTATCGTGGAGCCGGGCAACAGCTTCTCGCCCGGCCCGGGTACATACGGCGTGTCGGCATGGGTGGAATCCGAAGGGGTGCTCTATGCCCCTGAACGGATGCCGCAAAGTGCGCTCACACAGGGTTTCGCCAATGGGCGCTATCCCGTCAGCCAGTGTGCGTGGAACGCAGGCGCATTCACGGTCGAGACAGAGCTGTTCGCGTACAAAATGCCCGAGACGCTTGACTTCCGCGACTATTTCAGGGTGAAAATCACGAATCATACGACAAGCGCGGCAGAGGGCGCGTTCGACTTGGCCGTGCGCTCCTTCGGCGCGGCAGGCGGGCCTGTGCGTTCTCTGTCCTATGTGGACGGTGTGGTGCATGTCAACGGCAAGCCCTGTCTTTACACCGAGACAGACGGCACATTCCTTGCGCTGTCCTATGATGAAACAGGCAGTGACATTTCCGAGGCTCTTCTGCATGGGCAGACGGCGCTTCCCGACACAGCGGAAGACCCGTCGGGCTGGGCAAGCGGTGCATTGACATACGCCCTGCACCTCGCCCCGTCGGAAAGCATTTGCTTCGACTTTGCCTGCCACCTGCATGTGGGGAATCGGTTGCTGACATGGCTTGAACCTTTGGCACGTCCGCTGGATTTTGACAGGCATAAGGCAGCGCTGATTACGCAATGGCGCAACTTGCTTGCCGTGGACATCTCCGTTCCTGACAAGCGCTTCCATGATGCATTCTTTGCGCAATTGGCGCATCTATACATGGCGGCAGGGCTTGACGCGCCGCATATTTCGCCGCTGACTTATCCCGCATGGTGGGCAAGGGATTCGGCATACATCCTCGTCGCGCTGGCGAAAGCGGGGCTTTCTGACTTTGCCGGGAGATGCGCAGTGCACGCGGGGCGCTTCCAGATTTCCTGCGCTTTCGGTCCGGAGGCAGATGTGCCCGGCGAACGAATCTGGATGCTGAGTGAACACTATCTTCTCACCCGCAACGAGGCCTTTTTGCGGGCCAATTATGCCTACATCAAGGAAAACGCTGACAAAATCATCGAGATGCGGCACACCACGAAGCCCCTCGCCTATTTCAGCGAGAGCTTCAGCCACCAGTACAGCGCCGTTCCCGACACCGCTTTCACCTGCGCACCCGCGGCGGACGGCCTCGTGATGGGGCGGATGGATTTCATGTATCCCATATTTTATGTGAATTCCTTCTGCTATCTGGGATTGAAACGCGCGGCAATGTGCGCGGCCGCCATTGGCGCAGAGACGGAGGCAGCGTTGTATGCCCGCGAGGCAGACGAGCTTCGCGCGGCAATGCGGGCAAAGGCACCCGAACGTTTCGGACAGAACGAACGCGACACCTGCACGGCCTTCTCGCCCTCCGGCTGGGCAGACAAGGAGGATACTTTCCTTGCGCAGGCGTTTGAATTGTACTGGAACACAAAATGGTGCCCTAATGGCGTGCAGACGCACGAACCTCTCTGGACATACTTCGAGGTCGGCGACGCGCGGAACCGCGTGCTCATCGGCGAGCGCGAGCGGGCATGGCGCATTCTCGACCACTATCTGGACACGCATACCTTCCAAGGGCTGTACACCTATCCCGAGGGCGAGAAGGACGAAAACTCCGCTGTTCTGGCATGGGAGCGGCTGCGTGGCTGGGATAAATCCACCTGCGTCACGCCGCATGGCTGGACAGGCGCGGAAATGCTGGCGCTCCTGCGGGACTGCCTCGTGCGCGAGGACGAGGACGGGCATATCTACATCGGCTCCGGCGTGCCGAAGGATTGGGCGGACAGCGATTTCTCTGTCTCCCGCTTCCCGACGTATTACGGCGCACTCTCGTTCCGCTACGTTGCCGCCGAAAAAACAGTGTATACGACCTTGCANCAGACCGCGCCCGTGGAAATTCTGTCAGACCTCCCCTTCGCGGCGGCAATGAATATAACAATGAGGTGATTCGATGCGATATACAATTGAAAACGAGGCGCTCATAGCCGAGATTGACGACAAGGGCGCGGAACTGCGCGTTTTGCGGGCAAAGGCTGACGGGTACGATTACCTGTGGAGCGGCGACCCTGCGGTATGGGCGGGCACAGCGCCGATTTTGTTCCCCTTCGTGGGCGGGCTGATTCACGGCTCATATCAATACCAAGGCCAAACCTTCGCCATACGAAAACACGGCTTCGCGCGGCAATCCACATTCACATTGTCGGAGCAGACCACCTCAACGCTGGTTTTGACGCTGACGGACACGGCGGAGGCATTGGCCAATTACCCCTTCCCCTTCCGCCTCGACATTCGGTTCGCGCTGGAAGGCAACCGGCTCACAGCAACGCACACAGTGACGAACAAGGGCAACGCCGACATGTGGTTTTCCCTCGGCGCGCACCCCGCATTCGCTTGCGAGGCGGGCGACATCATGCGGTTCGAAACGCCGGAGACTATTGAGGCATACCGGCTGGATAACGACTTGCTGACAGGAACAGAGCCGTTTCTGACAAATTCCGACACATGGCCTCTCTCGTCAGCCGATTTCACAAAGGACGCGTATATATTGGAAGGGCTCGCCTCTAAGGCAATCATCTTGGAGCGGGAAAACGCCCGTAATCTGCGTTTCTGGTTCGACGCACCGTATCTGGGCATATGGGCGAAACCGGGCGCGCGGTATGTGTGTCTGGAGCCGTGGTTCGGCGTGGACGACGCGCCGCAGCATGACGGCGATCTGACAACAAAGAAAGGCATCCAACGGCTTAACGCGGGCGACCATCGCACGCTAACATATATGGTTGACACTCTGTGACCAACAAAAAAAAGAAAAATGAAGGAGGAACAAACATGAAATTCGGAAAGAGAATCGCAAGCGTGGTGTTGGCAGCAACAATGCTGCTTGCACCGACACAGTTATTTGCGGCGGAGGCCGTAGACATGCCCGCACCATGGGCATTGAAAGAGGTGTATCTGTCGGAGGCATACGGCCTTCTGCCGTACGAGGTGGAAAGCGGCTTTCAGGCAACTGTTTCCTACAGTGATTTCTCGCTGATATACAGCGCGTTTTGCGCTGAACTTGGCGTGACAGACGTATTGCCGCAGCCGACTAACGGCGTGGTGACACGCGGCTATGTGCTGCAAGCGCTGTATATCGCAATCAGCGATTCGCAGTGGCTTCCGGACGATGCTTCGGACAGCGCGCTGGCGTTTTTTGTTGAAAAGGGCTTGATTGCAGGCCGCGCTTCAGGCGATTACGCGCTGGATGCGCCTTGCACCACGCAGGAGGCGCTTATGTTCGCTAAGCGTGCTTTTGAGCACATCGTATACTCGGTAACAGGCGGGTCGAAGGGTTTCCTGTGGCGCGTGAGCGATGAGGACAACACGCTGTATCTGCTTGGCTCTATCCATATAACAAACCGTGGAACATACCCGCTGTCCCGCGCGATTATGAATGCTTATGAGGATGCGGAGCATATCGCCGTGGAGTACGACATTGTGAATGCCGATCAGGATGAACTGTCGGATGAGATGGATCAGTATTTTACATATACGGACGGCACGCTTCTGTCTGACGTGCTGGACGCGGAGACTTATGCAGATTTCGCAGGGCGCATGGCGGAATACGGCATCGGCCAAGACGTGTATGCAAACTGGCGGCCTATCTATGCTGATCAGGTTCTGAGCCAGCTGATGCTTGGTTTCTCGTTCACAACAGGCATTGACGAGTTCATGATAATCAACGCCATGATTGACGGCAAACCCATCCACAGCATCGAGCAGGTTTCCGACCAGTTGGGCGGCTTCCGCGACATGCCGCTGGAGGCACAAATCGAGTCCCTGCAATACACATTGTCAATTGACCCTGAACTGCCCGCGGCATCGTTGGATTTCCTTGTGTCGATTTGGCGCGAGGGCGACGACGCTATGCTGATGTGGTACACAGGCCTTGACGAAGAGAACGACGCATACGACGAAGCGCTGATGGGCGACCGCAATGCACAGATGATTGAAGTTGCAAAATCCATGCTCGAAGGCACCGCAACCGACAGAGGCATCGCCGCAACCGACGACGTTCTGTTCATCACAGGCGCAGCGCACATGCTGGGCAACGACGGCATCGTGGCAGGCCTGCAAGAATTGGGCTACACGGTTGAACGCCTCCGTTAATCTGCAAACATCACACGCACAAACATAAACAAGCAGGGCAGAGAATGAATTCTCTGCCCTGCTCTTTCATTGTCTATGCGTTTATTCTTATTCGAAGTAAACTGCCTTGCCTGTGCGGTTGGACTCATAGATTGCATCCAGAATACGAGTAACAACAAATGCCTGGTCAGCCGTGACGAACAGCTCGCCCTCGCCCTTCAGCGCCTTCACCCATATGCTTGCTTCCTTTGTCTGCGAGACGCCTGCGCCATCGCTGAAGCCCGGAATCCAGTTCGAAATGTTCTCGCCAACCTTTGTGATGGCCTGTCTGCCTGCCACAACATGATTCAGGCGCACGCCGTCCTCGATGTCAAGACCGCCCTTTGTGCCGCAGAGAACTGCCATGCCCGGATCCATTGCCATGTTCAATGCCCATGAGCTCTTGAGGTAGATTGTCGCACCGTTCTTCATCTTGATGAAGCCCATTGCACTGTCCTCAACCTCAAATGTCTCCGGCTTCCATGCGTCAAGCTCGCCTGCGCCGTTGCGCTGACCCTGCGTCTCTGCCGTCAGCGTGCGGCCCAGCTTCTCAAAGGCGCTGCCGACAGCGTAAACCGGCTCGTAGTTGTTCATCAACCACAGCGTCAAATCAAGCGCATGTGTCGCGATGTCAATCAACGGACCGCCGCCCTGCTGTGCCTTATCCGCGAACACGCCCCATGTCGGAACGCCGCGGCGGCGGATGTAGCTCGCCTCTGCATAGTAAATCTCGCCCAAGTGACCAGCCTCAACAACAGCCTTTGCTGTCAAGTGGTTTGCGAAATGACGGTACTGGTAGCCAATCGTCAAAAGCTTGCCCGACTTGTCGCGCGCGTCAATCATCTTCTTCGCGTCAGCCGTTGTTGTTGCCATCGGCTTCTCGCACAGAACGTCCTTGCCTGCTTCCAACGCCGCAACCGTAATTTCACAGTGCTTAATATTCGGCGTCAGCACGTGTACTGCGTCAATCGTGCCATCCTTGAGCAACTCACGGTAATCCGTGTATACCTTTGCGCCCTCGTCGCCATACTTGTCACAGGCAGCCTGCGCACGCTCTTCAATCAAGTCACAAAATGCAACCATCTTCACGCCGTTTCTCTTCTCAAATGCCATAGCCGGGAAATGCTTGCCGTTAGCGATGCCGCCACAGCCAATAAAACCAACACGAACTGTCTCTTTCATTGTTTGTTGCCCCCTCTTATAATGTGAATTTCGCCTATCTTTGTCGTTTCGCTTTGTTACATTCTAACTATATTAATCTATCATTTTGTTGCATAAAAGTCAACAGGTTTTGACGCAACTTTCACAATCCCGGACCTATAGAACAGCCCCCTGCTCTTTCAGCCGTTTCTGCAAGACCGCCACGTCTATCTTGCCAACCGTTTCATTCGCCTGCGAAGCAAGCCCAAGCGCCGTTCCCGCCGCCTCGCCCATGCAGCAAACAATCGGCATAATGCGGACAGATGCCTGCGCCTCATGGTCAGTGGATATGCAGCGCCCTGCTACAAGCAGATTCTGACTGCCCTTGGGAATCAGCGCGCGATACGGAATCGTGTAATATTGTCCCTCAGGGAAGTAATAATGGCTCGTGCCGCTGCCCTCAGGGTTATGTATGTCGATGTCATAGTTGCCGAGCGCGATACTGTCGTCGAAACGCGTGCAGGCGACCAAGTCCGCGCCCGTGAGAACGTACTCACCGTCAATCATACGGCTTTCGCGCACGCCGATTTCCGGCGCCGTGAATAGCAAATCGGCATTCTGAAAGCCATCTATGTTCTCTTTCAGGAATCGATACAGCTCAAATACCTGCTCACGCGCCTCGACCTCTGCCATTGTGATGTCGAATGCATCCACAGGATTCCGCCTGACAATACGGGTGGAGTTGAAATGCAAAACACCGTTACAAAGATTGCGGAAAACGAGCACATCTTCGCGGATGTTCTTGATTTTGCCCTCGGCTTGCAGTTTCTTGTACTTCTCATTAATCGTATGCCATGCCGCTTCAAACTTAGCCATATCGACATTGCCGACACGGAAGCAAAGCGTCATTGGCTGGCAGAGATTGTCTTGCTCACGCCCAAGACGGGTCGGGAAACCACCAAAATGCGCCAAATCCGCATCGCCCGTCGCATCCACAAAATAGTCTGCCGCAAGCTCCATCAACCCGCATTTGCTCGCCACAATGATAGCGGCAACCTTTCCGCCTTCGACGGAAGCGTTCACTAGCGGTGCATGGAACAGCAGTTGCACGCCCGCCTCCACCGCCATGCGGTTCAGCACCAGTTTCAAATACTCCTCATGAAAAACAGCGCCTCTGCCATCAATCGCGCCCGCTTCCGCAAGCCGTTGCTTGATTTCGGCAAACAGTCCCTGGCTCAACTCAAAGCGTTCATTTTTCTCATTCGCCGCCAGCTGCGTCGCATTGGGCATGAACGGATTGACCAGATTATTGGCCGCCGCGCCGCCCAGCGCCGCGTTCTTCTCCACCAGCAACACTTTCAAACCCGCACGCGCCGTGCTAATCGCTGCCGCCACGCCCGCGAAGCCGCCGCCAACCACAATTGCATTGTATCGTTCCATGGAATCCACGCCTCCAACTCAATACTTCTTCCTTATTGCTTCTTCTTTGCCTTTGGATGCTCCGGCCACAGCGGCTCTACATCCTGCACACCCTCGTGGTATATACTCGCATACGAGTCAACCTGCATCGTACCCATGCTGTAGAAACCATCCTCGCGAAGCAGTTCCTTGCGGAGAGCAATCTTGATAGGTCTGCCCGGGAAGGCAAACTTCTGACTTTCCGGCATCGTATAGCCCTCGGGCAACGCCGCATTCTCGTCCATTTCCTCAAACAAACCAATACGCGCCTCGTACTGCCCCGGCTTCGCACCGGCAGGCACGCGGATGGAATAAATATCCTCCGTCGGCTCAATCGGCAGCCATTTTCTATTGTCTGCCTCGCGCAAATGAATCAGTTCTGCCTCACCGGTCGCCTTATTCACCAGCTTCAGATACAGCTTATACCGCGTGTAGGCAGGCGCAACGCCACGGTTCTCCCACGTCAGACCCATAGACAGCCTCTGCCCCGCGCGAATCCGCTCCGGCATATACACCGCCTGCGGGAAATACCAATAGCCAACCAAATTTCCGTATACGCCCGCATAGTGGCTATTTTCCGCCAGCCACTCTCGTGCG
>JGI994J12354_10002781_pt1 | contig 16716 bp, 12 predicted proteins | sample IntmicLarv3ML3BL_FD_12354 | JGI IMG/M metagenome (IMG submission 12354) | reverse complement strand
ACCAGTAAAGAAATGCAAATCAACTCCACTTGAATCTTGACTTTCCATAACCACCATCCACAAAATCTGCGATTTTATGGTCTTTGTCAAGCTTTCGGGGCAATTTCCCCTCCTTCAAGAGTTTCTCAAAGGTCTTTTTCGCCTTTTGATGATATGTCGAGGAACTATTCTCAAAATATGTCAAAATATTTTCGAGAATATCCTCTCTGCTCCATCTGTATGCCATAAGAAGTCCTGCTTCCGCGGAATAATAGTGCTCCGCTTCCGTGGCTTCCCATTTCCCATCCACAGAGAGTGATTTCGCATGAAACGCCATCGCTTCTGGAACATAAATAATCCGATATCCAAGAAGTCTTAACCGCCAAGAAAAATCAAGATCATCACAATACATGAAAAAATGCTCATCATATCCAGTATTTTCATGAAATACTTTTGCCGGATACATGGCGCAAGCGGTCGCTGCCCAACTTGTTTCTCCATCTTTTTTACTATATTCCTTATGATGCTCAATTGGCACTTGCCGTGCCTCTGTCATTCCCACATCCTCATTTTCCGCAAATGGCGCAAGCATATAGGCAATTGCTTTTGCACTGATGATAATGTCCGGATTCATAATCATAATGTATCCGTTTTTTACATCCTTGGCTAATCTATTATGCCCCTTTGCTGTTCCTGTATTCTCGTTCCAATAAAAATACTGTATATCTAAAAATTCACTCCATCTGGCATTCCACTGAGAAAGAATCTCTTCAGTAATCAATCGGCGTGGTGAAGCATCCCCATATTTGACAACCATCTTCCCATTCAGCAAATTTTCTTTTTTCGAAATCAATGCTGCTTGAGCCAGTCCTTCCAATGCATGTTCCAACGAAGCAACTTTATTATTGTAAAGAATGGAATGAACACTCATATTTACAGAATCCATAATATTTTTCTCCTACTCATCAATTCAATTTCATGATTTTTTGAATAATCGATGCATCACCCCAAACGCCCGGAGAATCGTATGCTCGATCTGGAAACGCACCATATTCCAATGTAATAAAGAGATTCTTGTCCTTGATGAAATTTTCCGTCCGTTCTGCCAAAGAAATAGGTCTCCCACTGCACACATTGATAATGCCGGAAAATTCTGTTTGCACACTTGCCGCAACAATCATCTCTGCCAATTCTCTTATAGTAATAAAGTCATACTTATTTTTTCCGCTCGTAAAAGGAAACACCTTCACCCCACGATCTTCCGCATCTAAAATCTTAGAGAAAACAGAATTCCCTCTTTTGTCGTCTCCCGTAATATAAAATGCCCGCAACCAATTGACTTTTGTCTCTTTCCCTTGCGCATACAGCATAACCGACTGCCGCAGAGCATTTTTGGCGACACCATACTGGTTCAAGGGACTACAGGGTGTATTTTCTTCAATCATACCTTCCCAATAGCCAACCTCATGCATCGTACCCATAACCGATATATTGGAAATCCCTGAATCAATCATATGATTGAGAAAAGCAATATGTTTTGCTAAATTATTCATATGCGCCGCCGAATTGTGAATAAATCCATCCTGCCAAGCAAGATGAATCAATACATCCGGCGATCCAAGTTGTTCAAACAAATCCGAGGTAACATCAAAAATCGGAATGGTAATCCAAGTGACCTTGTCCGCATCGTCCCCTTTTGCATAGTCTGATGCTATGACCTCATACCCTTTGTGAACCAGCTCTTGAACCACATGCTTTCCTATATATCCCGCAGCTCCTGTAACTAATATCTTCTTACTTGTATCCATTTTCACCCTTTCAACTTACAAGAATTCAAAAACCATGCAAATCGCTAAAGATATTATACCACTTCCCTAATGGTCATCGAAATTTCTGTTAAAAGTTCTTTTCATCATAAACGGTAATTATTTACAGAATGTGAAGTATTCGCAAAATTTTCTTGAGAACTTTTTTAGAAAACGCGACAAAACGAACTTTTCTAGATGGAGAAGGTATATTTGCCAATTGACATGCAGCTTCCTGTATTTCCCAATTTTCCCAGTTGCTTGCATCAAGAAGTATCTCGTCAATAATTTGATTTGGAATTATTGTAAGAAGCTCACCCGTCACAATCACCTTTTCAACAGAAAAATCAAATGGCACAGGAATAAGTATTTGGGGATCTTCTTTCAAAAAAACAACGTAATCTTGTCTTACATATCCGTTATGTAAACAATCTGCGAAAGGCACACGGACACGTTTTCTTCCATTGTCGGATATCAGCGTAATCCCTATTGATGTATGCACTGCAATACCACCTCGAACGGATGGATCAAACCGCAAATACTCGACAATTTTGTAGTCTTTTAGATTTGTGAACTCATAGCTAAAAGCGGGGGATTTTACTGCATTTTCAGAAGAAAATGTTAATTTTTCGTTATAACCCTCTCCCAAATTGATATACAAAATAGCTTCGAGTCCCCATCGTGCTAAAAGCGCTTCACTTGCCATCCCATTTTCTTGACACACAACGCCTTCCGCAACTAATCGTTCCGCTTCCTGCGCTTCCCAACTTTCCCAATTATTTATTTCCAGAAACATTTCATCCGCAATTTCAGGAGGGATTTTTGTAAGAATTTCACCCGTCACAATCACTTCCTCTATATGAAAAGCTAATGGTATCGGAATAAGTATTTGAGGATCTTCTTTCAAAAAAACAACATAATTTTGCTTTATATACCCATTATGAACGCAGTCTGAAAAAGGAATATGAACACGTTTTTTACCATTGTCAGTTATCAGCGTCACACATAGCGAGGTATGCACCGCAATACCTCCTTGAATAGACGGATCAAATCGCAAATTTCCAACAATTTCGTAGTCCTTTAATCCTGTGAATTCATAATTAAAAACAGGGTATTTCACTGTATTTTCTGAAGAAAATATTAATTTTTCGTCATAACCATTTCCTATATCTATATATAAAAAAGGTATATTTCCAAACGATTCAAGAGCAGTCTCCTTTATTTCTCTGTGTGCTGCCAGAAAAATTTCTTCCAATCCAGATGCACTACGAGGTGGCAGTAATATTGGCATTTTGTTTATTTCGTTGCAAGCAATCAATCTATTGATTGCCCACTGATTTGAATCATGCTCTGTACGAGAGTTGTTCGCATTTATCCAAATACGATAGACCGAAGTAGGCGATGGCACCTCCTTTACGCCGGTAAGAAAAACAACACGCATGAGATATTCCCAGTCTTCTGTTGTATCTAACGTTTCATTAAAACGAATATTCGTTTGCCGGAATATCCAAAGCGGATAGGCAAGACCCAAGGTAGGACATAAATTCATATGAATTTGCCGCACATAATTGAAAGGCACGCAGTATATAGGCTTCGGCGCGCTCATAGATCGGAGCACTTCACCATTTTTGTCACGTTCCCAATCTTGTTCCATTGTATATGCATGCAAAATGGCACCACTATCTTCTTCCGCTGCCTGATGAAATTTTTCAACCCAATCATCCATAACAATATCATCATCGTCTACAATGGAAGCATAGGATCCTTTTGCATGTTCAAATCCAAAATTCAACGGTGTGCTACGATTCCCTACATCTACAGTAAGAAACCTGATTCGATTTGCAAAAGAAGATGGAAATTCTTTTATAAGTAATTTCACATCAAGCTGATTCTTCTTTGACACTTTATGCCCAACAATAAGTACCTCAAAATCATCATCCGTTTGCGCACTCAAACACAACAAAAGTTCTCTTAATTCTGTAATCCTTTTCCCTTGTGTTCGAGTAATAACAGAAAGAAATATATCGTCTTTCTCAATGTTTTTATCTGGAAAAGAAACAGGCACCTCTGCCGCCTGTATCAACCGGATCATTCCAACAACATTTGATTCCGGCGTCATTATTGAGGAAAGCCAGTTCATATATTTCCCCAAAAGAGATGTGGAGGGAACAGTAGTATTTTCATTAAAAAATTCACCCGAAATGTCAGAAGAATAATCAAAGGCCTTTATTTGAAGATAACAAAGTTCCCTTAACTCCTTCTCCATTTGAAAAAAATTCATCCATGGACTGTCTTTTGTCTTTTCTTTGCATGAAAAGAACTCATACATTCGATTTTCTTTATTCGCAGCATTTCTCATATAAATTAATATTGGAATTTTTTGTTCTTTACAGATGCAATGCAATTTTTTCAAAACTTTTCTAAAATTTTCTTGATTTAAATCCAGAAGAAGAAAAGCGCCTATTTTTTCAGTAAAAATATTATTTGTCTCAACTAAAAAATTTTCCGGAGAGGCAAAAGAAAAAACAAAACCATTTTTCTCCTTTTCATCGCACTCCCATTCCGAAAAATTTGAAATAACTTTTATATTTCCAATTATTTCGACTTTTTTCAACGCTTCTTTTATTTTAGGGAATATTCTAAAATAAGTATTCTCTATAATCATAACCCCTCCAAAATGATAACCCCTTGTTTTTTCAATAACTTTTTTTCTTATGTTTCTTGTTTTTTTATCCTTTGCCTTCATTCCAAACAAAAACCTATAAAATTATATCACATTTTTAAGTATCCGAAGAATTGAAGATGAAAAACACCATCCTTCAAATATAATAAATAGCCCATTAATTCATTAATATACAACACCGTTTTTTGCTACATTCTTTCCTCCAAAAAATGAATATATTCATTTTTTGCACTGATTACCTGCTTTGCTTCTGAAAGTGCTTCGTCTTTAGCATCACATTGCTTTTGAAGCCATTCCATATCTTTTCGTAAAATCGCCAGCAAATCTGACGGCATATTTTTTGCTGTGATTGCCTGCTTTGCCTCTAAAAGTGCTTCGTCTTTAGCATCACATTGCTTTTGAAGCCATTTCATATCTTTTCGTAAAATCGCCAACAAATCTGACGGCATATTTTTTGCTGTGATTGCCTGCTTTGCCTCTAAAAGTGCTTCGTCTTTAGCATCACATTGCTTTTGAAGCCATTTCATATCTTTTCGTGAAATGAATAATAAATTTTCATAGACATGCATTGCCTTTCTGGTTTTTTTCAGTTGATCTGCTAGCCATCGTTGTTGCTTTTTTGTTACTGTTACAAAAGTTCGCTGCTCTCGAGCCAATGCCAATTGTTGCGGAAAACGATGACCTTGGTTAGTTTTTGGCGCATTAAAGGCATCTCCCAAGGATCGCTGATAATAATTTAACATTGTAATTTCCATAGCGGCAATAGACTCAGGCATTACCCACGCAGCAAAAAAACCTTGCTGTTGAGCAACAAACGAATATATGCGTTCAATGCAATGCAAAATATTTTCACTTTTTTTTGATTTGGAGGTCACCATCTGCTCATCTGGAAAATTATCATAGGTGAACCCATAATCAAACAACGGAGTGAGAGCCTCCCCTCGAAACCAAAACTCTGTACCCAGAGGTGCAATAGGCGGTTTTTCAGGATTCATATCTACTGTCAATTTTAATTCTTTTGCCAACCTCTCACAATTGAGAAAATTCGAACCCCATTCCCGTCCCATAATGCTATAAAAACTCGAATGATATGGTGCCGGAGGAGAAAGAATTCCCAGACGTGGATTCTCCTCAAAAACTGCAATAATATTTTCAACATACTGTTTTGATTTCAGAATGCTTTCAAAGCAAAGGTAAGAAAAGGATTCTCCTGCTGTGTATGGTTTTACATTTTTCGATTTCTTGTCATGCGCAAAACAAATATAGTCGTATTTCGGAGCATATTTCGCAAAAGCAATCAACAAGGCGCCCACATCACGACCACGGTTCGGAATTATTTCAGTATGAAGCATATTACAAGAGAGTTCGGAAAATACATTTTGGATTTTTTCCTTTTTTTCCACACTATCTGTTGTGATATAAACATCTGCGTCAATCGGCATTGACTGTGCATAGAAAAACATTTTTTCAATTAAATCCGCATAATATATGTGGAGAAACAAAGCGATTTTCTTCTGTCTATTTCCCGGCAACGATTGGTTCATATTTGAAGGAAGAATATAATTCAATTGCAGGCAATTTCTAATATCATATTGATTGCAACTACGAAGAAGATTTTGCAAAATCAAATCTTCATCAAAGTCGGTTTCATTTTTAATGAATGCAAACAGTTCGTAAGCGGGTTCTCCCATTGTTGAATGGATATATTCCTTTATATCAACGAAAAATGATTTGCGTTTTACAATGGGACATCGTCTGTTTTTCACCAATTCCAACGGACAAATCAACAGAGGATACACTGTAGTGTTCTGATCTATGTCATTCGTTTCTACATAGGTTTTCCACTTAAAACCTATGTCAGAAAAATGCTTTGTAAAAATAACTTCATGAAAAGCTATCGCGTCCTCATAACATGTTATTTTACACATACTATCCCAATATTTATGAAACGAGTGAGAATTAAACATAGGACTGCGAATAGCAATAAAATGAGATTGGATATGAGCAGGCTGATATGAAAGACCGTTTTGTTTCCAAGGATTAACGTGTGTTTCGTTCCCAACCGTAATCCCCCAAAAGTCAACGTCTTGGAAATCCATAGAGGCAAACATTTCTTCAAATGGATAAACCGGACCATATATTGTGAAATTGAACAAAATAATCTCATCAAAATCATTTTGCAGTTTCTCCCAGCCATAGCTCGCAAGCGCTTCTTTATAAGCCCACACATCAAATCCTTCATTTTCCCGTACTAATACCTTATCAGCACAAGACGCAAAAACGGCTTTCCCTTTTTCTGTCAAGTTTCCGTTGCATACAACAAGAATTTCTGAGACATGCTTTCTCATTCCATTCAGTAAAAATACATTGTACAAATCAACCACACCATTTTCATCAAAGAAGAAATAAATGCCCAACCGCCTCGGTTCTTTTTTTTCGAAACTCATCCTTACGACTCCTTGCACAATTATCTATTTTCACCTTACAGTTGATTATAGCGAAAAAATATATATTAACAAACTTCAGAACCAAGTTATTCACTAAAAATGAGTATGTTGAATTTTTTTGAGAATGGCATTGTTTTCTTTGTTTTTTCACCGAATTTAGGTGGCATAGAATATTTTTTGCAACATTTTTTCTAACGAGTAATTATTCCGCTGATTACTCTCGTCCCCCTGTTTTTATCTCACTGCGACAGAATTCTCCTCATATGTATCAAAGTTCACCTTATCAACAATTTTATTGGTGACATTATCATAAACAACAATATTCAAGCCTCGCATATTTTTCGCACACTCTTGATTAGCAATTTTGATGGAACAGTCATCGCCAGCAACATATCCTGCACTCATCATATAAATTGGCGTTTCATCAGAAAATACCCCTGCAAATTCAATTTTTTCTTTTGAAATTTCTTCGTGCAAAGCAACTCCATTTTCACATACGGCGATAAAGCTATACTGATATTTATCTCGCAAATCAGATTGAATTCCGAGATTAAAGAGTTTATTCATTAATTCTTCGTTTAATCCTGAAGAAGCTTCATCCTTTACCGAAATAAATACTGTATAGTGCGAATTCTTAACAAAATCTAAATAACTGGATAAATCTGTTTGCAATAACAAGAGCTGATTTTCTTTTTTACAGTTATAATCTTGTAGTTCTTCCTCTAAAAATGAATAATTTATATCACCTCTATGGTCGGGTAGAACATAATTTTCGTTTAAATAACGCCCGAAATAACCAGTGATTTTCACCGCTCCCCTGACATTAGGATGCGCCCGATCAGCATGATCAAGAGGGAACTGATAGTCTATTTCTTGTAGTATATTTTGATAATTAAAGTCAAAATATGGAATACCTATCTGCTCTGCCTTTTTTATAAAAAAATTCGATTGAGACTGATCCCACCAGTCTCTGGGAGTGTTGTATAAAATCACGTCAATATCATTGTTTTCACAAAGTTCTAAAATCATTGAAAAATAAGGAACTCCATCGTTGTCAAAATCATGGTATTGAGACTCGTCCCTTATAGTTCCACTATACTCAATATCGCCCATCCCCGGCCACATATAATATCCCATGCTATATAAATCATCAACATCTTCATTATATAACAGAAAATCTTTTTGAGAAAAAGTCTTCCAATTAGAATGATATTGCGCAATGGGGAAAAAGTAACTGACTAAAGACGCCGCCTCGGGATGTTTTACATGTTCTGTTATCGCAGAAATTTTAGTAGAGGACCATCTCATGTTATCAATGGTTTGTCTATATGAGAATTCAGGAGTATTTATATAATAAGAATTTGTTATATCAAAAAACAATACTTTGGGTGATTGATACTTTAAGAGTTCTTCTAGCAAATAATAAGAAATAAAAACAGGTTGATATGTTGTTCCTAAATTGTACGCGCTGATGCCATAGTTTTCGTATAACTCCATTGGTGCAAAACTTGTAAGTGCATTACTTCCACCTATATTGACAACATCAATACTATTTTTCTCAAGTTTATAAAGATCTTGTACAGTCGCGATATCTGCCCAGTAATTTAGAGTTTTAAAAATCATAACCTTCTGCACATATTGAAACAGAATGGTTAAAATACAAATAAATGCCATAGTTTTAATAATATTCCTAATATGCATTATTAAAAACCTCCATATATAAAATCGGCTGGGTTATAATTTTCACCATACATACCCAAAATTAATATCACGAAAAATAATACCAGCAAAATTATCCATCTGAATACCAAATTTTGTTCTGCGAGCTTTTCTCTCACGCTTCCTCTTTGCTGCAAGTATGATATAACGGCAACCACTGCTAATCCAAAAATGACGACCCAAAAATCTTGTCGATCCAATCCAAGACTATACAAGGAATGGTCAAATAAAATCCATGGATTGAAGTCAAAAGCACTCCGCCAGAAAGCAAAGCCTGCTCTCAGTCCTTGCTCAACTCTACCAAATGATATTGATAATGCAAATAAAAGAAAAGTACGAGTACGTTGAAACACCATCCATCCAAAACACTGCGTATTAATTTTCAACACTACTATCATTTTATTAAATAACGGTTCTAATAGCATCCCACCAACTATCATTCCGAAGAAAAACAGTCCTGACGCAAAGATATATCGCCAAGTGCCTCCATGCCAAAAACCGACAAGAAACCATGTGATAAACATCCCAATGTATGTAGGGATTTTTCTTGATACCTTTTTTCCAAAGCGTTTTTTTACAAATAAGCGCATCACATTCATCCAATGGGATTTCAATACAGGATACATCACATAATCTTTAAGCCAAAAACCAAGGGTTATATGCCATCTACGCCATACTTCAGATAAATTTGTTGAATAAAAAGGCGTCCGAAAATTTTCGGCCATTTTTATTCCAAACATTTCAGACACACCCAACACAATATCCATACAACCCGAAAAATCCATATAAATTTGAAAAACATATGCAATAGCTGCCAGTACAATATACAGTCCACGATGTGGCGTAAACTCACCAAATTCCGCAAAACTTCCATATACTGTCCCAACAATAACAGCAAGACGTTCTGCTAAAACCAATTTTTTGAATAACCCCCATAGCATCCTCTGAATACCAAAGGTAAAATCTTTGTAACTAAACGTAGCGCCCTCAAAAAGAGCTTTTTCCATATCCTTGTATCTCGAAAAAGGACCGGAAATCATTTGTGGGAAATAGGATGTAAACAACAAAAACTTTAGTGGATTTCTTTGTGCTGGACTTGCTCCCCATGCAACATCCAAAATATAGCCTATCAAAATTAAAGTATAATAAGATATACCCAATGGAGCAATCCACTTTGGAGCTTGAAGCAAAGGACGACCACTAATCCTTACTAGCAGATTCGCATTATTTACAAAAAAATCCATTTCCTTAAACAAAATCAAAACAATTGCCAGAATAATTATAACAGTCGCCAATATTATGCGTTTCCCTCGTTCAGGGTTTTGATGGAATACTCGTACTTTTGATAGTTTTTTCTCTTCTAATTTTTGATTTTTATTTCCCTGTTCACTTTTTTCTTCCTCATACTGTTTCAGTCGATCAAGTTGAATGGCACCACCATATACAACAAGACTTGTAGCAAACATTATCAGAAATAACATCAACCCTGAAGCAAGTAAAAAAAAGGTAGTACTTGCAACCAGAAGAACACACCACTTGATTTTTTTTGGACATATATAATATAGAAATAGAATCGCACAAACGAAAATATAAAAATTAAATGACACAATCGACATGCTTTTAATTTCCTCCCGTAACCGCTATATTCTGTCCTGTTACACAGTCAGCCGCAGGAGATAATAAATATTCAAATGTCGGAACAACATCATCAGCAATCAAATTACGCTTTAACGGGCTGTTCTCTGCACTTTTTTGTATAAGTAGTTCCGGTATATTCACAAGAAACTTTGTTTCTATAATTGATGGGGAAATACCATTTACAGTTATTTTTTTGTCAATATATTCCGCAGAAAGCTTCCTCATTAATCCCAATATAGCATACTTGCTACATGTATAAGCGGCTGCATATTTCAATGCTGGTTGATTTACTGTTTGATAACTTAACATAAAAATTAGTTTGCCTGCTTTATTTTTTACCATTTGCGGTAATATTGCCGATGATATTATAACTGCTGAACGAAAAGATATTTGAAATTCTTTTTCAAAATCTTCCCATTGCATTTTTGCAAAACGCTTGTTAGCAATTGGGGTAGCCGAAAGATGCACAAAATGATCGGGTGTATTTCTCTCATCAATAATCCTCTGCGCAAAATCTATCGTGTCCTTTTCATTCGCAAAATCTGCTTGAACAGGTACTATTTTCTTCCCAAATTGTGACTGTAATTCTTCAATTACAGCGGTAGAATTACGGTAGTGGCAGATTATCTTATCATAGTTTCCTTGGATAGAACAAACTAATGTCGCTCCCACATCTGAACTGGCGCCTGTTACTAATAAAATCTTTTCCCTCATTGTGAAACCCCTACCTTCATGGTACCACGTAAAACTTTCTCACCACTTTCATTTGTGATTCGCACCAATATTACAATACGCTTAAACACATCATGCTTTTCAACAACTTTGCCATATATGGTAATAACAGTGTTGCCACGTAGTACTACCGGTTTTGTAAACTTTGTTTCAACTTCGTGAATTAGACTGTGTTCTCCCGGCAGATACATTCCTGCAAGTGTAGATAAAAAACTCGCTGTGAGCATGCCGTATACCACACAGCCTTCATATCCAATTGATTTCGCATATGATTCTTCGCAGTGGAGTGGATTATTATCACCTGTAATCTTACGAAATGCGACCATGTTCTCGTCAGTAATATTGACAGAAAAGCTCTCCTCTTGCCCAACTGTTATTTGCTCGTAGGTGTATTGATTCACTTGGTCGCCCTCTCCAAAATATTGTCAACTGCCTCACCCACATTTTTCATTCCCGTTACTTCACCCATTGTAAATTTCATACCAAATTCTTCCTCAAATGCAACAATAAGATTAATGTGTTCAAGACTGTCCCAATCCTCAATATCATTTGCAGTTGTAGAGTCTGTTACAGTAATACTGTCATCATCAAAAACATCACGAAATACTTTATTTACACGATCAAATGCTTGCTCTCTGGTCATTTTACTTTCCTCCATTAATGTGATTTCTAATTTGCTGATAGATTCCATTTATGTCAAATCCATTTTGTTTACGAACCTCCTCTATCATTCCATACCCTTTGGCAAAACAGTTATTCAATCCAATTCGTTTCAGCGAAACACTCGCACCACTTTCTGCAAGAATTTCAGAAATGGCACCGCCCAAACCACCATTTAAGCTATGTTCTTCAACTGAAACTACCGTTTTGGAATCCCCCACTGCATCCAGCACAGCCTTGCTGTCAATTGGATTCATTGTTGGCATATTATAGAGACGCAAACAATATCCGTCCTCACAAAGTTTCTCACTTGCATGGTACACGTTTGCCGCAATAGTGCCGGTAACAAAAATGGTAAAATCTTCACCACAATTCAATAATTGCACAGGTTTCCCAAGCGTAAATGAATATTTCTCATCAAACAACTCTTCCTCTGCACTCATACCAATCCTAAGATAAACTGGACCATCATGTTCATAAGCAAATCGCACTTGTTTTTTCAATTCAATTGGGGTGGAAGCACACAACAATATAAGGTTCGGCAACGCACGTAAAGCAGCAATTGCTTCAGTTGTGTGGTGTGATGCTCCAAGAGTGCTCCAACTCAACCCCATGCCCATACCAACTATTTTTACATTTCGACGTTGAAAGCAAACATCATTACGTATAAATTCATAAGCACGATATGCCAAAAACGCATCTGTAGTATATACAAACGGTATCTTTCCCATTTTTGCCATACCCGACGCGACCGCGACTTTATTTTGCTCGGCGATGCCTAAATTGAAACACTGTTCAGGATACTCACGTGCCATAAGTACATCGTAATCTGTTCCACTGTCTGAAAGAAGTGAACACACGCGTTTATCCGAACCCATAATTTCATACAGGGCATTTACATATGCCTTTTGCATTTTGCAAGTTCCTCCTGTGTAATATTTAATTCTGCGCAAAAAAGTTTCAATTCTCTCCTATTCGGCATGCGCCAATGCCAAGCGGGGTTATTTTCCATTAACGATAATCCCTTACCTTTAATAGTTTCAGCAAGCACACAACGCGGCTTGCCAATTTCCCACTCACTCAAGAGAGTTTCCTTCAAAGCTGTACGATTATGTCCATCACATTTTTTCACCTGCCAGCCAAACGAATTAAACTGATTTTCTAGATTATCTGTACCCATTATTTTTTCCAAAAAGTCCATTTTTTGAATCCTATTGTGGTCAATAATCATTGTAAGGTTATCCAATCCAAATGCTACGCTTGACATAGTCGCTTCCCATATACTTCCCTCCTGACACTCTCCGTCGCCAACAAGTACGTAGACATGGTTTGGTTTTCTATCACTTTTCAAAGCAAGTGCTATTCCTTCTCCAATACTTAAGCCATGCCCCAAGGAACCCGTCGATGCCTCTACACCTGGCACTTCAAGAGTGTGCGGTTCCCCCCCCAAAATACCCTCCGGCTGGCAAAATCTACTTAGTTCTGCCTTTGAGAAAAAGCCAACATCTGCCAATACAATATACAACGCAAGGCTACCATGACCCTTGCTGAGTATAAAAAAATCGCGCCCCTCCCAATTAGGATTTTCCGGGTCAACCTTCATTACATTATCAATATAAAGAGATTGCATAATTTCCACTGCCGAAAATGCACTTGCGAGATGTCCCAGCCCCCCACTATACGCCGTAAGAAATATTTGCTTGCGTAAATCTTTTGAAATTTCCATAATATAACCTCAATTCACGTTTATTACATCCTGCTTGTTTTTATAATCTTCACTAATTTCAAAGTACCAAACCGCATTTCCGAATTCATTTTCAGACAGTTTTGTAAATCCCTGCCCTGCATAAAATTCTTTCACCATACGATTTTTCGTAGTCGGGTAATAATAGCCTATAATCGTTTTTATTCCGTGCCGTTTGCACATTTTCACAAGTTTGTCCATCATGGCAAACTCCATATCACGTTTAAGAACCCGACAACTCATAATCCATAAATCTATGTGCAGACTTTCGTTGTCTATGTGCCCAATTACAACAGAAACAACACCATTGTCACCAAATTTATCAGAAAGCTTACCATACAGAGTAATGGTATTTTCATCCGCCGCACAGGATTCTATTTCCTCCTGTGTATAACGCTTAGTTGTAAGATTGAACTGATTACTTTTATTTGTGAGCTGTGCAATTCTAGCCATGTATAAAGGTTCGAACTTTTCTATTATTGCCTTCATTTCCAGAGATAGCAGATAATCATGATAATTCACAAAGGTTGCTTGCGTCTGTGCGCGCTGCGCATTTTCTTTGTACATTTCCGCTCTTTTTGTGTCATCCTCCGAAATAACAGTTGCCTCGAAATAACCAGCGCGATCAACTTCGGTAATATAATACTCCACCTGCTTCATCTTCGGTACAGAGACTCCGGGAATTTGTTGCCTAATGATCTCTTGTTCGGCAGGATTGTCGTCTAAAAAAACAAAGGATTCTGGGAGCAACGCAAGTTCATTTGCTATAGTATATAAATTTCCGCTTTTCGGCTCCCAATTTGCTTTAATAGCAACAAAATCATCCGGTGTTAATAAACCATCAGGGTGATTAAGTCCTGAAATAGCATTTTCATATTCATTCTTAGAAATAATATTCAAAATAATTCCAAGCTGTTTCAGTTCTTTGAGATAAGATTGAAACTCACTGTATGCCTGTCCTACAGACGTCTCCTGTCCAACAGAAATACCACAAACGCCATCATCTCCGACAACCCCTCCCCACAGCGTATTATCCAAATCAATCGCGAGAGCTTTTTTGTTTTTTCCATAAATAGCTTTAATTATGTTTGCAACATTAAATGCAAAGTCAGGAATTGCTGGCATTGCAAGCGCATATTTATACATATGCCAATAAAATGGGTCAGACCATTTTCCCAGACCATAAAATGCAGAAAGGTAATCAATATCATTAATAAAAAAGCCGTCGTTATTTTGCGCATATTCATACAATTTTTGATTCAAGCGAAAAATATAGTTTGTTCTACCATGATAGTCGCTTATATCCTTATTTCCTAACAAACGAAACAAAGGTCGCTCGAAATTATTTTGAATTATGGGACACTTCAACTCCCTTGTGATTTTTTCCCACATCGGCATAAAATGAGAAAACTGGGACTCCACCATAGCATCAATCTGGTCTTTTGAATTACTTAGCGACGGCCAAGTGGAAATATTGCGAGATGTCGTATGAACAAAACAAATGTCCGGTGAAAATTCATACAACTCCGAACCAAACATTACCTCTTGCCAATATTGACCATATTCACATTCATAAAAACAAGGGTCAATTCCATAATTCAACAAAAATATTTCAAGAATATTTTTAATTTCTGCTGTTGTAGACCCTCCCAGTATAGCAATTCTCTTTTTAATACGACCAGATTCATCGGCAAGTAGTTGCCGTTTTATTGCTTTCTTTTTCTTTAGAATTTGTTTCGAATCAAAAGGGTATGCCAACTCTTCCATGAAAAAACCTCTTATTTTCTAATATATGTGTCCGCAAAATTTTTTTGCTCTTCAGTGCTCGATTCCGTGAGGACAAATCTTTCTATTAATTTCCCATTTTCACTTTTGAACACCACAGATCAAATTAATTCATGCCAATGATAATATAGTAGCAGAAAAAAAGTCAAGTGTTCCATTACGCTTTTACGCTTTTTACCGCATTATTTTTACCCCATTATCTTATAGGAAAAATCTTCCTTATCTAATGAAAAATTCAAGTTGAAATATGGATCTCCTGCTGAAAGCTCTTGCACCCATTTCATTTGAAAACGCTTTATTTCGTCCTCAAATCTCGTTCTCTTATCTTTATCTGCATCCAGCCCTCTGCTTTTTGATTCATAGTGATACAGTTCCGCAAATGGCGTAAATACAATCAAATATCCCTTTTTGCGAACCCTTAAGCACAAATCAACATCATTGAATGCCACTTGAAACGATTCATCAAAACCACCCACTTCATCAAAAACATCTCTTCTTATTAAGGAACAAGCGGCGGTGACTGCCGACACATTATTCGCATAAGCAAGTCTCCCCATATACCCGGGATGCGCTTTGTGGAAATTCCGGTGATAGTGACCGGCTAATGTCAAAATCCCAATCCCGATTCCTGCATGTTGCACCGTGTCATCCGGATAATACAACTTCGCACCCACCATTCCAACATCTGATCTTTGTGCAAACATCAACATTTCCTGAATCCAGTTAGGGGTGATAATTTTTGTATCATTGTTGAGAAAAATCAAATACTTTCCTTTTGCGAAAGTTGCGCCAAAATTATTAATTGCAGAAAAATTGAAAGGTCCATCCCATGTAACAACTTGAATTTTTTCTTTTTTTGCAAGATCCTCGTAATAACGAAATGTTTTTCTTTCAATACTGTTATTTTCAATTATGATAATCTCATAATTTTTATACGTTGTTTGATTCAGCACAGAATTTATACACTTTTCGAGGTCATCTATATGATCCATGCTAGGAATCAAAATAGATACCAGCTCTTCTTCTACATCATACTCAACTCTGTAAAATGTTCCAATTTTAGGAATCGGCTTCACTTCGCCTTTGAGTCCGATTCTTTCCAAATGTGCCGCAACAGCACGTTGTCCTGCTGATATCACATATGGTTTTGTTCCCGTCTCCAACGCTGTAGATTGAGCGTGCGCACGCCAATAGTATAAGACTTTGGGAATATGCGCGATTTTTCCAGCATTTTCAGTCAAGCGCAAAAATAAATCATGATCCTGCGCACCGTCAAAATCCGAAGAAAAATCCCCTCCGGAGCGGCTCAACAAATCTTTGGCAAATACAGTAAAATGACAAATAAAATTATTTGCACGAAGATTATCAATTGCAAAATCTGGTTTGAAATGCGGTAAATACGCATCTGATGGATGCTCGTGAAAGGTCGATTCATCTGTATATATGAAATCAGAGCCTTTATTAATTTCCTTTACAATTTCAAACAACGCCGAGTAGTGCAATACATCATCGTGATCCAAAAGG
>JGI994J12354_10002780_pt1 | contig 16717 bp, 15 predicted proteins | sample IntmicLarv3ML3BL_FD_12354 | JGI IMG/M metagenome (IMG submission 12354) | reverse complement strand
CCGGTGAATTAACACAATAGGCTGTTGTCACATAGAAAAGGGCGGGGGCTTCGCCAAAGAGAATGCGAGCCGCTACGGTGTCCTCTGTTTCAGTCACATCTGGCAGATGAAAATTAGCCATCACAGCCTCGGCACAGGCAGGTTTTCCAAGCAGGTAAGTCAGAAGGTCGAGGGTGTGGATTTGTTGGTTCATCAGTGCTCCGCCACCATCCATGGCCCAGGTGCCGCGCCAATCGGTTCCCTGATAATACGGTGCGTCACGATACCAGGTTGTGATGGCACGTGCCCCCAGCACTTTCCCCAACGCACCGGATTCCAGCAGCCTCTTCATATGCTGCGTGGTGCGATTGTACCGGTTTTGGAAACAAATGCCAATGGGCACCTTGCCCTCAAGCGCGGCAAAGCGCTTCCAAGCGGATTGTGTGATAACGGGGGGTTTTTCTGTGAAAATGCTGATCCCTCTTGCCGCCGCCAGCTCCATTTGGTCAATGTGCAATGAGTGTGGCGTACAAATATGGAGCACGTCAATGCTCTCGTTGTCCAGCATGGTCATAAGATCCGTATAGGCATGGCAGCCGTACTCTTTGCCCATGGCCTCCGCGCGTTCAGGACGTATATCTGCGCAAGCAACCAGTTCTATATCCGGTAGCAACGTGAGCACCCGCGCATGAACCTGTGAGATACCGCCACATCCGACAATTGCCGATTTCATGAGATAATTCCTCCCTTATATTAATTATATCAAGCTTTCAGGCCGGTTGTACTGATGCCCTCCACCAGATATTTCTGGCTAAAGATAAAAATAATCACCGCCGGCAATATGGACAGGGAGGCCATAGCGAACATGGCGCCATAGTCCGAAGAGGAGGCGGGGTCATTGAACAGCTTCAGTGCAATACTGACTGTATACATATGCGTCTTGTTTAAAAATAGTAAAGGAGTCAGAAAATCATCCCAACGCCAGATAAACGAAAAGATAGCGCTTGTGATTAACGCGGGAACGATGAGCGGAAGCTGAATATGGGTAAAAACGCTATAATAGGAGCAGCCGTCAATCTTCGCTGCCTCGTCCAGTTCCATGGGAATGCCTTGGATAAACTGCACAATCAAAAAGATGAAAAAGCCCTGGCCAAAAAAGTACGGAACGATGAGCGGCAAAAAAGTTCCCACCCAGCCAAGCTGCTTAAACCAAATGAACTGCGGAATCATCAGCACCTGTGCTGGAAGCATCATTGATACGAGCATCGCTGCAAAGAGGATCTTCTTCATCGGAAAGCGGCATCTGGCGAATCCATAACCCACAATGGACGAGGACATGACTGCACCAATGGTCGAGAGAGACGCAACATATAATGAATTGCCGAAAAAGGTGCCGAAGGATACCCGCGTAAAACCACGCCAGCCGTTAAGATAGTTTTCAAATGTAAACGAACGTGGAATAAGCGATTCGGCCGTATGAAAAATGGTGCTTGTTTCCTTCAGTGAGCTGGATACCATCCATAAAAGCGGATAGATCATCAGAAGGCTGCCAGCCAGTGCGGCGATGTGAAACAACACTTGCTTAACCGTTTTTGCCATCTCACTCGTCTCCTTCCGAATAGACCCAGAATTTTTTTGTCCAGAATAATAGCAGCGTTACAAGTCCAACCAACAGCAGCATCACCCACGCCATAGCAGCGCCATAGCCCATTCGCGAATACTTGAAGGACTGGAAGTACATGTACACCGTGTAAAAAAGTGTTGAGTTCAACGGCTTTCCCTCTGTGATGATAAAGCACTGGGTAAAGGCCAGGAAGCCATTGATGGTTTGCATCACAAGATTAAAGAAAATGGTTGGCGTTAACAGCGGAAGCGTGATGCGGAAGAATCGACGCAAATTGCCGGCACCATCCACCTTAGCTGCCTCATAATAGGTGACAGGGATTTGCTTGAGTGATGATAGAAAGATGAGCATGGAGGAACCAAACTGCCAAACCGAGAGCAGAATCAGCATCCAGATAGCCGTATTCGTATTTCCAAGCCAGGAGAAGTTGGTTTCAATACCGATGCTCCCCAGCAAGGAGTTGATCGTGCCCTGGCTGGCCCACATACGTTTCCACAGTACGGCGACAGCGACAGAGCTGCCGATGATGGAGGGAAGGTAAAAAAAGGCTCGGTAGACAGAGGTCAGCCGTGATGGGTGCACAAGCAATAGCGCTACGAGCAGTGCAAACACCAGCCGCAACGGAACCGATACGAATGTGTAAAAAGAAGTAACGCGCAGCGAGGTTAGAAATTTTTCATCCGCTGTGAACATTTTAATGAAATTCTCAAAACCAATCCACTTTGGTGCTGAGAGCACGTTAAAATTGGTGAAAGCGTAATACAAAGACAGTGCCATGGGCACTACTATAAACAGTAAAAAACCCAGCGAAAACGGCAAAGTGCAAATGATGCCGGCAGTGCTCTCCTTGCGTAACCATGCGGATGCAGATTTTACTCTGACTTGTGCCATGATAATCTTGCCCCCTATTGCGCAATGAATTTGCAGGGTCGAGAGAAGTATTCTCCCGACCCCCACGTACCTGTGCTATTGCTGCTGCAGGGATTCATAGGCAGCTTGAAGCAACGTATTTCCTTCAGTGAATAGGTATGTACCCGCTGCGTCGCCGGTGATATCACCGTAGCAGATGCGCTCGGTCAGCTCATTGATCATCGTGTTGATCTCCGTTGCGCCAAGAGGCGCCAGCGGGCTGATCGGAGAACAGTTTTCACCGATTTTAACGAGCATTTCGGCGGCACGCTGCTGACTTATATTCAGCAACGGGGCGATAGCCAGCGCAACAACGTTGGATGCAGGCATGCCGCGTTCGGCCAGCAGGATTTCATTGGCTTCGACAGAGTTTGTCCAGAAATTGATGAATGCCGCAGCAGCCTCAGGGTTTTTAGAGCCGGAAGTAATGCAGAAGAATTGGGCGGGTTTTGTGTAGTTACCCAGCTTCGCGTTATCTGCAGGGAAGGCGGTTAGATGCAAATCCGCACCTTCTATTGCGGCTGCGGCATATTGCCCAAGGTTATTTGTGTGCCCCAGCAAGTTCCAGGTTCCCCCATTGACTACCGGGTTGGTATCAGGAGAGGTGGCGTTGGTCTCTACGAACACCACAGGGTCGATGTGATAGCCTTCAACGACGGAGCTTTCAATGTCGCTGAAGTAGGCGCGGAATATGGAATCGTCCGGCATACCGAATTTTTCGCCATCGGGGGTGTATAGGTCATATCCGGCGCTGCGGCAGAACACTTCCAGATAGTCTCCTTCCTTGGCATAGGCATAGTTAGTTGGGATGCCTAATTTTTCAAAAACGTCCCTGCCAACTTGCTTGTACTCTTCCACCGTCATGAAGTCTGGAATGACGATTCCGGCCGCGTCAGTAATCGTTTTATTGTAGATTGTAGCGACCGAGTTTTGCCCAACACAGATAGCATAGGGATTGCCAGCTATGGATCCGCTCTCAAGAAGACCGTCGGACATATCTGACACGTTGAGGACACCAGATTCAATGAACGGCGTCAAATCCATTAGCAGGTTGTTGGCCACATAGGTGTTCAGATAGTGGATATCCATCTGGATGATGTCGGGCAGTTCGTTGCCTGTCGCATAGGTCATCATCAGATCCCAATAACTCTCCCAGTCATAGATATTGCTGTCAATTGTCAAGTCCGGGTATTGTTCCAAGAACATATCAATCGCCTCGGTGGTGATTTCTGCACGGCGTTGTGAACCCCAGTAGGCAAAACGCAGGTTCCCTGAATACGATTCCTCCGAGGCGACGGCACCAAGCAACGGCTGCACACACAGTAGCAAGGTAAGTAGAAGTAGAACCGTTTTTTTCATGATAACCCCTCCTGTTTTTTTACCGCATAATTTGCCATGCGGCAATTCTTTATTTATGAGGATAAACAGTTTTTCATTGAAAGAAAACCTAAAATACCGTCTTTCTCACCCAAAAAACCGTTCGATATAAACTATGGATATTAAAACATATTGTATAAAGCAACCAAAGGTGATAGCCTACAAATAGGTCGTCTCGGAGGGGAGAAGAAGCAACGTGGTACGATTTTTGCGCAAAAGGTTTGCCAATGCCAAGCTGCAATACAAATTCGTTATGGCACTTGTGCTTGTCATGCTCATGCTTGGCATTTCTTCCATTGGTGGCATGGTTTACGTGATGAACTCGAACAGAGAGTTGCTGTATGGATCCATTGCCAAGTACATGGCTGTTATCGAACAAAACGTGGATAGGGCTTTGACAGCCTTTGAGCAAACCTCCACCACCATTCGCACGGATAACATTGTGCAACGTGATCTGGCAGCGATGCTCGCCCTATCCGACACGCAAGCGGGCAATCCCATTACATACAAGCTCTTATATCAAAATATCTATAATCGCATTTACGCCAGTCGTGTCAACACGCCGTATTTGCACAATATTATTATCTACCAAGGCGAGAACAGCATTGCCACCACCAACCGTTATCCAATGCTGTTGCCGGAACCGTTTTTATCCCAGGTCCTTGATTCCGCGGAGAAAGCAAGAGGAGGGGTGTGTTGGCTGATAGGACCGGAGGAATCTCCCGGCATGTATCTTGTGCGCACGATTCGAAAAATCGAGGGGTTTACTTTGGAAACATTGGGTACGTTGGTTATGCGCATTGACATGGAAGGTATTATACAAGCTGAAGCGGGTGAGCAGCTGCGCGCCTACGACCAGGTAGGCTTGGCCATTCTCTCCGGCGATGAATTTATCCACCAGCCTCAGACAATCCAAGGGTTGGATTCCGTGATGCTCTCCAAGATAAAGGACGGTCATACTGTCGCGCGCATGAACGATGAGGAATATTTTATGGTAGTCAACAGGCTTCCTTCTTCGGGCTGGCAATATATTTGCATGGTACCCTATGCTTCGGTTCTATATTCGTTTTTGGTGGCGTACAGACTGTTCTTAGGCATTCTGCTGCTAACGGGCATTCTGGCAGTGCTGTGCGTAAACCAATTTGTTCGAGCGATCACGGTACATTTTGACGCATTGATTGGAAAAATACAGGCATTCCGGGGAAATGTGCAGCCAGTCACGCATTCTTACAACTACAGCGAACGGTATGATGAAATTGGCATCTTACACACCCAGTTTGATACCATGGCATCCGAAATACAAACGCTGATCCACGACAATTATATCAAGCAGCTTTTGATCCGAGAGGCTGAAATCAAGCAACTGGAACTCCAGATTAATCCGCATTTTATTTATAATACACTAGAATCCATCAACTGGCAGGCGAAGGCTGTGCAGGCAGAGGAAATTTCCCGCATGGTGGAGTCTCTCGGCAAACTGCTTCGCGGCTCGTTGAGCCTAAAGTCAGGGCATGTTCCGTTGCAGGCAGAAATTGAAATGGTGGACAACTATTTGACGATACAGCAAATTCGCTATCGCAAGCGGTTACGATATGTGGCCAAGGTCGATCCGGAGCTGCGCACGCTGAAAGTGCCCAAGATGATCTTACAACCGTTGGTTGAAAACGCGATCCGTTATGCGCTTGAGGAGATAGCGGACAGGTGTACAATCCGATTATCGGTGCAGATTTTCAATGGTATGGCGCAGATTCTGGTGGAAAATGACGGCTCGGCTTTTCCTGAAAATTTGCTAGAGGCTCTGCGCGACGCACAGATACAGCCGCATGGCTTCGGGATTGGCCTGCTCAATATTGACCAACGGTTGCGGATGACCTTTGGGGAAGCGTATGGGCTTTCACTATATAACAAGGAAAATTGGGCCGCCGCACGCATCATGATTCCGCTGCTAGGCAACAAAACGAAAGGAGATGACGAAAATGCCGACACAACCCTTTGACATACCGAGAATCGAACGAAAACCTGTGGTAGAACCGGGCTCATTCCTATTTGCAGCCGTCAGCATTGACCATCGGCATATCTACAACATCACGAAGGAGTTATTTAAAACAGGGGCGCAGGTCGCTTGGGTGTATGATCGTGATCCTGAGAAAGCCGCAGAGTATGCACGCACGTTTCCACAGGCCCGTATTGCCCGTTGCGAGCAGGAGGTGCTGGATGACCCTGCTATAACATTGGTGGTCAGCACCGCTATACCCTCTCGGCGCTATCAGATCGGCCTTCGCGTATTGGCGGCGGGGAAGGATTTCCTGTCAGACAAACCACCGTTTATCACACAGGAAGCATTGGAGGAAACGCGCGCCATGGTGCGCAAAACAGGCGGTAGGTATTTTGCCTGCTATGGCGAAAGGCTCTATGTCGAATGTGTGACCATGGCAAAATGCCTGATTGACCGGGGTGAAATTGGGCGCGTGTTGCATGTTACCTCTACAGGCCCACATCGCCTTGCAATCCATACCCGGCCGGATTGGTTCTTTAAGCGGGAAGAGTACGGCGGCATTCTCGGCGATATTGGAACACACCAGATTGATCAATACCTCTATCTTTGCGGAGAAACCGACGCAGAGATTGTGTCCAGCCATATTGGAAACTTTGGCAACCCGAACCATCCCGGCTTGGAAGACTTTGGCGAGGCGCTTTTGCGCGGAAAAAATGGGTCGACAGGCTATTTCAACGTTGATTGGTTTACACCGGAAGCCCTTGGCGCCTGGAGCGACAGCCGTACCTTGATTACAGGCACAGAAGGCATCCTTGAATTGCGCAAATACACGGATATCGGGCGTGAAAGCATCGGCGATCAGGTATTTTTGGCTAACAAGCGGGTTGAGGTGCATGTTGACGCACGCAACACGGTGGGTTATTCCTATTTCTATGATCTGGTGCTAGATTGCATACACCGAACGGAACAGGCAATGCCAATGGACTATATGTTCCGGGTGGCGGAGTTGAGCATGGAGGCGCAGCGTAGAGCCATTCGCGTCGGGTAAACGCAGGCAACGCGAAAAAGGAGGTCATGGCATGTATCGTCTATTGCTGGTGGATGACGAGCAAATCATTCGGGAAACCATCGGTGCAACAATCGATTGGCCTGCCATGGAAATCGAGCTCGTTGGCGTATGCGAAAATGGCGCGGAAGCCTATGATATGATTCTGGACGAGGCCCCTGATATTGTCATCACCGATATCCGCATGCCGGTGCTTGATGGCTTGCAACTCATTGAGCGGGTTTCACAGTTTGATCATGATGTAGAGTTTATTATTCTCTCCGGTCACAGCGATTTCAGCGTTGCTCAGTCCGCCATGGAGTTTGGCGTAAAGCACTATTTACTTAAGCCCTGCAACGAGAAGGATATAATTGCGTGTCTGGAACGCGCTAAGGAAAATTGTAACAAAAATCAGCTTACCAGGAATGCTACAGAGGAACAAAAGCGCCTCATTCATGCATTGACAAACAATGCGCTTGCCTATATGCTCTCCCAAACGCTTGCCCACGCAGGTTTGCTTAATTCTGCTATCGATCCTTATGCACGGTTCATTGATTTTGTTAATACACCCTATATTCTGTATTATGTGCGCCCGCTTCGCTTTTCACAAGTCAAAGCTTTCACTGATGCCGTGTATGTGCGCCATCGCATGGTATCGGCTTCCCCGCCCGCAATGATTTATGCCAATAACGCAGTAATGCTTTTTCAAGAAGTCAATGAGGGGAAAGGAAGCGTCGAGGAGGTTCTGAGCGAATTCGTACAGCAGGATTGTATGCCCCACTGCACGGTGGAGCATTTGCGTTTTGCCAACCTGCGAGCGTTATGGGGATCTCTTTTAGAGTCTCTGCGCATGGTGGATACGGTTTGGCTAATTGGGGAAGAGCAGCTGACGCCTCTTCGCAATGTTAAGGCCTCCATTGCGGATGGTGTGACGCCCGATATCGGATTAAGTGATGATCCCACTACTCTGGACAACAGCCTACGCCGCCTAAGGGATATTATACTCGGATCAAGCAGTTTGGAGGAAATCAAGTCAATTTTACTGAATGCATTGGTTCGTATGATTGGGAATGCACCACCTTCCCCAGGAGACCTGTTTGAAATGGACAGCTTTCTTGGAGAAATTTCGCAGGTGCGAGACGAGGAAATGCTGTATCGCATTACGGAAACCAAGCTGCGGGCATTGGCGGCACAATACCGCTCCGGTAGCCCGGATTACAAGGCATTTGTCGATGAAATCATGCATTATGTACACGTGCACCTGGCAGACCCGAACCTGTCCTTAAAGCATATCGCCCAGACACACCTATTCATGGACGTAGATTATCTAAGCAAGCAGTTCCTACGACAAACTGGAATAAAGTTTTCCGCCTTCCTAAACAATACCCGCATTGAACGAGCGAAGCAGTTACTGAGGCACACAAAGTCGGATAGCATTCACTGGGTTGCGCAGCAGGTGGGCTGTGGAAATAATCCAAAATATTTTAGTCAGCTGTTTAAAAAACATACCAGATTGACACCAACGGAGTATATTGAACAACATCGCCCAGGCAGGGAGTAAAACGATACGACTCAAAGGAGGAGGAACAAACCCATGAGATTCGGACTATGCTGTGAACCCGAGCGCATTGACGAGGTAGCTGCGCTTGGTTATGATTTTCTGGAATGCAATTTTACAAATCTACAATCTATGCCTGATGCAGACTTTGAAAGCATTGTGGCAAAAGTGAGGCGTGCGTCTATTGACGTGGAAGCCTCCAATTGCTTGTTGCCGCCCTCGCTAAAGATAGTAGGGCCTTGCGTGGCAATTCCTGCGCTGACATCATACCTTGAAAAGGGTTTTGCGCGAGCGGAGCAGGTAGGGATGAGGATTGTCGTTTTTGGCAGTGGCGGTGCACGCAATATTCCTGTCGGCTTCGATGCCAAGCAGGCGTGGCATCAGATTTTCTCTTTTTTACGTTTGGCAAGCGATATTGCTGCACGATATCAGATTGAAATCGTTATTGAACCGGTTCGCAGGAAAGAAAGCAATCTGCTCAACTACGTATCTGAAGCAACGGCGGTTTCCTCACTGCTTGACCTGCCCAACGTGCGTGTACTTGGAGATTCCTTCCATATGATTATCGGACATGAACCTTATGCAGCCCTTGCGATGGCCGGGGACCTGCTACGCCATGTACACACCAGCGAAACCCTAAACGACGCGCAAGGGCGTGTGATGCCCACGGACGTATGTAAAGACGAGCTGCAGGCGTTGATATCAACGCTTGTAACAATGGGATATTCGCAGCGCGTCAGCGTGGAGGCACCCATACAAAATCTTCAGGAGGAAGGAGCAAAGGCTCTGGCTTTGCTGCGAGCATGCTTGTAAAAACAGCTAAAGTCCGCTGCGCCGGCAAGTGAAATAAAAAAGGCATCTTTTGGGGATGCTCGGCCTAGCAAGGAGATGTGGATAAATCAAAGGCTGGCGAGAGATTTGTTAAGGGAGAACGCGGAATCGAATTGCAAACAAGTCAATATGGTATGTATTGAAGAAATGGTGCCGAAGAATCATTTGCCGCAGGGTACAGACCTCGCAATTGATTTCGGTTTCATATCTTTAAGGCGTTTATCGAAGGTGTTTTCTTACCTTGGTACAAAAGGCAGGTGAAAGAAAGAACTTATGACAACAGGCTTCCGACAATCCACACGTACCTTGCCTACTTGCATTGAAACTTCGCAATATCGAGCCTATGCACGTTCAGAAATGGCAGTTGAAGCTAACGAAAACGCTGAAGCCTTCCTATGTGAGAGGAATACAAGAGCTGTTTGCTGATTTACAAGGACGACTATTATCAGCATTTCATATTTATCTCTCTGATGTTTTGGTTTATGACAGGTATGCGTATTGGAGAAGCCACTGCAATCCAGTGGGGTGATATTCATTTTCAGTCAGGAATCCTGAAAATCGAAAAAATCTATATGTATAAATCTCGACGATTACCGATTTGTTGAAACCAAGTGAACGTCATATTTGGTTTGATTCCGGACACGCTAACGTTCTTGCATGAATGGAGAGAGGTTCAGCAAGCAGTTGTGAAAACGGACTTCGTAATGAGCTACAACGGCCACCCCACGCAGAAGCACACTTTGCCACACGCAATTACGAGGTGCTCAGGCTTGGCAGGTGTACGCAGGATAAGAATGCATGGTTTAAGGCGCTCATATGTCAAGCACAGACAAACTATGTTTCTCGGATATTTCAATTCCCGTATTGCCCTTTCACATACGGCAATATGGCAAATGTCACTTGGTCGGCAGTAATTGTACGTGTATGAATTTCAGGCGACCAGCCTGCCGTATTCAAACAGGATGGGTAATTCTCGCAATTCCAACACTTATCAATGCCCTTCTCTTTTCTGCAATTTGCACTTGCGACCGTACAATCGGACCAGTGGCAGCCGCTACAATTTACCTCCCAAACATCAACGCCGTAGACTGCCGTACAACACGTACGCGCATACTCCATATCTTCGGCGCTTATCGAGGTTTCCCCACTATAATGAACACATAAGTCACAACGATGCCCACAATTACTTAGGTGAATATGAGTTTTTGACAATGGCTTGCGGTTTGGATCTTTCTTTATCAAAACCATCTTTTTAACAGCTTCCAACATTTCCAAATTGTCTACCCGAATTAACATCCACAATCCGTCAGACAGTGCATGGGAATCCATATAAAGGTCTTGTATCGCCTGCGGAAATTCAGCAAGGTGAGCCTCGAACTTTTCACGCTCAGCTTTGCCGTAAATAATCTGAAAATCATAATGATCCTCGTATATGTTTATGGAGAGAATGGTTCGTTTCCCTTGCCGGAATTTCAGACAATCTACATCGTAGTATTTACCCGGTATTTCATCAAGTTTATACTTGCCACGCATAAATCGCATAGTTTCTTCACTGATTTTTTGTAGCGTTGCATGATTGTCCATTTCAGCCTCACTCCCGATTGTTTTCAATTCGAATCTTACTTCTATGAGCTTAGCTACACTAATGTCAAGTCCAGACAAACTGTTTTTTTAATCGCTCTAGTTTTTTTGCACTCTCAATTGCCCTATGCAAAAACTCACTTGCAGACAAATTTATGTAACTCCAGTTCATCGCTTCTATTGATATTGATCCGGAATATCCAGCTTCTTCGATATCCCTCATAATCATTGACCAATCCAGCCTGCCATCAAATGGCAATTGGTGAATGTGATTTTCTCCGCTATCGTGCAAGTGGAGTGCCATCATCCGTGAACCGTAAGATGATAGTAATTCTTTCTCTGGATAATAGTTATAATGATGGCAGCAATCATAGCAGAATCCCACACGTTTGCTATCAATATGCCCGAGTACAAAAGACAAATTTTCGTAGTTATTCAAGTTTTCCAGCGCAATATTGACATTGCGCTTTTCAGCTTTTTCAGCCATTTTTTTGATTCTAGCCAACCCCAATTCGTTATGTGGTTTGTCATCATCAGGCAAATGCACCACCATTGTCGGGATGTCAAACTCGGCACAATCTACCACGCATTGCAAATAACATTCGATCGCTGCCTCTCCATCCAAATTGTCCAGCCAAATGCTATTTTGGACTTGAAATGGCGTGTGGATGTTTTCAATAAACAGACCAGCTTCGCGAATCATTTGCGGCCCCTTACGATACTCACCTCGATTAAGATACTCACTCCACCATAGAAGAACACCATCGAATCCAGTGTCCTTGATAAGCCTATACCGTTCTTTTATGGGCAATTCATAACCAAACCAATCATATATCGCAAACATCATATTCCTCTTTTCGCTTGTGATCCTACATCCGCTTCCACGAGCTACCTCACGCTTATGTCAAATCCAGACAAACTATTTTCAGTCAACTCTATTAAAACTAAAAAATCACATTACATACCTTAATATTTCAATATCATCAATGCTTCTCCATCATGTAATTCTCCTGTTTCGTAAAAACCTAACTTTGCATACAGTTTTCTTGCTACTATGTTTTCGGGCTCTGTGCTGATTTTGATTTTATCGTGTGACTTGTCCTGCTTGAGTGTATTGATGAGTATTTGAAGCGCCTTTTCCCCATATCCATTTCTTTGGTGTTTTTCATCAATCATAAATCGGTCTATCCAATATTCATTGTTATCCTGCGGCTCTATCCCATACATAACAAAACCAACCATAACATCATCGTTATATATCGCAAGAGGGATAGAGTCTGGGTAAATCTTTGCTTGTGCCAATGAATATAAGTTTGAAGCGCAGTATTTTTCAACTTTCAGAGATATTACTTCATGAAAATTTGCATGACCAATTTCTCTTAATGTAATATTCATTGAGTATTTCTTCCTTATCATAAATCTTTATCGCACCGCAAGCACGGTATATCACGGGCATCAAATCGACTTTCATGACCTGCATCACCCGTATGTCAAGTACGGACAAACTATTTTCTTCAAAGATGATTTAAAGGACACACCGTTCTACACACATTGCAGTCGACCGTATCAAATCCCCGCGCCGTTTTCCCATAAGTATGCTCCCTGCATTTTTTCTGATTTACGAAACCTCCCCTGATCGCAGATGCAGGACATGACTCTTCACATCGGTTGCAGCCATCGACACATAGCTTCTGCATAACATTATCAGATGCTAATTCCAAGTCGCTTAGTACGCATCCAAGCGTCACTGCATTACCATACTCGCTGCAAGCAAACAAGCTGTTCTTTCCAATCGAACCTAATCCGGCTTTCATCGCAATATGTTTCATTGAGAGGATGCCCCGCCCTTCCATGTTGCCCGCGTCCCAGTATTCATAGGGACTATCACATGGTATGGGAATCGCTTTGCAGTTATATGTCTGCTCAAGGTATTTTGCAATGCGAAAGGAAATTTCATCCGTTTGTAAACAGGACATTTGGTTATAATGTGCGTAAATCAACCTCGGGCTGACTTGCAACACCCCCTTAGGAAGGGCTACCGCAAAAGAAATGACAGATTTACAATCTTCCCAAATATTTTTTGGAGAAAATCCTTTCGGAGCATCTTTAAAACAATCAATGCCTGCGAAACCGCATAAGTCGCCGCCTATAGAAAAAACATACTTGCGAATATTTTCTTTCATGCCATCACTCTTCCTTTTCTTTTTTCTTACACGATTTAAGCCACCCTCGTGTCAAGCTAGAACTAAAAATCAAGTAAAATATTTGCAGGGAATGCTTAAAAACTGTATCACAATTAACTTTAAATCCATTTTTCTCATAGTAGCTTGATATTTCTTTGGTCGTTTGCACAAGCCACTCGGAATTTGGAAAATGTTCAATGCACCGTCTTATCAATTCTTTTCCTATGCCCTTATTCTGAAATTCCGGATAGATAACCAAATCATAGATTATCGATCGAAACATTCTGTCACTAATTACTCTTACCACACCTACTAAGCAATCCTTTTCCCATGCGGATACTACAAGCGTAGAGTTAATAAAAGGTATGTTATATTTTTCTATCATGTCTTCTGTTTCAGAGCCATCTGACCACCCAACAGATATAAATAGCTTGTGCAGTTCACCTGATGGTAAATCTTTTCTGATATCGTCATATACGAAGCCCATTTCTATGTCCGCCTCACAATCATTTAGTCCTATTGTACCACGAAGGGCAAATCCGCTTCCACGAGCTTAGCCACCCTCGTGTCAAGCACAGACAAACTATTTTCCGTTTCTTAATAGTGTCAATATAGCTTCCTCTGTATCTAAGTCATAATCACCGGTATAGCTATTCCTATGATATAGAATACCATTTTCTAAATTACGCAGTATGTATTGTGAGAATGCATCTATGCCGTAGCATCTCGAAAACACTTTGGTAGATATTGATTCTGCCGTTGGCTAACCGGCAAACTTAGGCCTCTTTACGATTTTGCGCATAACTATTGACAGTACCAAATTCCTTCCCAAGATTGATTCCTCCCTTGTTGGATGTATAGAAATAAATATGAAAAAGAGCTAACTGACCTTCAAAATCAGTTAGCTCTTTCTATATGGCTGATACTATGTTATACCATCAGATGTTGCCAAAACGTTGCCATTTTAGCCTTCGAGATTTCGCAAACCCGCTATTTACAAGCGTTTTCACGACCCTTCACATCACTCCCACTCTATCGCCGCTGGCGGCTTGTCCGTCACATCCAGCACCACGCGGCTAATACCGGGCACCTCCGCAGTGATGCGCCCTGCAATGCGCGCCACCAAGTCATATGGAATCCTCACCCAGTCGGCCGTCATGAAGTCAGTGGTCTTCACCGCGCGAAGGCAGATCACATCATCATACGCGCGCTTGCCGCCCTGGACGCCAACCGACTTTGCACCAGTCAGCACCGTAAAGAACTGGCTGATCTCTGCGCGGATTGGAGACGCCTCAATCTCCTCGCGTAGAATCGCATCCGCTTCCCGCACCAGATGCACACGGTCAGGCGTAAGTTCTCCCATCACGCGCACGCCAAGTCCGGGACCCGGAAACGGTTGCCGGTTCACCATGCTATCCGGCAAGCCAAGCGCCTTGCCAACCTGCCTCACCTCGTCCTTAAACAGCATGCGCAAGGGCTCCACCAACCCTGCAAACTGGATATGCTCCGGCAGGCCGCCCACATTGTGATGGCTCTTGATGACCTCATCCCCCGGAGCCGTACCGCTTTCAATGATGTCGGGATAAATCGTGCCCTGGGCCAGAAAATCCAGGCGACCCAGTCTTGTCGCCTCCTGAGCAAACACCTCTATAAATTCCGCACCGATCACCTTACGCTTCTGTTCCGGATCGGTCACACCCCGTAGCTTTTCAAAGAACCGCGCGGAAGCGTCCACGGCTACAAGGTTCACATCGAACGTCTTCGTAAACACGCGGCAGACTTCCTCAGGTTCGCCCTTGCGCATCAGGCCATGATTGACAAACACGCAGTCCAGCTGCTTGCCAATGGCACGGTGGATCAACGCAGCGCACACAGCGCTATCCACGCCGCCCGAAAGGCCCAACAGCACCCGTTTGTCCCCCACCTGCGCCTGGATTTCGCCAATTGCATCCTCAATAAACGCTTCTACGTTCCAGTCCGCACGGCAACCGCACGTGTCAAACAAAAATGTATCTAATCCTGCTGCGTCCTCGGCGGTTTTGACCATATGCACAGGAACGCCCAGGGAATGGATCTTTGGATCACAGGCATATTTGTCAAAGGAACTGCCTGCCAACACGATACCCACCGGTTCTTTTTCTGCAACTGCCGCCACAGGCGTATTATAGGGAATCACCTCGCAAAACACCTGTGCCGTACGGATGGTACGCGCCACAAAAGACGCTAGCGGACCGCCAAAGTGAAGCACAAGTACCGTCTGGGATTTTTCCATACATAACCTCCCTTTCCATATTAGCCAACTTGGGTATCATACACCTTTTTACAATCTTTGCGCAAGCCCAATTTTGTTCATCAGGGCAAGAAGCGGGATCCCCAGCGCATAGCAGCTCACCGCCTGACCAACACCAACGAAGAGCATCGTCATCATCAGGGGCACTTCATACATTGCATTGAGCATGATGCCAATTACCACAGCGTTCACCAGCACTGGCGGAAGCGCGGCCAGCCATTTGTTTCCGCGCAGCTTATATGTCATGAAGGCGGCAATGAGCGTTGCCAGGCCGCCGACAACCGCGTCAACAATGCCGCTTGGCCCGATAAGGTTCGCCAGAAAGCAGCCCACAAACAGCCCGGGAATGGCCTCCGGCCAAATTATGGGCAGCAGCGTCATCGCCTCGGAAACCCTAAGTTGCACATCACCATAGCTGATGGGAGTCAGAATCAGTGTCACGGCCGCATACAACGCCGCAATCAGCGCCCCGCGCGTCAATGTTTTTGCATTCATTTTCATAACTTTGTCCTCTACGTATAAAATTTTAGTGAATAGCGCATGTTAGTATCAAAACAACAAGGAGGTTCCCTTTCATGAATGAAGATATGTCCCCAAACCCCAGCATCCAGTGCAGCGTATGCTCCTGTTCCTACCATGACCCCAACAACTACTGCTGCCTTAGCAAAATTCACATCGATCCCATGCCCGGCGGTTCCAGCGGCAAGGCCCATGATGAAAGCATGTGCGGTAGCTACCGTTGCCGCGGCAAGTCCTGATGCAGGCACCCCTTACCTCTGCCACCAGATTGGCCGGACGGCTTGACCGTTTCGGCCTTTATCTGCTTGTTTTCACCCTGTGTTTCGGGTGGTTCTATGCCCTATGGGGACATGTCCTTCCGGCGCTTTACGCGGGGCTCGCCCTTGCCATGCTGATTCTCCATACGGTGCGGCTGGGCGAGAAACGAACCCTGGCGCACCGGGAATCCACACTCAGGCACCGCATCGGCGGAGAAATGGCCGTGGATTCGCTGCTCCTGCAACCCTCGGCCAGCGCCGCAAGCAACACGGCGGCATGGCTTTCCCAGGCGATCACCTTGACGGATTTTGAGGCAAAGGCTCATGGCATCCTGGCTAACCATGCATCCGCAGGCCGCGTGTTCATTACCTGCCTGCAAAAGCATGCCTCCGCCCCGGCGGCTTGTGACGATGTTCTCTCCTGTGTGCGCCATGCCCGGCGGGAGACAGCGGATTTGTGCGTTGTCTGCTGCACAGGCCACTTTACCCGAGAAGCAATTGCACTTGCGGAGAGCCTCATCCCCCGTACGCGCCTCCTGGGGCGCGATGGCCTCATTAGCATGGCAGG
>JGI994J12354_10002779_pt1 | contig 16717 bp, 13 predicted proteins | sample IntmicLarv3ML3BL_FD_12354 | JGI IMG/M metagenome (IMG submission 12354) | reverse complement strand
GCGCAACATCCGCTAAAAAAATGTGAATCGGCCCGCCAATACCCACAAGGGCATAATCGGTTTGGAACAGGGTTGACAGAAGAGGGTCGCGGTTGCCGGATTTTGCCGCTTCAAAGTTCTTTTCCGCAAACTGCAAAATGTCGGAGCTTACACCGTTTTTCATGTATGTCCGGTCGGTATTTTCAAGCAAGGCTTTTACGATATTGACGTACAGCTTCCGTTTCACTTCGTCATAGGAAAGACGGCAGAATTCATCCACCGGCACAGCTAGGTTCCGGGCAGCAAACTCTGCGGCAAGACGGGAAGCGTCGGCACAATAGGTGGTAAAATCCCCGTTTATATGCATGATGTCGGTAGGGGTCAGGCCGCAAAGCTGCACAATACCGTCTTTTATCAGCCTTGCTGCATGCAAGGTATAGATGTCTTTCCCCACAGCAGCGGCTGCGTCAGCGCGGAGCAAAGGCCGGTCTTTCAACGCATGGCAAAGCGCTTTCTCCTCCGCGGTGTAGCGGGGGTGGCCGCTGATATCTTTCATAAGCATATAGTGCTCGTAGAGGAAATGGGTATGTGTCCGCGGCTGCAATTTTTTCAAGTTGTTCACAATCGAAGGATATTTCGCCGCCGCAATGCAAAGAGGTGTAATGCGGTAGTCTTCTATGTATAGGCGTTTTTCCGCATAGTGGATGGCACTGTCGCCGCCCAGGCCAAAGGTTTTTATATACAAGCCGTCCACGAAGGTTTTCCATTTTCCGATGGAAACACCGTCGGTTGCGGTTACGGGCACGCCTTCTTTTACAAGGGCGATGTCGGTGGTTGTGCCGCCCATGTCTACGATGATGCTGTTTTGGTTATTTGTAAGCTGTGTGCCGCCTATGGCGCTTGCCGCCGGACCGCAAAGCAGCGTTTCCACCGGGCGCACAGCGGCAAAGGCCTCGGACATCAAACTGCCGTCACTGCGCACAATGACAAGGGTTGCATAGATATCACGAAGAGCCAGGGCTTTTTTGACGGCAAGCAAAAATTCCCGAATAACAGGAAAAAGCCCGGCATTTAACAGAGTGCTTGCGCCGCGCTGCAGGCAATTCAGCTCCGAAAACAGCTCATGTCCGCACACGACAGGTATGTCATGCTTACTCTGAAAAAGCGCCTTGGCCTTCTTCTCAACGGCCGCGCCGGTTCGCATGGCGTTCATCTCCACAATGCCCACCCCATCAAAGCCGTCAAAGCCTTCCTCCAGTGCCTTGCAAAACAGCGGCCAATCGGGTTCGCGCGTTGTTTCGCCGGAAAAGGTTGAAAAGCTTTCTTGTATATACATGTCGTTTGAAGGCGGAAGGCCATAGCTGCTGCCAAGCTCGTCAACAACCTTCTCATCGCCGCCGAAGAAAATCAACTTTGCCCTGCCGCCGGTATCCTCCACACAAGCATTTGTCGCAAGGGTTGTGGAAAGAGAAATCAACTCGGCCTTTTTTATTAGTTTTGCGGGCAGGCCGTCGATTGCCTCTAAAATGCCGACTGATAAATCCTGCTTTGTGGTAAGCGCTTTTGCCGTGCCCAGAATGCTTTTATCGTCAAAGTTATAGAGCACCGCGTCGGTATAGGTTCCGCCGGTGTCTATGCCGATTCCAAGTTTCATTTTTTCACCTCTGTAATTTATTTTTTCTATGTTTAGTATAGCAAAATCCACGGAGGAATTCAAGGAAAAATGGCATAAAAACAGCCGCAACAATCATAAGTCTGTTGCGGCTGTCTTGCACAAGACATTGATGCTACCGATTCTTAAAATCCGTCAAGCTTTCTTCAATTTCCTTGTAGCATCTGTCAAATACCACTTTGCCGCCAGCCAAGCCGGCATCAAAAGTTCGAAGATACGGCTTCTTCAGCGCAAAACACTTATTTAGACGGCAATTGTCCGTTTGTATTTTTGGTTTTTAAAATTACTGCCAACGCAACTGCGGCAATAGCTAATTCTATGGCAAAAGACCAATGCAAAACAAAGGAAGTTATCCAATGATTGTAAACAGCAGGTATGTCTATAAAAAGAAACTGTTGCTTGCTGATTGGATAAAGCCATAAAATGCCGCCGGTAAAGGTATCAAGTATTAAGTGTATCAGCCAATTTACAAAAAAAAGCACATAATATATTCTCATGCTTTTAAAACGCTTCACGTTATACAGCGGCAATGTAATAATAAAAGCTGCTATCATTACAACCGGCAAATGCGGAAAGTATGTATGATGAAAAGTTTTAGTGCTGTCGAAAAAATAAAAGTAAAGCAAATCCAAATCAGGCCATATGCTGAAAATCAAGCTGCTAAAAATCAAAGAGTATTTCGTTTGTTTTTTTATGGCTTTCGATACAATATAACCGGCAGGCATGTGTGCAATTAACATTTCTCAACCACCTATAAAAATTTTCTATATGCTATCATAAAAAAAGGTGCCGACTTCATCATAGTCAAGATTTGTGCAGCTGCACCTGTTGCAGTTATTGCGGCGGGAATTGGGGATATTAGCAGTATAGCACAGTTTTCATGAAAAGTAAACCGCAGCATGACATTGACTGCACAAAAAAACTATCAGAATATACATAGCCCATAGGCAAACTTGAAAAAGCTCGCCTATGGGCTATTTGGCTCACCGCAGCTTTTCAAGGTGACGCCGGTTTCTATGCATATGGTGAGGGGAGACGAATCTTAGTCACGTCCTATGTCCTTCTTGCATTTACATGCAGGAGTTCTCCGTTTTGTATGCCGTAAATCACATCGGCTACCGCCGTGACTTTTCTGGAATGGGTTACGATAATGACACATTTGCCTTCGTCGTGCGCAAGCGCGGTCAAGATGTTTAGAATCTCCCGTTCGGTTTCGTTGTCAAGATTGCCTGTTGGTTCGTCGGCAATAATGATACCCGGATTGTGCGAAAGTGCCCGTGCGATACCCACCCGTTGCTGTTCTCCGCCGGAGAGCTTGAGCACAAGCCGGTCCGCCGTTTCACGGTCAATGCCCACCTTTTCAAGCAGTGCATAGGCATATGCTTTTTTGTCCGCTTCAGTACTTCCGCTGATGTTCATGGAAAGAACAATATTCCGCAGGGCACTGGCATTGGTAATCAGGTTGTAGGATTGGAATATGACGCCGATGCCTTTTGCCCGGTAGATGTCGCGGTCGATTTCCTTCAGGCTCTTTTCGCCGTACAGAATTTCTCCGTCACGGCAAATGTCAAGCCCGGAAATAAGAGAGAGCATTGTGGATTTCCCCGAGCCGGATTTTCCGATGATGGTGTACACCTTGCCCGCTTCAAATTCGGCATTTATTTTCTTTAAAACATTATTTTTTGTTCCCTCATACCGATAGGTTACGTTTTTTAGGGTTAGAATTGCCTGGCTCATTTGTTTAGTTCCTTTCCATCAATATTTTGATAGGCTCATATTTCGTGATTCGCAGAATTGAAATCAGTCCCGCAAAGGTGGATAAAAGCAGTGCGATTGCGGCAATTTCCAGCATTGTTTTTACGTCCAGTGAAATATCAAGATTGCGAAGCGGCTCGGCGTCAACGGCTGTTGTCATGCTTGGCGGCTTTATCATAAACATTCCGGCACTTTGCTGGGGCTGCAGTTCGGAGGACTCTTCCGCTGCCGCAATCTGTCCGGCAAGCAGCGAGTTTGTCACCGGCTGGGCGGCTATACTGCCGATACCAAGACCAAGCAGCAGGCAAAGCATAGTAATGATTACCGTTTCCGCCCACAGAGAGAAGGCGACTTTATGCTTTTTTAACCCCATGGCACGGAGTACGCCGATTTCATATTTGCGTTCACGGATGGCGATGGAGGAAAGCAGCGCGATAATAATCCCGCCAAACAGCAGCACCACCATCATAAAGGTAACCGCAATGCCCTTTAGCCCTTCCACAGGTCCCACGATTTTATTGTAAGAGTCCTCGTCGGTTGTTACATCAAAGGTTTTTGCAAGCCCTTTTTTATAGAGCTCCGCAGAAAATGCATCCAGCAACTCCGGATGCTTCAGGTAATAGGTTGCATTTACGCTTATGCCCCTGAATCCGTCTGTCATCTGCGAAACCACTGTTTCATAGGAGGTCAATATCTCATTGCGGCGGTTGGTGTAGGCGTTTTGCATACCGCCCTCTGCATATTCGTTTGTAATATCATCATACGTCCCGACAATGGTCAGCGTATACGATATCTCTTGCTCCAGACCGGCCTCCCGGTTTGTAAGCTGCCCTGTAAAAGAGAAGCGGCCGCCGATTTCGAGCCCGTTTAGTTCAGCCAAATCCGTACTGATGATACATTCATTTAGTCCATCAGGATAACGGCTTCCCTCGGTCAGCTCCCTTGTGCCATGCTCAAACTCCGCGTAGCTATTGCCTTGAAGACTGAACATTGCTTCAAAGGCTTTTGTTTCACTTGCGGGGCCTCCGCCCATGACCATAAGCTGCCCGGAGCCGCCGCCTTTTTCGGCGTCAATGGACGTTATTTCGTCACAGGCAACCCCTGTATTCGCGGTATATATGCTCTCTTTTAAATGCGCGGACTCGCCGAACAGCATATACTGCTCCGGCGGGATACTTGGCAGGGTAACCCGCACTTTGCCGTCGGTGCTGTTTTTCATTGCTTCATCCCGGATTTTTTCCATATTCGGCTCCAATCGGACTTCCGAGCCAAAACGGCTTTTATATTCGTCGATAATGCCGCTTGCCGTGTTGTTAATCATAAGTGAAACAACCGATGTTACAATAACCGTCAGGATTACCGCACCAATCAGCAGATTTCTGCCGCGGTTTTTTTTCACGTTATAAAATGCGTTTTCCAGTAGATACATAAAAATTGCCCCTTTACTTTTACTTTGGTTTTCGTGTTACTTAAGTACGACCTCAGTATAAAGGAGCAATCTAACTTATATCTAATTTATTTGTGAAGCTTTTATGAACGAGGCAAAATCATTTTAAACAGCACACCGCTTTCCGTATTCGACAGGCAATAGTCGATTGTAAGCAGGTCAAAGATTTTTTTCACAATGGTCAGACCAAGCCCGGTTCTGCCGTCTCCGCGGCTCCTTGCCGTATCCTCGCGAAAGAAGGGGTTAAACAGTTTTTCCAAAAGCTCGTCGGGGATTTTTGCGCATTTGTTTAGCACGCAAACCGCTATATGTTCCGCTTCTGCTTCTGTATAAATCGACACTTCGAAGCCCTTTTCCGTGTTTTGAATTGCGTTTATGATAATATTGGAAAACGCGGCGGTTAGAAGCTTCTTGTTTGTGAAGCAGTCCATATCCTTCGGAATATTCACAGTGACGGTCAGTTCTTTTTCATCGGCGATTGCTTTGGAGGACGCGCAAACAGAGCCGACTATTTCCGCAAGGTTTATTTCCTCGGATGCGGCCGGAGAAATATGCATGTTTAAGGCAGATAATTCTAATATCTCCGTTACAAGGCGGTTTTGGTTCGAAAGAATATTCAGGCATTCCTGCAGGCATTCAGGGTATTCCGCGGGCGGAACAACGCTTTCAAGCATCCCTTCAATCAAGGCACCGGCGGCGGCAATGGGTGTTTTCAGCTCATGAGAGGCCGCCGCAAAAAAATAGCGCTGGTTTTCTTCCATTTCCCGCTCTTTTTTCACTTCGTCCTCCAGCTGTGTAATGGATACTTTTAAGGCAGTATACATGGCGTACACATGTGCGGCAAGCTGGCCGATTTCATCCGCCCGCGGCTCCGGCTCGGATACATCAAGGAGTTTTGACATTCGCTGTGTGTCAGCGGCAATTTTTTTGATGGGCTTTGCGATTCGGCCTGCAAAAAGAGCGGCGGCGGCAATACAGATGAGGAAAATGAATGTAAACGCAAGCAAAAGTTTTTGCATAAATATTTCGGATATATTGTTTTCTGCAGGAAGATTGCTGACGCACAGCCGATAACCGTTTGACATCAGTGAAATAAACTGTGCATTATTCGACTGATTATCGGTGAAAACCTTAAACTGTCCGTTTTCCTGCATGTCCAGCCTATGGGGCATATCGCCGAGTTGTTTTCCCAGTATTCTGATTTCGGGCATTTTGAAGGTATCTGTTTGATAGATTGTCCTTCCGTCCGGGGCTTCAATGCGGAAATCAAATGATGCGTTCTTTGCGTGAAATTCCTCTGAAATCCTTACAACCTCATCGGCTGATTTATCACTTAGGCTCATATACAGCGGTCTGAATATACCTGAAAGCTGCTGCTCCTTAACGGTATATTCCACGCCTTTCAGCTGGTTTGAAAAAAACAGAAATACAACGACAAGCGCCAAAACCAGCACCAACAGGGTGTAAAAGAAAACCTTGCCGTAAATACCAAACAATCTATTCTTCATTTTGCCGCTCCTCCAGGCAATAGCCCACGCCTTTTACCGTCTTTATCAGACTTCCCGGTAATTTATCCCGCAACTTTTTGATACTTGCATGTATGATGCCTTCATTTCCGCCGAAGTCGTATCCCCATATTTTCGTCAGCAAGGTTTCGCGGGGCACGATTTTCCCTTTGTTAAGAGCAAGCAGCATCAATATGTCAAATTCCTTGGGGGAAAGCTGCACAGTCTGCCCGACACATTCGGCAGTCAAGGTTTCGGGAAACAGAGTCAGCGCACCGGCGTTTATTTCTTTTTTCAGCACGCCGCTTCTTCTAAGCAGCGCATCAACCCGCTTCACAAGCACCGACATCAAAAAAGGCTTGGTTACATAATCGTCGGTCTGATTATTAAAGGCCTGTATTTGGTTTTCTTCATCTGATAAAGCGGTCATCATAAGCACCGGCGCTTGGCTGATTTTTCGAAATTCTTTTAAGAGCTCGTGGCCGCTTGTGCCGGGCAGCATAATGTCAAGAATCAATAGCTCATACCTATTATTATAGAAAAGCTCAAGCGCCGCATCCCCGTTTGTACAGACATCCACAGAATAACCCGATTTTTTTAGAAACTTTTTCGCCATTTCGCCTATATGAATGTCGTCCTCGACAATTAAGATTCGTATGTTCATTTTTTTAAGCTCCTTACCCATATTTCTACTTATTGTACCATACAAATCTAACTATTTTCTAAAGTATTTGTGAATTCGGGATTTATTTTTTAACCGCGGCATGAACGCATAGCGGTACACCAAACCGAGAAAATAAAAAGAAGCTACCATATAGAATTGAAATTCTATATGGTAACCCCTTGCGGCTAATTTAATTGGGTGCTCAGCGCATCCAATCCTGTCCCCGTAATGCGCATCCATGTTTCATAATCAGATTCACTGGCTCTTTCATAAATGTGCGAATGTGTAGCTTCCATTATGTCAGCATATGCCCAGTAATCTTCAGAGATGTCGCTCCATATATTTATACCTGCAAGAAGGTCCTTCGGTTTGACGCGGCGCTCTAAAACCTTATTAATAAGTGTAATCATTTCTGCTCTGGTTACGTATTTTTCCGGTTGGAATGTTCCGTTCTCATAGCCTTGTACCCATCCCTTTTTTGTTGCCGAGGCTATATAGCTATATGCCCAGTAGTCTTCAGGCACATCATAGAACGTATTTTCTATCGGGATTTCAAGGTCGTCAAACATGCTTGATATTTTGGCTATTTCAGCACGCGAAATAAAATTGTTCGGGCGATAGGTTCCATCAGTATAACCGGATATAATGCCATAATCATATAAATACGTTACCGCTTTTGCATACCAGGCATCTTTGTCAATATCATCAAGTACATTTCTTGGCACCTTGATATCCTTGTCCGGATTCGTGATAAGACGATAGAAAATTATCGCCATCTCAGCTCTTGTCAGATTGTCGTCAGGCTTTATCTCTTTATTTTCATAGCCTGTGATATACCAATGATGATTTACCTTATCTAAAGCCGGCCGGTTAAGATTATAACGGAAAATTATCTCATAATCACCGGTTACGGAATCGATTGAAACGGTTCTATTTGTCATTGGTGCAGTGCCATTTATTATGGTGTCTATATATTTGTATCCCTCTATTGCGGGTGCGGTTACGGTGTAAGACTCGCCCCTTTCGACAGAAGCAGATTTCTTTTTATATATCTCATTGCCGCTGCTATCCTCATATTTTGTAATGATGGTGTAGTAAGTGGCGGAGCTGCCTCCTCCGGGAATACCGGTATATAAAACCTTTACCACATTATTCTCTTCAATTTGTGAAATAACGGGATAGCCGCCCTGGACGGCACCGTTGTTATAATTTCCGGCAGGCTTTTTCGCATTCAGCCATGAATCCCCCAAGTCAGTTGCAATATAATCGGCTGTCAATTGATGTCCTTCGGAAAACAATATAGTTCCGGATACACTGCCGATTAGATTCGCTCCGGTGATACGGCCTCTGTAATATTCGACCGCGTAAGAGTAAACATTCAATTCTAATAATGCATACATGCTGAAGTGGTCTGTTTCAAATGTTGCATATTTTAATCCATCTACTGTTTTTACTGTAACCGGATAAGGGACTTTGGTGCCATCGGCCTCAATTCTGAATACCGCTAATTTAGAAGTATTGAAATTCTCCGGAATCGGAATACTTACTTCAACATTACCGTTCGGTAATATTTCGTTCCCGCTTGATTCCAATTTAATTTCAAAAGCTATAAACTCGTTTACGTCAGTTAACGCTATGCTTATCATTTCATAAACAGAGCCTACGGTTACTTCATTTGCAATTAATATTGTATCGGCAGGAAGCTCTGCTGTTGTAGAATCTAACCTGATTCCGGTAGTTTCTTCCACAGCTGTTACCGAATCTTCAATTTTTTCAATGCCAGATACGGTTCCATCGCTATAGATTGTAATGCTTTCTCCGGAACCGTATTCCCGGAGTACCGTTATCCTTACAGCCGCTATTACGCCTACGTCAATACTTGAACCGGTTTTTAAAGAGGTATAGATTGTAGCAGCCGGAACAACATTTGAATAATCCGTATTGTTTTCCTCTCCGGATGAATATTTCCGTTCACCTGATGGATACCTATCATAGCTGTTTAAATACCCACTCCACAATTTATCTTTTTTATATATTACTTCAAGATCATCCATGGATAAATATTCAAAAACAATGTTAGAATCCCCTTGTGATAAATTTATCTGTTCTGTTAAATTAAAACTAACTTCTAACCTTTTTGGGGTCTCTGTGCTTTTTAAGCTTATGTGCACATTTTCAATTAAGTTAGATGCTGCAAAAGAAGAACCTATCATTATATTTAATAGTATACATACTATAACGGATACAGTTAAGATTTTTTTCATTTTAATAAACATTCCTTTCGTACAACCAAAGGTAAAAGTGCGATGGTGTTTGCGGCAAAAATTACGCATATTGCACCGATGGCAGTTTTTGCAGTCTGAATAGTTTCGGTCTTTGTGCCGCCGTTTATTTATTATACTTATATTTAGTATGGATTTATTAGAATAAATTATGTAGCTGTCTAAATTTTTCTGTAAAGAGAATTTAATCCTACTTAGAACGAAACATAACCAATACAATACACCCGCTAAAATAAATAATGCCATACCTTTTTACAGGAATGGCATTATTTTTCATACCCCATTGTTTCTGCGTCAGCGTCAAATATGCGCTTTTTTTAGCATGAGGTGCCTTCTTTCTATTCGTTTTTCGTTTCCGAGGGTCGGTGTTACATCGGGATACCGCGCGTCATTTGTTCACATGTTCGTCTAAAAACGCCAGTGTGCGCCGATAACATTCGGCTCCCGCCTCCGTATCCATCAGAAACTGATACTCGTGCGCCGTCTTTTCAATCGCAAGAGGAATAAAATATCGCTCGCACTTCACGCCGGCAGCGTCAAGGGCGTCCGCAAGCGCGATGGCCTGAAGCTCAAAAGAAGCGGTATTTCCGTCGGTAATAAAGGCGGGCGGAAAAGCTTCCGTTACATGTGTGCGAACTGTTGCACGCTCTGCAAACGTATCCATCCAGCCGCGCGTTCCGAAATACGCCCAACCCGCACGGTTCAGCAGCAGCCCCATTGCTCCGCCAATCTCGTTCATCATGCCGACATCGTACGGGCCGCAGTAAAGCAAAAGCCCCTTGATGCGCTCGCTTGCAATGCTTGCTTTTATGCCAAGCTCGTTTCCGTATGCGGGATTGGTTTGAATTGCTGCGAATATGGCGGCAGAATGTGCCCCGGCAGAATCTCCTGCAAGTACGATTTGGTTGGCGTCAAGCAGATAGTCGGCAGAATATTCTGAAATCCATCCGAAAACATCCCCAATTTGCATAATAGGCGTTGGATATCGTGCCTCGGGCGCACGCGCATAGTTCATGGATATCACCGCATATCCTTCCGAAGCTAATGAAACAGCGTAGTAGCGCACATCGCGCTTGTCGCCGCCAACATAGCCGCCGCCGTGTATCCACAGCACAACCGGCACCGGCTTATCTGCATCCTTTGGGAGATAAATATCAAGCGTGTTGCTTTTGTGTTGGGATTCGTATGCTACGTCAAGGTAAACCGTTACGCGCGCCTCCATGCTTGCATACCCCTTTAGCGGCGATATCGCAGGGTTCTCAAAAAGCTTGCGCATCAGAAGAGACAGCGGCACAGGTGTCACAAAAAGCAATATAAACAGTGCAATGACAAGTACTGCCACCGTTGCGAAAAATGCAACTGTTCTTTTTTTCATAAGCACACTCCTATCTTTTTTGATATGTTGGTGCAATTACCGTATTATATCAAAAGTCTGCCGAAAATCAATTCGACAGACTTTTTTGTGGTCGGGTTGACAGGATTCGAACCTGCGGCCTCTGCGTCCCGAACGCAGCACTCTACCAAACTGAGCCACAACCCGATATTTACTTTTTGTGATGCATAGGTTTGTGCAATTAATTGCGCGAAGTGATAACAATCAACGCTATAACTATAATGGGAACGAAAACCAACAGTAAAAACAATGCGTATTGCATGTCATCGCGGCTTTTTTTAGTCCAATTTTTTTCCGCAGCTACATCTTCTTCGTCGAGTGAACATTCATTTTCGCTGTCTGCAAACACTTGAATCAAGCATTGCGCCTGCTCAAGCAATGTCTCCGGCACATAAATTTCAACAGGCTCATTGTGTCCGGCCATATATAGCATTAAATAACTATCGGCACCTCTGTACTTTTTAAGTACCGGAATGCCTTCCTGTTTTAACAAAGCACAAATAGCACTGCATTCAAATTCATTGCTTACGCGCGTAAGAAGCACCTCTTTGTCAATAACGGAATTGCCTTGGGACTGTTCCAACAACTCTTCCTGCAACTCGTGCACCAGCGATATGCCGCAATCAACACAGGTACCGAACCCATCCCGGTATTCTGTTTTGCATTGGGGGCAGTACATCAAAACCAAACACCTGCTTCCAAATATATAAAACATATCTCCAAAATGCGCTGCAACAGAGTTAGTATAGCACAGTTGCGGGTATATTTCAATCTTTTTTTTGAAAAAGTTTCAAATTTTTTATAGAAGCCATGAGCGCCGTTCGTTTATTGCGAAATGCTCATTGCAACAGGAATCTTTCTGTGATACACTTTTTATGAAAGTCATATATTGGAAGGTGTTTTGTTATGGACTATCATTTGCTGAAAAAGAATTCTGTTTTTGTTGAAATCGGGAGCTTTGACTCTTTTGGCGGCTGGGTGCTGGATACGCAATTTATTCAAAATATGGGCAGTGCTTATCTGCTTGCGCATGGAATTGGGCAGCCGGTAGAAAATGCACGGACGATAGTATGTTTTCCTGAGCCGGGGGAGTATCGGCTTTTTGCTTATACAAGGGACTGGGTTGCAAGCTGGAAGCAGGGTGTTGCACCCGGGCTTTTCAAGGTGCTGGCGGATGGCTCGGAGAGTGCTGTTCTTGGCAATGAAAACGTAGAGTGGCACTGGCAGCAAGCGGGCAGCTTTGCGATTTCAGGAACGGAAGCTGCGGTAGAGTTGCAGGATTTAACGGGGTTTGAGGGGCGTTGTGCGGCTCTGTTTTTTACGAAGGATGCGAACTTTGCTCCACCTGAGAATGGGGCGGAGCTGGAGTCGTTTCGGCGGGTGCTTTGCGGCAATGAGGATGTTCACTTTGCGGGGCAATATGATTTTGTGGTGGCAGGCGGCGGGTTTTCGGGGATGTGTGCGGCGTTGGCTGCGGCGCGAAAGGGGCTTAAAACGGCTCTTTTGCAGGATCGCGATATGGTTGGCGGCAACAACAGCTCGGAGGTTCGTGTCTGGCTTGGCGGAGAAATCAATTTGGCTCCATTTGCTAAGGCGGGTGACCTTGTTCGGGAGTTTCATTGCGCAAAAGAGGCGCATTACGGGCCGGAAAATACAGCCGAGATTTATGAGGATGAAAACAAGCTGGCGGTGCTGCGTGCCGAGCCGAACTTAAACTTGTATATGGGATATGCCTTGAAGGCGGCACACATGGACGGGGACCGTATTTGCGGGGTTACGGCTATGGATGTGCGGTCAGGGCGGCATGTGCGGATTGACGGGGATTATTTTGCGGATTGTACCGGAGATGCTACGATGGGAGCCGCGGCAGGTGCTGATTTTGAGATGAGCACAAACAGCCATCTTGGCATGACCAACCACTGGCAGATTCATGATATGGGTGAGAAGCAGAGCTTTCCGCGCTGTCCTTTTGCCATTGACCTCTCTGATTGCGATTTTCCCGGGCGCAACCGCTGTCAAAGTACTTACGGGCAAGAGCGCGGCGAGGCATTCGGCGGCTGGTATTGGGAAAGCGGCTTTGAGCATGACCCCATTGAAAAGGCGGAATATATTCGTGACACGAATCTCCGCGCCATGTACGGAGCTTGGGACTGTGTGAAAAATGTGGACAACGATTATGCAAACTATAAAATCGGATTTTCGGCCTATATTGCGGGCAAGCGCGAGTCGCGGCGGCTTTGCGGCGACATTTTCCTCAACAAGAGCGATGTGCAAAGCGGCAGGAAATTTGACGACGGGATTATTCCGACCACTTGGTCCTTGGACCTGCACTATCCTGACCGAAAGTTTTACCCGGCTTTTCATGAGGGAGACGGCTTCCTTGCGAAGGATTATCATGAGCAATTTGACAAGCCTTACCTTGTCCCCTACCGCATTTTGTACTCCCGTAATATCGGCAATTTGTTCATGGCAGGACGTAACGCAAGCGTGTCACATGAGGCGCTTGGAACGATTCGCGTTATGCGCACCTGCGGCATGATGGGCGAGGTTATCGGCACGGCGGCAGCACTTTGTAAGAAGCACTCGGCGTCTCCCCGCGGAATTTACTCTATGCATTTGGCGGAGCTTTTAGATAGCTTCCGGTAATTTATTTTTTTTAGGAATGGTGATTTTATGACGAGCAGAGAACGGGTACGCAGGGCTGTGCATTTTCAGCAGCCGGACAAGACGCCGCTTTTTTATTTCAACGCATATACCGAGCGGTCGGATATTTTGAATGTGGGGTACCGCCCGAGTGCAGATTTTCGGCCTGTTGACGACAGTCAGTCGGAATGGGGCTTTTGCTGGCACCGCATTGACGGAACCATGGGGCAGCCGGTCAATCCGCCGATTGACGACCTCTGCAAGCTTGCTTCTTACAAGCCGCCATGCGGCAAGGAGCCGGCGCGTTTTCTTCATCTTGCTGCAGACAGGGAACGGTTTCTTGACAAATATCTGATTGGGGCACTGGGTATCAGCGGGATGAATCTGGCTTCGTTTTTGCGCGGGTTTGAGGCGTATTTGACGGATTTGTACGAGTTCCCGGAGGAGGCTGTGCGGCTTCTTGACATGGTGATTGACTTCGAGACGGACGTCATTCGCGGGTATGGGGCGCAGGGGCTTGACGCGGTTGGGTTCGCCGATGACCTTGGGATGCAAGCGTCGCTTATAGTCTCACCGCAGATGTTCCGCGACATTCTAAAGCCTCGGTATAAAAAGCAGTTTGATTTGGCGCACTCGCTTGGTATGGATGTGTATTTTCATTCTTGCGGGGATATTAGCGCGATTTTGCCTGACCTTTTAGAAATTGGGGTGGATATTTTAAACCTGAACCAGCCGGATATTTTCGGCATTGAGGTGCTTGCTTCGCAGTATGCGGGGAAGGTTTGTTTTAACTGTCCCGTTGACCACCAGACGGTGGCGATTACGGGCAGCGACGCGGAAATTGCGGATTATGTACGGCGGCTGCAGGCGGGATTTGGCGGCGGTGACGGCGGGTTTATCGGCTATATTGAGGAATATGGGTCGGTGGGGATGTCTGACGCGAATTTCGCCAGTATTTTGCGGGCGTTTGAGGGGTTGTAGGAGGCGGAAGTATGTGTGAGTTGACGAGGCTTCATGATGGAATTTTCGTCCGCAAATATGTAATTATGCCGAACCACATACATATGATTATTGTTAGAAATACGGGCGGAGCAAGTGCCGCCCCTACGATGACATTGGGTTATGCAGCAAAGCCCCATAACGATAGCTATCGTTATGGGGCTTCTTTATGCAGCGGTTATTCTTCTATGGTTACCGTTTCATAGGGCCAATCATTAAGTCCTCCAAAGTCGTAGACATTGCTGTAGCCCCACTTACACAAGGTGTTTGAGGCCAGCTCGCTTCTGCGGCCGCTTTGGCAGTAGACGAGAATTACGGCGTCCTTTGCGCATTGAGCGGCCATGTATTGTTCCGCTAATTCTTCCTGCGGCAGTAATGTTGCGCCTTCAATATGCCCTGCGTCAAATTCCTCTTTCGTGCGGACGTCCAGTACAATATAGTCTTCAAGGGTGTCCATCATGTTTTTTGCTTCCTCGGGGGATATCTTTCGATATTCGCCTGCTTCTTTGGCGGCACAGCCGGAAAGGAGCAGGGCAAGGAGTGCTGCGAATAGGATGTATTTTTTCATATTATTTCTTCCTTTTTTCTTAAAATGCCTCTTTAAAGGCGTCGCAAATGCGCAGGGCTTCGTCTTTTGTTTGCGCTTCTGAATAGTAAATCATGCGGCAATCAGACGGCAGCTCGCCGCGCCATTTTTTGAAGCTGCCGGCGTTGTCCCGGCCGTCCCACATGGGCATCAAGGCGCAGTGGTTGCTAAATACCTTGAAGGATTCCTTTTGTATTTCCAAGGGTTGCCCCAAGTTTAGGAGGGTGAGGTTTTCAATTTGCAAAAAGCCGTTCCACTGGTGCTTGGAATTTGCGCAACAGTGAATGCCGATTTTGCCGTACCGCTGCGAAAGCATGTTCAGGTGAGGCAGGAAGAACTCGGAGAACATTTCCGGCGAAACGGCACCGATTTCATCCTCCGACAGGGTGATGCCGTAATCCATATAGTAATCGGGATAGTGGGCCATGAATTCCTTTCCAAACTCCGCAAACCATGTGTCAAGGAAGGCCGTCAGCAGCTCTGCCGTCTTGTCGCACAGCTCCTTAATTGCATCCGGGTCAGTGAGCAGGGCGCAAAAAAGGTCGGTTTTGTCAAAGAGAAGGCAGGCAATGTCCATGGGTGACTGGATATCCGGCAGACGCAGGAGGGCGTCCTTGCCGCACATGGATTTCAGCTTTGACGCCCGCTCGAACAGGCGCATAAGGCTGCTGTCTTCCAGCTTTGGTACTTTTAGCGCCGCGACCTCGCTTGGGTCGTGCATAAAGGGCAGGGCAAAGGGCATTTCGTCGTTGTTTTCATAGACCTTTGCACCCATTGCGGCGGCGAAGATTTCCGTGCCTGTGTGGATGTCGATGAAGGGAAGGCTGTCGTCGTCGAGCCAGGACATACGCTCAGCGGCGCGGCTATATTTCTCATAGGCGAAGGTGACTAGGGCCTCTTCCGCGTTTTTATACGGAGTCGGGCAGTGCGGGACATCCCATGTTGGCTCTACAATCAGCAGTCCCTTACGGTTGCCGTCTTTTTTATACAGCTCCAGATATTTCTTTTTGCGCGCTTCTATCATTTCTCTTATTTGCATATCGGCTCCTCCTAACATATCACAATCTTATTGTACAGCAAAAATCGCCTCTTTGCAAGTAGTCTTTTTTGTGGTACAATGAAGTATATAGTGTACGATAATAGGAGGACTTCTGATGGAACGGTTTCTAAAGGCGGCGCGGTTTATTGAGGGCAGTGCGGACGGTATTTTGATTAGCAGCGGCGTTCATATGTTTTATTTTACAGGCAGTATTTTTAATGGGTACATTTATCTTTCGGGGGATGGCCGTGCTCTTTCTTTTGTGCGCAAACGTACAGCCTCTGCGCCGAAGGACGCTTTTCCCATTCGAAAAATTGAGGACATTCCGGCCATTCTTGCAAGGGAAGGGCTGACGCCCGGACGGCTGATGGTGGAGGACGACTACCTTTCGGCGCGGGAATACCGCCGGGTGGAAGCTTGTTTTTCAGGGGCAGAGCTTGTGCCGTCCTGTTTACGCATGCTGCGGGCGGAAAAGGACGAGGCGGAGGTGGCAGCTATTGCCGAGACCTGCGCAGGGCTTGAAGAGGTGTATGGAAAGGCAGCTTCCTTATATACATATGGCATGACTGACCGGGAGTTGACGCTGCTGTTGGAGATTGAACTGCTCAAAAAGGGGCATCTGGGACGCTTCCCCGTTTTCGGTTCCGGCATGGACATCGGGTTTGGCGGGTCGGTGCTTGGCGGGGATAATGCTATGGTTGCGTCCCCTTATGACTTTGCGGTGGGCGGGGCGGGTGCGCATCCGGTCGCCCC
>JGI994J12354_10002778_pt1 | contig 16718 bp, 10 predicted proteins | sample IntmicLarv3ML3BL_FD_12354 | JGI IMG/M metagenome (IMG submission 12354) | reverse complement strand
CTCAAGCGCCTCCGCCATAACGGTATGATTGGTATACGAAAAAGTATTTGTAACAATATCCCACGCCTGCTCCCATCCGTAACCGCATTCGTCAAGCAAAATACGCATAAGCTCCGGAATCGCAAGCGCCGGATGGGTGTCATTAAGCTGTATTGCCGCCTTTTGAGCAAAATTATCCATCGTCCCGAAACGATGAAGATGCTGCCTTACAATATCCTGAATTGAAGCCGACACAAGAAAATATTGCTGTGAAAGACGCAAGCTTTTGCCCTCTCTGTGATTGTCCGCCGGATACAGTACCTTTGTAATCATCTCAGCCATAGCACTGCGCTCAACCGAACGCAAAAGCTCTCCCTGATTGAATTTATGAAAATCAAAATCAACACTCGGAGCCTTTGCCGCCCAAAGCCGAAGCTTTGAAACACCCTTTCCGCCATGTCCAGAAACCATCATGTCACACGGCACCGCAAGAACAGTGTTTGCATCACAATGCTTTACATGATGAAAGCTTCCGTCCCACGATTCGTCCATATATCCGTCAAATTTAATTTCAATAGCCGAATCCTCACGCGGAACAAGCCATACATCTCCGCCCGGAAGCCAGTTGTCCGGAAGCTCTGTCTGCCAGCCATCAACAAGCGTCTGCGTAAATATCCCGAACTCATATCTAAGCGAATATCCTGTTGCAAGATATCCTTCAGACGCAAAGCCGTCAAGAAAACATGCCGCAAGCCTTCCCAATCCTCCATTCCCCAAGCCTGCGTCAGGCTCACAGCCATACAGGCTGTCAAGCGTCACGCCAAAGGATTTCACAGCCGCCTCAAAGGGCTTGATAAGCTTCATATTGTAAAGGTTATTTTTAAGTGAGCGCCCCATAAGAAACTCCATGCAAAGATAATAAACGCGCTTACCGTCCTGACTGTTGGAGCGCTCAACAAAATCGCGCCGCCCCTGCTGTAAAATCTCCTTTACAATCAGAGCAACCGCCTTATATATATGCTCAACTGACGCGTCCTTGACCGACACTCCGAAATGATTTGATAATTTTTGCGTGATTAAAGCCTTTGCTTCTGTAGCTGAAATTGCCTGTTTCATGTATAAAACCCCCAAATTTAATCTTAAAAAATAATATTTTCCAAATATTTATAAACAGTATATACTAAAAATCACAATAATTCAAGAGCAATAAAATTTTACGCATACCGCGGGCACAGATGACCGCCTTTAAATTTCGCCTTTAAATTTCACATTTAGCAAAACAGTAAAAGAAACTGGGTATTTACAATTAATTGCCATCTATGGTATAATAGGTCAATATCTATGTTTTGGAGGAGAGTTGTGCAAAAACTTTTTAAGAAACTGCTGTTTTTTATCGAAAATTCATATATCAGACCGTTGGGACGGTCACAGTCGATATCAGCAGATGACAGAATTAAAATACGTGAGAAAATCGCAGAGAGTAATATTCTCAGGCTTGCCTTTCTTGCGGCAGCATTATTTTTCGTCGAAGCAGTTATTCTGGCATTCAATTTTATCGACAGCGCTGTTCATAAATATGAAGCTTTGCATATATCACTTTATATTTTGATGATGACCGGGCTGTTTATATTTGCCATACTGCTTTTGGTTGCGGGACATAAGGAAAGTGTATTTCGAAAAATATGGACATCAAGAGTTTTTCTTTTAATGCTTACGCTTACTATGTCGGCTCACGGTGTTCTGGATATGCTGACAAACGGCTCAATAGTAAGATATTTGCTTATACTTTTTACGCTTATACTTTTTCCTGTGCTGAATATCTACGAGATTATCCTTCTTGCGGCGATTCCTCTTGCGGCATTCATTTCGTTTTCGGTCTATTCGGAGGCATATGCGTTCCCGTTTATTTATCAGATAATAGCCATGGCTCCCGCCGCAGTCATTACATCTTATGTAATGTATAAGAATTATGTAAATCGGTTTCTTGTTAATTTGCGGCTTGAAGAAAAAAATCAGGAGCTTGTTAAAATGAACAAGCAGCTTGAGGAGATGTCTCAAACCGATTCACTTACCGGACTGCTTAACCGGCGGGGCGCTTCGACGAAAATTGAGCGGCTTTGGGCAAGATGTCTTGAAGACAGGAAAAATGTATGTGTTGTAATGGCGGATATTGATTTTTTCAAGGCATACAACGATACCTTCGGTCATGATAACGGCGACGAGTGTCTGCGGCTTATATCCTTTTGCCTTAAAGAAAAGGCTCGTAACGAATCAGATGTAATATCAAGGTACGGCGGCGAAGAATTTTTACTGGTGTTCGAAAATATAGGACATCAGGAAGCTGTCGGTATAGCAAAAAGGATAAAGGATGCGGTAGAGGCAAAAAAAGTACCTTCGGCCAACACGGACGCATCACGGTATGTAACCTTAAGCTTTGGTATCGCCATGGGGGTACCAAGTGAAAGTGCAAGCTTTGAGTCAATTCTTAAGGCGGCGGATATAGCTCTTTACACAGCAAAGGACAAAGGACGTAATTGCATAGCTTTTAATGACAGCCTGTACAGGTGAACACACCGAAAGGACCTCAGCGTATATGGTAGCTTTAAGCGTAATCATACCTGTGTTCAATGCTGAAAAAGTCCTTCATAACTGCTTAAGAGGACTTATAGGTCAGGGCTTTGACAATTTCGAAATTTTGGTTATTGACAACAATGCGACAGATAAATCAAGTGTTATTGTCAGGAATTTTCAAAGACTCGACTCAAGAATACGGTACGTAATCTGTAAAAAACAAGGCGTAAGCTGCGCCAGAAATATGGGAATTGAAATTGCTTTGGGTGAATACATCTACTTTATGGACAGTGATGATGACCTTAAGCTTGATGCGCTTGCAAAGCTTTATTCCTATGCAAAAAAAAGCTCGGCCGAAGCGGTTGTAAGCAATATTTTATACTGCAAAAAAGATGTCTACTATCCGATGGATCCGTCTGATGTCGATGTTTTTGCGCAAAACGAGGAAATCCCAAAGCTCTTTTATGATAAGCTTAAAACCTATGTTATGTACGCGCCGTTCAAGTTTTACAAAAGACAGTTTCTGCTTGATAAGAATATACGGTACGACGAAGACTTGTCGCTTGGCGAAGATATTATTTTCAATATTAATGTTTACCGCAATGCAAGCTCGATTTATTATATATCCGACCCGCTGTATATTTATATGATTTCGGCAGGCGGACTTAATTCCAAATACCGTCCCAACTATATATATCTTAAGGAGCTTATAGCCGATTATGTCAGGGGATATCTTACCGACCACAATGTTATGGGACCGGACTACTACCGTTCGCTTTTTCAGGATGTTTTTGCCATCTTTGTAAATGAAATGAAAAGCAAGAATAAGGACTGGGGAAAAATTTACAAGCTGCCATTGCTTAAGGAACTGATGGACTCAAATGTTTTTTCTCATCTTTCACTTCCAAAAAAGATTGTCTTTCTTTTCATTAAATTTAAAATGACACCGCTTATAAGACTCGCAGGAATGCTTTATATGACAAGTATCTAGAGAGCCTGTTGACACTAACGCTCAACACTTATATTTCGGATAGTGTCAATAGACTCAAATAATAATAAGGGAGAAGAAAAAATGATTAACATTCCACAGGTGAAAATCGGTATCGCAGCAATGTCAAGAGATTGTTTCCCGGCGACTCTCAGCGCAACCAGACGTAACAACATTATCGCGGCGGCAAAGGCTAAGGGTAATGATTATTACAATTGTCCTCTCGTAGTTGAAAACGAAAATGACGCGGTGGCTGTTCTTGAAGACCTAAAAAAGGCTCAGGTTAATGCTCTTGTTGTTTTCCTTGGAAATTTCGGTCCGGAAGGTCCCGAAACAATTCTTGCTCAAAAATTTGACGGACCGGTTATGTTTGTCGCGGCGGCCGAGGAATCGGGCGAGGATTTAATTAACGGCAGAGGTGACGCTTACTGCGGAATGCTCAACGCGTCATATAATCTGGGTCTTAGAAATCTTAAGGCGTATATTCCCGAATATCCTGTCGGCACAGCAACAGAAATCGCCGATATGATTGCTAAATTCAACGATATAGCAAGGATTTTAGTCGGTCTTTCAAAGCTTAAGATTTTTGCTTTCGGTCCCCGTCCTTTCGATTTTCTTGCTTGCAATGCTCCGATTAAGCCTCTTTTTGATTTGGGTGTCGAGATTCAGGAAAATTCCGAGCTTGACCTGTATGCCGCTTATAATGACCATGCGAACGACCCGAGAATCGACGACGTTTTAAAGGATATGGAAAAAGAGCTTGGTATCGGAAACAAACAGCCGGGCGTACTTAAAAGACTTGCACAGTATGAGCTTACATTGCTTGACTGGGCAGAAAAAAACAAGGGCGCAAGCGAATATTTTGTCTTTGCAAATAAATGCTGGCCGGCATTCCAGACACAGTTTGGCTTTGTTCCCTGCTTTGTTAATTCACGGCTTGCGTCAAGAGGAATTCCCGTCGCATGTGAAACTGACATTTACGGAGCGCTGTCCGAGTACATAATCACGCTTGCAACACTGATGCCGCCTACACTTCTTGATATCAACAACACCGTTCCCAGGGATTTGTATGAGCAGAACAAAAAGATTATGAAGGACTACAGCAGCAACGATTTGTTCATGGGCTTCCATTGCGGAAATACACCGTCATGTTATATCGACGGCGGTGAAATGAAATATCAGCTGATTATGAAGCGCGCACTTGAGCCTGACAGCGAGCCGGATATCACAAGAGGCACCTTTGAAGGCAAGATAAAGGCAAGCGATATCACTCTGTTCAGACTTCAGTCAACCGCCGACTGTCAGCTTAAAAGCTATATCGCACAGGGCGAGGTAATTGATACCGACCCCAAATCCTTCGGTGCAATCGGAATTTTTGCAATTCCCGAAATGTCAAGATTCTACCGTCATGTTTTGATTGCAAAACGCTATCCGCACCACGCCGGGGTAGCCTTTGCAAACGCCGGCGAAATACTTTTTGAAACAATGAAGCTCCTGGGCGTTGAGGATATTGCCTTTAATCAGCCCAAAGGAATGCTTTATAAGGACGAAAATCCTTTTTGTCTGTAGGATAGAGCGGATTGTAGGGGCGAACTGTGTTCGCCTTAAATTCGTACAAAATTAATTGTAGACAATCTTCGGGCGAACACAGTTCGCCCCTACGAACCAAATGGGAATTTTTATTAGTGGAGAGTGGAGTTAATGCCCAAATATACAATCGGTGTCGATTTCGGAACGTTATCCGGACGCGCGCTTTTGGTTGATGTTGCAAACGGCAGCGAAATTGCTACAGCGGTTCTTGAATATCCCCATGCGGTTATGGATGAATACCTGCCCGACGGCACTACAAAGCTGCCGCCCGACTGGGCGCTTCAGCATCCGCAGGATTATCTGGACGTATTAAGCACAACAATACCAAAGATACTGGAAGAAAGTAATGTTTCGGCAAACGATGTAATCGGTATGTCGATAGACTTTACTGCCTGTACCGTTTTGCCCGCATACAAGGATGGCACACCGCTTTGCTTTGATGAGAAATACGCGTCAAATCCTCACGCTTATATCAAGCTGTGGAAACATCACGCGGCTCAGGACGAAGCAAACAAGCTCAATGAAATCGCTGAAAAAATATGCCCCGACATGCTTAAGCGATACGGCGGAAAAATATCCTCCGAATGGCTTGTGCCAAAGGTTTGGCAGACACTTGACGAGGCTCCCGAAATTTATGATGCTGCCGATATGTTTCTAGAGGCGACAGATTGGGTTACAATGATGCTGACGGGCAGGGAAGCTCGCAGCAGCTGTACCGCGGGTTATAAGGCGCTGTGGTCAAAGCGTGAGGGATACCCCTCCAGGGAGCTTTTCAAGACTCTTGACCCACGTCTTGAAAATCTTGTCACAGATAAGCTGTCCGGGGATATACTCCCGATAGGCTCAAAGGCGGGAGAGATAACCGCTTATGCGTCAAAACTGACAGGTCTTAAAGAAGGCACGGCTGTTGCTGTTGGAAATGTTGACGCTCACGTTGCCGCTCCTGCGCTTGGTATTGTTGATTCAGGCAAAATGCTTATGATTATCGGTACATCGGCATGTCATATTATGGTCGGAGAAAAAGAATGTGTTGTTCCGGGCATGTGCGGCGTTGTCGAGGACGGTGTTATTCCGGGATTCCCCGGATTTGAAGCCGGACAGTCCTGCTGCGGCGACCATTTTATGTGGTTTGTCGAGAATTGTCTTCCCCACAGTTATTATGAAGAGGCAAAGGCAAAAAATATAAAAACCTTTGCACTTCTTACCGAAAAAGCGTCAAAGCTTAAGCCGGGCGAAAGCGGACTTGTAGCTCTTGACTGGTGGAACGGAAACCGAAGCGTACTTGTTGATGTTGATCTCACAGGAATGATAATGGGCATGACATTGCTTACAAAGCCCGAAGAAATCTACAGAGCGCTTATTGAGGCGACCGCTTACGGAACAAAAATGATTATAGATACCTTTGAACAGAGCGGGGTTGCAATAAAAGAATTATATGCGTGCGGCGGAATTGCCGATAAGGACGCTATGATGATGCAGATTTATTCCGATGTAACCAACCGNGAAATCAGAATTTCAGGCTCGGCTCAGGCTCCGGCATTAGGAAGCGCAATGTTTGGAGCTGTTGTTGCAGGAAGCGCAAGGGGTGGCTATGATACCATTCAAGATGCGGCAAAGAACATGTCAAAGCTTAAGGATGTTGTATATAAGCCGATAACCGAAAACACCGCCGTTTACGAAAAGCTGTACGCTGAATACAAGATACTTCACGATTATTTCGGCAAGGGTGAAAACGATGCAATGAAGCGTCTTAAAAACATCAGAAAAGAGGCTTTGAGCAAGTGAATTTAAAAGAGCTTAAGGAATATATCTTTAAGTGTAATCTTGATTTGCCAAAATACGGTCTTATCACCTTTACATGGGGTAATGTCAGCGGTATTGACCGTGAAACCGGTCTGTTTGTCATAAAGCCAAGCGGCGTTGAGTATGATGAGCTTACTCCCGATAAAATGGTTGTTATGGATTTGGACGGAAACCAAATAGAGGGTCGTCTTCATCCGTCATCAGATACGCCGACCCATCTGGCGCTTTACCGCGCTTTTCCCGAAATCGGAGGCATTGTTCATACTCATTCAACATGGGCGACAGCCACAGCTCAGGCAGGATGTCCGATAAGCGCTTTAGGCACTACTCACGCAGATTATTTTTACGGTGACATTCCTGTGACGCGAGATATGACATCCGATGAAATCAAGGGCGAATATGAATACGAAACAGGGAATGTTATCATCGAGGCGATAAATGCGCAAAAAAAAGAAAACGCCCTGTTTATGCCGGGCGCTTTAGTCAAAAGTCACGGTCCCTTTTCATGGGGCAAGGACGCAAAGGAAGCAGTTCACAATGCGGTTGTTATGGAAGAGGTCGCAAAAATGAACGCTATTTCATATATGCTTAACGGTTCGCTGCCAAACATGCAAGGCGATTTGCTTGACAAGCATTTTTTAAGAAAACACGGCAAGGATGCGTATTACGGGCAAAAATAGGGTTTTGTTAACCAATCGATATAATCTCCCGGTTACTTAACCTGCGACATATAAAGTCTGTAATAAGCGCCTTTAAGCTCCATAAGCTCATCATGCGATCCGCATTCTGCAATGCCTTTATCGGCAATGTACATAATGCGGTCGCAATTTTTTATTGTCGAAAGTCTGTGTGCAATTATAAATGATGTTCTGCCTTTTAAAAGCTTATTAAGACCGACCTGCAAAAGCTTTTCGGTTTGAGTGTCAATTGATGATGTTGCCTCGTCCAAAATAAGGATTTTGGGATTTGAAAGAAGCGTTCTTGCAAAGGAAATGAGCTGCTTTTGCCCCTGACTTAAGCGCGAGCCTCTTTCGTTGACCTCGGTATTGTAGCCCTGCTCCATATCCTTTATAAAATAGTGGGCGCAGACAGTTTTTGACGCTTCCTCTACCTCTTCATCGGTTGCGTCAAGCTTGCCGTAGCGTATGTTATCCATGACCGTTCCGCTGAAAATAAAGCTGTCCTGAAGCATTATTCCCATCTGGGAGCGCAATGAGCTTAATGTGACATCTGCGATATTATGACCGTCGATTAAAATCTCACCGCTGTCTATGTCATAAAAACGGCTTAAAAGGTTAACAACTGTTGTTTTTCCCGCACCTGTGGGACCGACAAGGGCAATACTTTCTCCGGCTTTTACGCCTATGGAAATATTGCTTAAAATAGGCGAACCTTTTTCGTATGAGAAGGTGACGTCATTAAATTCGATATTTCCGGAGATATCGGGAAGCTCGGACGCATTTTCCTTGTCGCTTATTAAAACCGGCTCATCCATCGTTTCGAAAATACGTTCAAGATATGAGATTGTATTAATAAACTGATTATATATATTGGCAAGATTGATAATCGGCTGCCAGAAACGTCCGACATAAGCGCCCATGGCAAGAATAACACCGAATGAAACCATTTCAGGAAGCCAGAAAATACCGCAGATATATACAAAAGAAAAGACTATTTGCGACAAAAGCTCGCCTGAGGAGGGAACGGCAAAGCCTATAAAAACAGCTTTGAACCACACTTTTCGCAAAAGAGCGGTCAGGTTGTTAAAAATACCCTTGTTTGTTTCTTCCCGCACAAAAATTTGAGTAACCTTCATTCCCTGGATGTTTTCGTGCATGTAGGCGTTAAGATTGGAGCTTTTATTTGAAAGGTTTTGCCACGCGCGCCTCTGCCGCTTTTTAACAACAAACAGGGTCAGAATAAAGAATGGGATGCCGGCAATAACGGTAAGTGCCAGCGCAGGATTAACCGCAAACATAAAACCGGAGATGACAATTACACTCAAAATTTCTATCAGCGAGTTTACGATTCCGTTTGAAAGTAAATCTGACACGGCATTTACGTATTGGACAACACGAACAAGTATTTTCCCGTGAGGTCGTGAATCATAATACGAAAAAGGCATTTTTTGCAGATGAGCAAATAAATCCTTGCGGATATCGCGGATTATGTATTGTCCGACCTTTTGAATAATCATAGCTTTCACTACCGAAAAGACAATATTTACAATAATCGTAACCAAAAGAAGCGCTGACAATATAAGAAGAAGCTTTATATTTTTTTGAGGAATAGCCTCATCGACTGCATGTTGCATAAGCAGTGGGCCAATAAGACCGATAATCATTCCGGCAATGCTGATAACAAAGGCAAAAATCATCTTGCCTTTGTATTTGGTAACATATACAAGACTGCGTTTAAGGTGCGACAGACTAAAAGGGCTTTCAAGCTCCTCGTCAACGTCAAATTTGTTGCGTGCCATAATGTGTCACCTTTCTTTCAAATTAGGAATTAGGAGTTAGGAATGAGGAATTGTGGCGGAAAGGCTAAAGCCTTTCTTTTGATTAAATAATTTTACAATCAGAAGATTGCGAAGCAATACACCTTAATTCCTCACTCCTCACTCCTCATTCCTAATTTTTTCCTCGTACTTCATCGTTTCGCTTATCCCCGAAGTGGTTGCCTCACCGTTTTGCAGCAGCCATGTATCGTAGTAGTATCCGCCGCGGTTCATAAGCTCGGTATGGGTTCCGCTTTCAGAGATTTTTCCGTCCTTGAAAATTATTATCAAATCGGCATTTTGTATTGATGACACCCTTTGTGCTATGATGATTTTTGTGCAGTCGTACTCAAGCTCAGACAGATTTTTTTGGATAAGCCGCTCGGTTTCGCTGTCTAAGGCGCTTGTTGTGTCGTCAAGGACAAGTATTGACGGTTTTGCCGCAAGTGCACGTGCCAATGCAAGACGCTGGCGCTGTCCGCCCGAAAGTCCTACTCCCCTCTCGCCGACAACGNTNTCGTATGCCGTCTTCNNNTTNAANNACAAAATTGTGTGACGCAGAGAGCTTTGCGTATTTTTCAACTTCATCAAAGGGCAGCTCAGTGTCGGAGTAAGCGATATTACCCTCGACAGTATCCGAGAACAGAAAGACATCCTGTGTCGCCATTGATATGCTTTTACGAAGCGTATAGAGGTCATGCTCCTTTACATTTTTGCCGTCGACAAGGACAGTTCCGGAACCTGTTTCATAAAAACGTGAGAGAAGATTTACAAAGGTTGTTTTTCCGCTTCCTGTCGATCCCATGATTCCAAGTGTCTGACCTGCGCTTACTTTAACGTTTATATCATCAAAAACTACTGTTCCGCCGAATCCGAAAGTGACGTGCTCAAATTCAATGTCGCCTTTTATTTTTGTCGGAGCGGTTTCGTCGGCAATATTTTCGATATTGGGTTTTGCGTAATAAAGCTCAATTATTTTATTTGAGGATGCGAAAAACCTTTGAAGGTCGTTGAGCAGCGGTCCAAGCAGACGCATGGGATTTGACAGCGCGAAGGAAAGCCCCGAAAAGGCAAGAAGCTCACCGGGAGTAAGTGTGCCGTTTATTATAAAAAGTCCGCCGACCAGAATTGTAATGATTGTAAGAAGCTGCGCAAGAGATTCAATGTAAGGCCAGAATTTAAGCCATGCCATTCCTGCAACAATATTGGCATCCATAAAACGGTCGTTTTTTTCCTCAAAGCGCTTGTTTTCATAGTCCTCGCGCGCAAAGGCTTTGACTACCCGGTTTCCGGCAATGTTTTCCTGTGAAATCGTGTTAAGAGCAGACAGCTTATCCCTTAAGTCAAAATAAAGAGGCTTTACCTTTTTTGTAAAAAACACAGACATAACAAGAAGCGCGGGAGTAACCGCAACCATTGTAAGCGTGAAAATCCAGTTTACGGTCAGCAGATAGACAATCGCCGCTGTAAACATAATAACGCTGTCGCAAATCGCATAGATTATGTACGCCATTGTGTGGCGGCAAAGATCAAGGTCACCGGTCATTCTGGTCATGATATCTCCGGTGGAAAGACGGTCAAAAAAACTCATATCAAGAATGGAAAGCTGTGAAAAAAGCTTCTCACGGATTGTCTTGATAGTATGCTGAGAGCTTTTCTCCATACACACTAACAGTAAAAATCTGAAAAGAAGCTTAATAACCGTAACTCCAAGCATAAGCAGGAGCAGCGGTATCAGTAACGATGTGTCTTTGCCGATAATAACACGGTCTATAAGCATTTGGCTTATCTTTGGATTGACAATAACAAGAAGACTTGAAAGTGCCGAAAACACAAGCCCGATACCAAAAACGAGCTGATACCCTTTGGCGTTTTTCCAAAGCCATTTTAGCTGGAACATGCCAACACCGACCTTCATAATAACTGAATTTACTGTTGGGAAGATATCCCTTTTCAAGTCCTATTATATATAAATATTAAAAAAAAGATAGCCTGTATATTCGTAGAAAATAACTCGGATACAAGTCGATAAGTGTACAATATCAACAAATGAAAATATCGTCCGAATGAGGAATTTTTTTGCTGTTCATTCTGACGATATTTTCATTTGTAAAATCCTGTTAACAAAGTAAATCACTACGCCCTTATCGTAACATCCAATACCGCAAGCGCTTTCAAAATTCTCTTCATTGACGCGTCTGCCTGTTCGACTGTAAGGGTTTCCTCATGCGAGCGAAATGTCAGACTGTAGGCAACACTCTTTTTATCCTCTTCAATGCGGTCGCCTGTATAAATATCAAAAAGCGAAACACTTTCAAGCAGCTTTCCCGCCGATGCTTTTATTGTCTTTTCAATCGCAAGTACAGGAAAATCCCTATCACATACAAGCGCCAAATCACGTGTTGATGCGGGGAATTTAGGCAACGGTTTATATTGCTTTTGCGAAAGTCTGTTTTTGTAAATAGCTTCAAGATCAAGTGAAGCAATGTACGCCTTGATGCCCAATTCATAGTTATCAAGCACTGCCGGGTGCGCTTCTCCGATAATACCCAGATACTCTCCGCCGACCGATAATATTGCACAGCGTCCTTGATGGAATGCTGTATCGGATTTTTCGGCTGTTACATCAATGTCGGCAATCCCTATTTTCAATAAAAGCTCCTCGACAACACCTTTAAGTGTATAAAAATCACAACCCTCTCCATACATCCCTAAAAGGATTTTTTCATTTTCAAGCGGGAGCTCACAACCGTCAACCGGAACATATTCCCTGGCTATTTCAAAAAGCGATGCCTTCATATTCCGGCAGCTGTAATTTTTCGAAAGAATTTCAAGCATGGAAGGAATTGCGGTCGTCCTCATAATGCTTGTATCCTCACCCAATGGATTTGAAATTGACAGCGAATTTCTGAGCGTGCTGTCACCCGGAAGCCTTATTTTATCATAATATTTCGGGCTGATAAACGAGTACGTCATAATCTCGCTCATTCCTAAAGCAAGAAGCGATTCCGACACCGTTTTTTTGAACATCTGTTTTGAATTAAGCTTTCCGCGTGAGCTTCCGCCCATAACGGTTGACGGAATATTGTTATAACCGTAAATACGTGCGATTTCCTCGGCAATATCGGCTTTGTGAGCTACATCGGTTCTAAAGGACGGAACTGTCACTTCGTCACCGTTCACCTCAAAGCCAAGACTTGCAAGAATTTCCTCCATTCGCTTTTTAGAAATATCCGTCCCCAAAAAGCGGTTGGTGTATTCCGCGTCAAGAACAAGCTTTAGCGGCTCTGATTTTTTCGCAGCGCAGTCAATATATTCTGTTACAACCTCGCCCGCGTCAAGAAGCTCAACAAGCTCAAGCGCCCGCTCTAAGGCCGGAGGACAATTGCTGTTGTCAAGTCCTTTTTCAAAGCGCGAGGAGCTGTCAGTTCTCATTCCCAGCTTTTTGGCCGAAAGACGTACCGAAGCGCCGTCAAAACATGCCGCCTCAAAAACAAGAGTTTGCGTATCGTCCATAATTCCCGAATACTCACCACCCATTACGCCCGCGACTGCAACCGGTTTTTTCGCATCGGCAATTACAAGCATTGAGCCGTCAAGCGCTCTTTCTGTTCCGTCAAGCGTGGTGATTTTTTCACCCTCCGCCGCACGGCGCACATTGATTTCTCCGCCCTCAATATACTTATAATCAAATGCGTGCATGGGATGACCGTATTCAAGCATTACATAATTTGTAATATCGACAATGTTGTTTATGGGACGTACTCCGCTTGTTCTTAAACGCTCACGAAGCCATAACGGCGACGGCTTAATGCGTACATTTTTTACGATAGCTCCGCAATAACGGCTGCAAAGCTCATCCTTTATGCTTATCTTAAGATACTCCTCCGCACTTCCTTCAATGCCCTTTATCTGCGGTTTTTTGACCATAAGAGGCTTTGAAAATGTTGCGGCGGCTTCACGCGCAAGCCCTATAACCGAAAGACAGTCAGGACGGTTTGAGGTTATCTCAAATTCAACCTTGCAGTCGTTAAGACCGATGCTTTCACGAATATCCATTCCCAAAACCTTTTTGCATTCATCGTCAAGAACAAAAATTCCGTCGGTAATGGCTGTCGGAAAATCATTTTGTGTAAGCTCAAGCTCACTTAGCGAGCAAAGCATACCAAAGCTTTCAACTCCCCTAAGCTTTCCTTTTTTGATTTTTCCTCCGGGAAGCGTCGAATTGTCTAAAGCAACCGGAATATAGTCACCTACAGTCAGATTCTGAGCGCCTGTTACTATCTGAACCGTTTCCGCTCCGACATCAATCTGACAAACCAAAAGCTTGTCGGCATCCGGATGCTTCTCAAGCGACAGCACCTTTCCGACAACAACGCGGTCGAGAACCTCGCCCTCATGCTCAAAGCCTTCAACCTTCGAGCCGCTCATGGTCATCTCCTCGGCAAACTCCCTTGGAGCAATACCGCTTATATCTACATAGTCATTTAACCATTTCATTGATAAATCCAAAAAGAACACACTCCTTAAAATTGCGATAAAAACCGCATATCATTTTCGTAAAACAGACGCAAATCGTCAATATTAAAACGGCGCATAACAATTCGTTCAAGTCCTATTCCGAATGCAAAGCCGCTGTAAATTTCAGGGTCGATTCCGCATGTCGAAAGAACCTTGGGATGAACCATTCCCGCGCCTAAAATTTCTATCCAGCCCTCCTGCTTGCACAAACGGCAGCCCTTTCCCTCACACGCAAAGCACATTATATCAACCTCGGCGGACGGCTCGGTAAAGGGGAAATGATGCGGACGAAAACGAACCTTCGCGTCATCGCCGTACAGTCCCTTTGCGACAATTTCAAGCGTCCCCTTAAGGTCGCCCATTGTAATTCCCTTGTCAACAACAAGACCCTCAATCTGATGGAAAAGCGGAGAATGTGTCGCATCAACCGCGTCACTTCTGAAAACACGTCCGGGAGCAAGAATTCTTATCGGCGGCTTTTGCTGTTCCATAACACGCACCTGAACAGGTGATGTCTGGGTTCTCAAAAGCACATTTTCGTTGATATAAAAGGTATCTTGCGTATCTCGGGCCGGATGATTTTTGGGAATATTAAGCGCCTCAAAATTATAATAATCAAGCTCGACCTCGGGACCCTCCGCGATTTCAAATCCCATACCCAAAAATATGTCCTTAACCTCATCAAGCACAATGGAAAGCGGATGCTTGTGACCAAGCCGTACCTGCTTGCCCGGCACGGTTACATCAATCGTCTCAGCCAAAAGCCGCTGTCCGACCTCAGCGCTTTTAAGCGCTGAGCTTTGCTCCTCTATAATATTTTCCAAAAATGCACGAACCTCGTTTGCAAGCTGTCCGATTATCGGACGCTCCTCTGCCGAAAGCCCTCCCATTTGTTTGAGAATCGAGGTCAGTTCGCCCTTTTTGCCAAGAAACTTAACACGAATTTCATCAAGCTCCTGTTGATTTGTTGCGCCCGGAAGCTCATTTTTCGCCTGCTCCTTGATTGCTGTCAGCTGTTCCTTCATTTACATGTCATCCTTTCGGAAAAAAATAAAAATCCCGTCTCCGTAAAGGGACGAGATTTACTCGCGGTACCACCCGATTTCGGAAGAGAGTATCTCGTTATGCCTAATACAGTTTTAGGCTTAATGGGATACCGGAGCTTCCGCACTTAAATGCCTTAACGTGGCAACCGTCAGGGATTAACCTGCCGCTCGAAAGTGAAATTTCATTTGTCCTTTGCTGCCTTCGCTCCCAGCCAGCGGCGAAAACTCTCTTTAAGTCAAATTGCGGACAAATTACTGCCTTTGTCATAGCGTTTACAATATTTTCAAATATTCTATCATATGAATAGAAAAATTGCAAGAAATAATTAGAGGTGCCTGCACCACAAAATTAAAAAGTAAAAAAATCTGGTACAGCGGATAGTTTCCGTGCTATTTTCTACATGAGTTTTTCCAAAAACTTCAGCGTTCCTGCATAGCATTTCTTCCCCGATTCGGTGCTCATATCAAACTGATATTCGTGCGAGGTTCTTTCCTCCTCCAAAGACATAAAATATGTATCGACATACACATTTTTACTTTTGAGCGTTTCCGCCAAATCCTCACCGTGCAATAAAAATGAGTTTGTATTGCCGTCTGTTATAAAGCACGGCGGAAAGCTTTCGGTCACATACTCCGATATTGACAGCTCGTTCCCAAATTTATTCTGCCAGTCGTTCGAGCCAAAATAAGCCCACGCCGAACGGTTGAGAAAAAATCCGAACAGCCCGCCTGCATCGGCTATTCTTGCAACATCATACGGTCCGCAGTACAGCAAAAGACCTCGCAGGCTTTCAGTCGCTGCAGACGCTTTAAATCCATATTTCTTTGCATATTCGGGCACGGTCTGCACCAATGCAAACTGCGCCATCAAAGACGCTCCGGCAGAATCTCCCGCCAACACAAGCTTTGCCATATCAAGCGAGCATTCTTCTTTTATCGAATCAATATAGTTGTATGCTTCCGTAACCTGAAGAAGCTGCGCCGGATATTTTTCTTCGGGAGCAAGCGCGTAATTCATCGCAATAACCGCATAACCCTGCGATGCCAGCGCCGTTGCGTAATATGTAACATCGGTTTTGTCGCCGCCTACATATGCACCTCCGTGCGCCCATAAAATAACAGGAAACAACGTGTCGGATTCAATCGGCAGATATATATCCGCTGTATTTTTTTTGTATTCAGACGGATAGACCGCATCCTTTATTACACGAACGCTCTTTTCCATCTGCGCGTAACCCTCCGGCTTAACGACAGGAGGATACTTGAACGCCGCCCTTAAAAGCCAGCTTGCCGGCAAAGGAGTTGCGTATGTAAAAATAACAATCGCTGCCAAAAGCCCGGTCAAAATACCAAGAACTATATATCTTTTTTTCCGCTTTGGTTTGTTTTTTTCCTCCACAAATATCATCTCCGTTTTTATTATATAACATATTCTCAAATATCGTCAACTATAAAAGGAGTTGACAAAGCAGATAATGCCTAATATAATCAAAAGCAGTTGTAAATATATATGAATAAGAGGTACCATTATGAATTCAAAAGAACGTTTTCAGGCAGTGCTGTCAGGAAAACCTGCCGATAAAACCCCTGTTTTTCCGCTGCTTATGTCTTTCGCAGCAAAGCGATACGGAATAAATTACAAAACCTTTGTTTCAAACGGCTCAGCGATGGCTGAGGCTCAAATCAAGGTTTTCGAAAACTATGGCGTTGACGCTGTTTCCGC
>JGI994J12354_10002777_pt1 | contig 16721 bp, 9 predicted proteins | sample IntmicLarv3ML3BL_FD_12354 | JGI IMG/M metagenome (IMG submission 12354) | reverse complement strand
GCCAAGATAGGTGGACAGAATTAAATGTTCTGTCCACCTATTGTTTTATGCAAAAAGCGACTGCAATTCAAGCATCTGCCGCACCCAAGGCTCGGCTATTACAAACGCGAATTTAATACGTCAACCCACCAAGAGCCTGACGGCTGTGCCGTCGGGGTTTTACTATTTTGACAGAATGGAGAAACTCGAATGAACAAGAAGAAATCCGAACTCATCACCGCAGGAATGCGAGAAGGCTTCCGCGAAGGCACGTCGAAACTCGCGAACCGCATGTGCTACGGTTATGAGTATGACGAGCGCGGTGAACTTGTAGTGTTCGTGCCGGAGACGAGGGTTGTGCTAAAGATTTTCACGATGTACAATATGGGTAATAGCCTCGGGGAAATCGTTGACTATTTAGCGGCGTGCGGTGTGCCGTCACCAATAGGCAAGCCGAGATGGAATCGCCAATCCCTCGGCAAGCTGCTGCGGAACGAAAAATATATCGGCTGCGTGCGGCTGCAAAAGACGATTGTGCAGGACGGTAAACAGGTTGCGAACCATGCGGTTGACCAGTACCTCTACACCAACGATGGGCTGCGCGAAATGCACGAGACAAACGGATTTATCCTACAAAACTGTGTTGGAGACCCGCAAGAATGGGTTGACGCAATCAACGAAACCTTGACTGAAAATGGCGTTCTGCAAAACGGCGAAGCATTCATAAATGTACCGATGCTGACGCACAACGGCGCGACCAATTTGCTGTTTTTTATGGACGGTTTGAGCGTGGGTACCGCAGACATAACCGCGTGGGTACAGGAGACGCGCGGGACCGTCGAGGGCATGATGCTGAACGATTATCGCGAGAAAATGTTTGGAATTTCAACGCAGACATCGGAGCAAAGGTCGAAACCCGAATGCCCAATCATTGGTGCGGACGGCAACATTTTCAACCTCGTCGGCATCGCATCGCGAACGCTGAAACGGGCAGGACAGCACGACGCGGAGAAGGAAATGTGAGAGCGTGTGCAAGAATGCAGCGGTTACGACGCCGCACTCGCGGTGCTGATGGACTACGTCGAACCTGTCGGCGCGGAGCCGGATTGGGAGATGTAGGGAGCGCGAAACGCGTGTTGGCAGTGAAATATTCCTGTTGATTATTCCCGAAAACAATGGTAAAATAGACATAACCGAATGAGGAGGTGTTGTGCATGTCGCCACAAGAAATCAACCGTCGCCGCATTGCCGTGAAAACCGCAGACGCAATCAACAAAATCGAGGGCGCAGAGGTGTCAATCGACGCACGTATTCTCTCCGAGAAATGGGTAAGGGGCGAGTTGACCGGCGCACAAATGAAAGCCGCGCTAATAAGCAAACACACAAAGGTCAACGCTCGACAGGAACCGTTAATATGAGCGATGTATACCTTGATTCCGACAGCGGCGTTTTGCGAAACCTACTTGGCATCACTGACTCAGACGAATTGGATGTTGCCGAGGCAGAGCTATCTCGCGTGAACATGATGCTTCTGCATGATCAGGGGTTCCGTGAATTTTCAACCGCAGGGATGCGAACTATACACAAAGCGTTGTTCGGAGATGTCTACGATTGGGCCGGCGAGTTTCGCATAATCAACATCCAAAAGCGCAAACCGATTCTTGCAGGTGTGAGCGTTTGGTACTCGAATTCAGATGATATCGAACGAGATTTAGAAGCCTCGTGGGCATCAATCCACGACACCGATTGGAGTGGATTCGCGAAAGACGAATTTGTAAAACAGCTCGTAAGACAGTTCTCAACGCTTTGGAAAATCCACCCGTACCGCGAGGGCAACACTCGCTCAATTGTAATGATGCTCACATTTTTCGTGGAGCATCATGGTTTTTATCTTGACCAAGAGCTGCTCGCGGAGAGCGCGGGATATGTTCGGAATGCGTTTGTTATGGCGTCGATGGGCGGCTACGCGGAACCGAAGCATTTGGAGCGCATTCTGATGGATGCCATTTCCGTTGAGCCGATACTGTATCCCGAAGAAACGGACGAAATGGCGGTTGCGGACGAGAGACCAAACGCTGCGTACAGAAGCACGGAATACAAGCCTGTACCGCATGAATACCGCGAGGATGGACATGAAAAGCATTATAAACTTGAAAGCGATTGTCGAAGCGCTCTGCATGGTGAACGACGAGACCACCGCGTTTTACAACACCGAAACCGGCGCAATCGCATTCCAAAGCGAATACGATTCCTATGACGGCATCGACACGGAAGAGTTTGATGACGCGAAATATATCGCACTTCCGACACAGCGCGACATCGGCGAGTACGGCATGATGGAGCGATTCACCGAAACCGCGCAGGACGAGCGCAAGCGAGAGCCGCTCGAAGTCTCGCTCCAAGGTCGCGGAGTGTTTCGCAGATTCAAGGACACGCTGATTCGCATGGATTTGCAAACGGAGTGGTACGAATTCCGCGACGCGGCGTATGCCGAGATCGCGCGTGAGTGGTGTGAGCGGCACGGTTTGCAATATGAATCCGAGGATAAATAACACGATGCTTCATCGCGAATTGTGAAATCTTTTGTCCAATGCCGATGTGTCCACGCGAGTGGACCGAAACACACGAAAATGCGAAATTCGGACTTGCTTGTGCAACGGTAAATCTCCCGTATTTGCAGTGCCAAATGGGTCGTGGGTGCATCTATTTCGTTCAAACGTGCCACACCATAAACATAGTCGAACCCTCGCAGACGAAGTAAAGCTCGTCGGCGAGGGTTTTGGCTATGTTGTGTGGGAGTTGGCGTGTTTGAAGTGCCGTTGAATAACCGGTTTTTCGTTAGAGTGACGAAGTGGGTTCATTAACTTTGGTAATAAACCTCTTGCAATGACAGCATGGATAAGGTATAATTATTCAACACTGATAAGATGTAAACTGTGTTATTTGAATAATAATATCGGAGGTATGAAATGGGTGTCTATCTTGGTTATGTGAAAATCGTTGAACGCATTAATCCATTCTATAATTTCAAACCCACGCACAGAATTCATGATAATGTGTGTTACGAGCTCTCTGAACAAGAGCAAATTGCGTTACTCCCTGAGTCAGAGTATCTCGACATTAACTTCTCATACAATCTTTACAGCGGTGAGGATGCATTCATGAGAAACACCTTCGCGAACAAATCAATCTGGTGCCTCGACTTTCTGACCTCTGATTTGGAAGATAATATTAACTCGTACGGAGACCGAAACAGAACGGGTTACAGGGTTTCCGCACAAGACTTAGTGAAAGATGGGAAATTGTACCAAATTGATAGCATCGGATACTATCAAATAGTAAAAAGCAATAATGACTCAATTGACTTCACGAAAGACACTCGTATTACGGTTGACATTAAGGGCTTGAGTACAAACTCAAATGTTTTGTTAGAGTATAACGATATGTTCGTCGGCCCCTATGTGGTGAATTACAGGGATATAGACGATACATTTCTCGTATATCCGCAGGCGGCAGAGGGCAAATACGTGGTGTCTGGTTATGGAAAAAGGGATTGCATCGTACATACAATCAACGTCGCAGATAGCCATTATGACATAGAGGAGCTGCATTTCGTTGAGTTGAAAAGCACGGCGACTACTGCGTATATTGATATCATCACCGATGAAACACTGTTGGAGAGCTTCAAAGCCAGTCTTTCTGACGACATGGTTGGCGATGGCAGAATCTCCATACATGATACAGCACGGCTATTAGAGCACTACAATTCATCGGCACTTACGGGAAGCTCCGAACTGAAAGAGATTCAGAAAAAACGAATGAGTCGCCTTTCCGACATACTTGGCTCAGAAGCGGAGCTCGAAGATACACTTAGGCAGATATCGGAATCGTTGTGCGACTTAATAGTCAAGCACCAAAACTCCTCCGGCGTCAACGCCTTGATCGAAGAGATATTTGACAAGAACCCGGACCTCATTGACCGTCTGCAAGGCACAAGAATAATTAAAGACCAGATAAATGACCTCAAATGGCAACATGAGGAGCTGCAATCACAAGTATCAAAACTCACCGAGAAACGCGAGGAGCTACAAGAGCATTCGGACGAAACGAGCGAACAGCAGCACAAGCTGTTGCTAGAAACGGACGAACTCTATGTTGAGAAAAAGGCGGCGCTTGCGGACATAGTCGAAAGACTCGGCGTTGCAGACAGTATAGAAGCGATGCGAAACAAACGCGGAGAGTTGGAGAGCGATAACAAGTACCTCGAAACGCACAAGTCGCGTCTTGAGAACGATTCAAAGAACCTCGAAACCGAATTTCTTGATCGTGTAAATAACTACCACGACAAAATGGTCAGTATTTCGTTTGACGGGTTCATGGCGAACAAAATGCTTAGTGCCGCCGCGCAATGGGAAGCTAAGGAGACAGAGTACGACTACGAGACTGCCGTGGGTGCAACTAACGCGGTGGGTACTACCGCTCTTGAGCCGACAGAGCTTGTCCAGTACCTGTATGACACCGTGTGCCGCGTGCGTCCGCAGTATAGTAGGAACACTATTATTAACATTGCAATTTGCTTGACACAGGGATTCCTGACTGTTTTTTCCGGCGAACCCGGTAGCGGAAAAACTTCTATTTGCAATATAATGGCAGACGTTTTAGGTCTTAACAAAATTGGAACGTTAGCAGAGGAGGCGGTGCCGAGTTTACACGATTTAAGGCGATATGTTCCCGTTTCGGTTGAGCGCGGCTGGACGTCAAAACGCGATTTTATCGGGTACTTCAATCCTCTGTCAAAGAACTTTGACAAGACAAATCGGCGTGTGTACGATGCGCTCAAGCTACTAGATATTGAAAAGCGCACAAAATCGTCGAAGTATCCATTCTATATTTTGCTTGACGAGGCAAATCTCAGTCCAATGGAGTATTACTGGGCCGATTTTATGAATGTGTGTGATGAGTTGGACGAAAACAGTCAAATCAATCTCGGCGACAACAATGTCTTTGCGATTCCGGAGACACTGCACTTTGTTGCTACGATTAACAACGACCATACGACGGAGTCGCTTTCGCCGCGCTTAATAGACCGCACGTGGATAGTGACGCTTCCGCAGCAGGCTTCGGTGGTGGCAAGTGAAAAGTTAAACAATGACGATCTGCGCCCCATCCTTTGGGATGACCTGAAGCGGGCGTTTCTTCCGAAGCATGATGCGACGTTGGCAATGTCGCGAGAAGCGACGAATGTTTATGATTCACACTTGATTCCGCACTTTAAGAAGGAGCGCTTGATTGTTAGTCCTCGTGTTGACATCTCAATTAAGAAGTATTGCAACGTTGCATCGCAATGGCTTGAGGGAGATGGATACGGTGCTGACGCATCAATCGTCGCGCTGGATTATGCTCTGGCACAGAAAGTTTTACCAAAAATAACGGGCAGTGGCGACGGCTTCGGCAAATGGCTTGAAGAACTGCAAAGTATCTGTAATAGCAAGAACCTAAGTACCTCGGCAGACATTGTAAAGGATATCATAGATCGTGGTAACAGGCAGATGAAGTATTATCATTTTTTTAGGTAGCGGGTGGTCTCATGGGAAATTATGCGCTGGAAATTATGCCATATGGCAGACCGTCGTTTACAATTGACTTGGTAGAGGGAGTCCACAAGGGATTGCTATTTGACAGGATTGGAGAACTATCGAATAGCACGCAAAACATCTACTCAGATTCAGAGTACAAATTCCGTATAATATGTCCAAACATCGAGGATGTACAGGGTGTTAAATTCTACGTTAACGATGCCCTTGTGTCAACAGTTCACGAGAGTGGCAGAATTGTTTTTCAAAGCGGCAGGGAACGCGGCGATAGAGTCTTCCTTGATTGCTACGGATATACCGAAATTGATATTATGTTGCGATTATCCGACGGTGGTGAATTGCAGTTCCATTCTCAATATTTACCCATATTGGTGCGCAAAGGTGCGTTGAACGGTTCCGTTGATGCGATGGCAGAGTACGTGTACCTCCATCAAGAGGAGTTGTTGTTAGTGGGAGATGTAAAATCCAAGAACACCGCCGGTTTATCAGAGTACGGGCATGACAGCTTAGAGGCGAAAATTAGTCTTGCCGAGGAAATTGCATATATCTACGAGAGCAGTTACGGTTACTTTAAGACTAACAGTCGCTTCACGATTAAGAAGGTTGATGTTGTCACGCAACTTGAAAAAGTACAGTACATCACGCCAAAAACGCTTCAATACACGATTCAGCATCCGGCGCACCTGCGGCAAGTCAGCGGTACGGCGGGCATACGCGTTCACAACAAGATGTACCATCCCGCAATGACAATGACAACCCAGAACGCCTACTCGCAGGATACTGTTGAGAACCGCGTTGTTGTCGGGTTTATTAAGACGATGCTCTCGGCTACGGACACTATGCTCTCTGACATTGACGGGCTGCTCTTTCAGATTCCGAACTCAGATGTTCGAGAAAACGAATACGTCTACTCGCCAAATATTATCTTTGCGGGAACACGTAGACTTCTTGATCGAGGAAAGGAGAAGCTCGTAGTAATCCGTGATAAATTCAGTCAGCTTTTAACACTGTACAGCGTTGCAATGCAGTTAAATCCGACTAAGGTCAGCAGTAGCCCCGCGCCGACGGCGGTCTTTCTATCTGTGCCGCAGTACAACAGGGTTTTTATTCAAATTCGGCAGTGGTTCAACTACGGAGTTTACGAGTTTGGCCGCGAGCGCTTCATGTTTTCTTTCGTCAAGGTGTCGTACTTATACGAGTGTTACTTATTGGCGAAGTTCATAAACTACTTCAAGGAAAACGGTTTTTCATTGACGGAGGTCAAGAACTGCGCGTACCCAGTTTCGTCACGTTGGAAACACAAAAATACTGCCTGCAACAACACGTTCGTTTTCAACGGTGCGGCGCACATAGTCACTCTCTATTATCAGCCCGTGATTTTCGATACCGACAAGAGTTATGTGAACGGCGTCGGGCTGTATCGGAACAACACTCTTTCGCTCAGAAACGAATCGGGAAGTAGTGGGTACGGACATTACTACGTCCCTGACATTTTGATAAAAGTCGTATCAAGGGAGCATGAGCGTTATATCATTTGTGACGCAAAATTCAGCACACTGAAAACGGTTAGAGAGTACCACATCACGGATTTAGCATACAAATATTTGTTCTCCATAAGCCCAATCAGTAAAAATGATATAGTTTCTGGTTTATGCATAATTTACGGGCAATGCGAGGAAATGGATTTAGTGCGCTCGGTATATGATACGCAACTGGAGGGCGGTGAGATTTCGCCTTTCGCGGAGACTATGCCGTTAGTTGCGAACGTCAGCGAGGACGCCCATTATGATCGCATAAGGAAGCTGTTGCTTCCGCACTAAGTATGTGAGTTTTACATACTCAATGAGGATCTGCGAGAGTGATACTAAGGATTGCCCCTCGCTTGATTCAGTTTTCTCGCAAGCAATGGTTCCGCTGTCGCAGAACCCTCCTCGGGGCTTGTTGGGAGCATCTCCCAAACCCACTCGACCAACCCAAGATTGGGTTGGTCGTTAAGCATCACTTCGTTCCGCTGCTGCGTAACCCTGCGGGTCGCTATTTTTCTGAACAGCGCACTTATATTTATATACGCGGAATTGTACAGTGCAGAATTGCCCGAGAAGATACGGCGCGGTATCACGGAGAATGCACTGAAATGCAAATTCAATGGTGGCGGCTACTGCATTGACGAGGATATATATTTTCAACTCGACCCGCTAACATCGCCCGTCGTGCGCGGAGCGCTTGCGAAATACGCGGATGGTGGCACGGTTAAGGGGGTGACGCAGTGACTAAACGAAAGTGGTGTGACGAGTACGCTCGGCAAACCGATGACCAACAACGCGGTTGCGCTGATGCTCAAAAATCACACGTACATTGGCGAATACCCCCACGGCGAGTACATCATTCTCGGCGGTGTACCCGCGCTTATGGATGACGTAGCGTGGAATAGGATACAGGAACAGGAGCGTTTCGCGAAAAACAAGCGGATGCCGACGCATGTCAAAGCCGAGGACGAGTATATCCTCACTACGAAGCTATTCTGCGGAAAATGCGGCAACCTACTCGTCGGCGAAAGCGGTAGGCGTCGCACAGGCGTGGTTCATCGCTACTGCAAATGCTCGACCGCGAAGCGCAGGCACAAGTGTGGCTTAAAGGCAGTAAAGAAGCAATGGGGTTAGGATTTCGTGATTGCACAGGTGCTGAAAGCGCTTGCGAATGACAAACTTTTGGAACACATTGCGGACTTGATGCTTGAAGCGTGGAACCGTGACAACGGCGTAATCCCGCTTTTACGGCAACGGCTTGCATAAACGAAAAAATAGCTTGAAAATATGGTGAATGCCATAGCGCAGGGCATCGTGACACCATCCACCAAAAAGAAGAAACCGCCAATGGCGGTTTCTTCTTTTTGGGCTTGTCATCGCCGAGGGCGATTCCTCGCTCCCGTTAGTGATTACACCGACGCAAGCGCCGGCGACATCCTCGGTCGGATAAATCCTCCCTGCGGCAAATCTCATGTGCTACGCACATTCGATTTTGACGCCGCTTTCGCGGCGAACGGGGGCTAGTGCAGAGAGATGGACGGCGTGTTCGGACCACGCTACTCATACGGCATAGCCGTCTTAAAAAAACATAAGCCGAAATGGTTTCTTGACGAGAATGTCGGCGGGCTACGCAACGCAAACGATGGAAAAGCATTTCCTAAGATATTAGACGAAATGCGTGCGGCAGGGTACACGTTGACACCGCATTTATACAAATTTGAAGAATCCAGTGTACCACAAGCGCGCCACAGGATTATCATTGTCGGCGTCAGGGATGATCAAAATGTGATATTTAGAGTGCCGGCTTGTTACGAGTGCGAGACGACAACAGCTGCCGTACGGCCATAGGAACCCGCCGATTCCGAACACCTCACCCAACGACGAATTGACAAAACAATCCCCGACAGTGGTGCGCAGACTACAGCACATCGGACCCGGTGAAAATGCTTTTAACGCAGATCTGCCGGTAGATTTACGTTTGAATGTTGTGGGTGCGAGAATTAGCCAAATCTATAAGTGACTCGCCCCCCAAAGACCTGCGTATACAGTGACCGGGCGCGGTGGTGGCGGCACCCACATGAACTACTGGGAGGAACCTCGCGCGCTGACAAACCGAGAGCGAGACTGCAAACGTTTCCTGACGATTATCTATTCATGGGCTCAAAAGAGAGCGTACGCAAGCAAATTGGAATGGCGGTTCCGTGTGATGGCGCACGAGTTATTTTTGAAGCCATCCTTATGGCGTCTTGGCACATAAATGAGATTGCACGGCGAAAATTGGAGCCCATCCAAATAACATTGATTGTTGGAATGTGTGGTCACGGTGGCATTGGCACCGCTGTGCATGAAGGCTTTAATGAAATTGTTAATAGAAGTGGAACGGACAATCAATCCGACTTCCTGTGTCAGTATGTAACGGCAGGCGCACCCGTCGTCAATACTCGTCTCTATATTTGGGAGAAAAATGGAGTGCCTTTCCTCGCATACAGCGGTACGGTGGATTATACGCAAGGCGCTTTTTCCGATGTTCAAAGCGGAGATTTATTGTCATGTGCCACCGCCTTTGCATTGAGTTGTTTTAATGACATAGAGCCAAAAACGATGTACTGCACACATTCCGAGATTGAGGAAAACATACTAATACTACCGACGCACCCAATTCTAGAAGAGGCCGAATCAAATAATTTGGCCGTCCGCGGAGCGTGAGTGAGAAACATAACACTTTCCCTCTTGGTGCGGGGAGGAGAGATCGGAACGACATCGGGCTTGAACTGGGGGCAACGACTGGGCCGCGAACCCAATTAGGCATGCATTCCACTACCTGTAACCCATGTGCGTAGTGGGTTTTTCCCGATAGAAGGCCTTTCGAACAATGGAAATAATCCGCACTTCTCCGTTTTGACCGACGATGGCGTTCACCTAATATTGCGGGTTGAGCAACAGAATAATAAAGCAATCACAACACCGTTGAACAACTCTCTGATTGGTGAATACTTCCGCAACCGCATAGGTTTGCCAAACAGAGGCTATGTCACTCGCCGTGATTTAGAAAACTATGGGCGTACGGATGTTGCGTTTTATAAGCTCGACAAGCCCCACTTGGTATAGGGTGTCGCGATTTGCTACACCCTATCCGATTTTTGTGTTGTCAACATTCACTCCATATCAAAAAAATGTGATGCTTTAACTCCTGTTCGGAGGGGTTAGGTGTAATCACATTAACCTCTCTGTTTTGGCTCTGAAAAAGCCTTATAAATCAAGGTTTTCAGAAGCCTAATTCGTCACGCATTAGCTCATGGTTTTGAAGATGAATGACGACTTATATTTAATGGGACTCTCCACCTGACACGAGTTGAACTCGTGTCAGGTAATCAACAAAGGGGAAGTCTGTAATGTTATATGTGCTACCTATGAGCAGATTTTTTCTGCAAAGAAAAAGCACTTCAATCAAGAAATGCCCTGTCGGTTTTGCTGTTATATACATTCGTCTGCTGGCTGTCTATCGTATGATTTTGTTTTTGCTGGTTGCTCTCTTATTAACACTGTCCATTTAGTCGGGGGTTTTACTTATTGTGGTGTTTCATACGGCTTTTCGAAGCTTTTGCCTCTTCTGCATGGCTGGTTTTTACTTTAGTTCCTCTGGCTGTTTTTTTGCTTGACAAATACATTTTCGGCGGCAAGAGCGGCACCCTTGCTCTACATTTGCCCGACGCGCCGCTAACACGCGCCACCCCGCCCTCCGTCAGCCGCCGAAAACCCAGTCCTCGCCCTCGTCCAAACCCCACGCGCGGAAAACCTCGTTGTAAAACGGTGGCCGCGCAAAGTCATATTTCATTTCCATCGTCAGCGAATCGTTGTTCATACCCATCGCGAGCTGTGCGCGTGCGCCGTCGATAAACTCTGCAATTTTCGGTGCGGGAACGCTGAAAATAATCGTATTCTCCTCCGTCAGCGCGCGTTCGTACTCCCCGGGGTCGGGCAGCGTTATGCGGTAATCGCCGTCGAGTAGCGACGGTATCACCGAGTACAGGCACGAATCCAGCGCGTCGAACTCACTGTGCAGCAGCTTACCCGTTTGCGACTTCACGGCGCGCAGAATCGTACGCAGCTGCGCGTTGTCGCAGTAAATCAGCCACAAATCAGCCTCAAAATCAGCGCGACTGAGCGGCGCGGTCAGTATTCCCTCGTATTTGCCGAGCGGCAGCTTCGGGAACGACGCGACGAACTCGCGCGCCGCGACCTCGTCCTTGATGCCGATTACGCTGCAAATCGTATCAAAGCCCGGGTCGCTCGGGCTTTCGCACTTGACGTGCCCGTAGGCGAGAATAGGGTTCCAGCACCAGTGGTCCTCGCGGCGCATGTATACAATCTTGCGGTTTCGGCGCGACAGAGCGAACGCCTGACACAGCGCAAGGTGTACGCCGTCGCTCTCACGCGGGCGGTACGCATCACGAGGCACGTCGCCGCCATACTCAATCATCTTCAGTGCAATCGGCTCGCAACGCAAACCGAGCAGTTCGTTTATCGTTTGCAAATGCTCCGTATTTCTCGTTTTTGTGTCCATATTTATGACCATACCTTTCCTTTTGTTTCTATTGACCCTCGCGACGCTTCGTGCGTTTCGGCTTAGGCTTCTGCCGCGATTGCGATGACTTTTTCGCGCCGCCCTGCGGCGCAACGCCGCGCTTACCGTCCGATTTTGCCGCGTCACGCGGCTTATCCATGCGCGATTTCGCGTCCTGTTTCTGCGTATTCGACGGTTTACGTGCGTCCAAAGGACGCACTAAACAGTGCTTGCCGAAGCCGATGAGGTCCTCGCGCTCAGCCGCTCGCAGCGCCTCAATGACGACGTGACGCTTTTCCGGCCGCCGCCACTGCAAAAGCGCGCGTTGCTGCGATTTTTCGCGCACCGAGGTCGGCACGTATACGGGCTTCATCGTGCGCGGGTCGATGCCCGTGTAGTACATGCATGTCGAGAGTGTGCCGGGCGTGGGGTAAAAGTCCTGCACCTGCTCCGGCTGTCTCCCCGTGTGGTTGAGGTAGACCGCTAACTCCACCGCGTCCGCGAGCGTTGAGCCGGGATGCGACGAGATTAGATACGGCACCAAAAACTGCTGCTTGCTGTACCGCTCGTTCAGGCGCGTGTATTTATCCATGAATCGGTTGTAGACCGCATTCGGCGGCTTGCCCATGTAATCAAGCACGCCGTCGATGCAGTGCTCGGGCGCAACCTTCAACTGCCCCGAGATATGATTTTTCACCATCTCGGGGAAAAACTCGCCCTTTGGGTCTTGCAGCAGATAATCGAAGCGAATGCCGCTGCGGATAAATACCTTTTTCACGCCGTCAATCGCCGCCAATTTGCGCAGTAACAGCAGGTAATCCGTGTGGTCGGCGTCGAGATTCACGCACGGCGACGGCGTGAGGCAGTTTTTCCCGACGCACATGCCGTTTTTGAGCTGCTGTTTGCACGACGGACGGCGAAAATTCGCCGTCGGGCCGCCGACATCGTGAATGTAGCCCTTGAAGTCGGGCAGTTTTGTCAGCTCCGTCACCTCGCGTACGAGCGACGCGTGACTGCGCGAGGTCACCATGCGCCCTTGATGGAATGCCAACGAGCAAAAATTACACGCGCCGAAGCACCCGCGATTGTGAATAACCGAGAATTTGACCTCCTCAATCGATGGAACGCCGCCGAGCACGTCGTAGCTCGGGTGCGGAGCGCGACAGTACGGTAACTCCGAAACACGGTCAAATTCCTCCGTTGTCAGCGGCATCGCGGGAGGGTTTACGACGAGCAAACGCTCACCGACGCGCTGCGCCACGGCGCGTCCGCGCACGGGGTCGTGCTCATCGTACTGCATCATGTTTGCCGCCGCGTACGCGCGCTTGTCCGCAACGACGTCCTCAAATGACGCGCACTCCACGAGCGGAAACGCGGCGTTTTCCGCGCTTTTCGCGATATACGCTGTCCCTCGCACATCCGTCAAGTCCGCGACAGGCTCAGCTTTGCTGAGTCTGCGCACAATCTCTCGCGTCGCCGTCTCGCCCATGCCGTACGTCAGCAAATCCGCCTTTGCATCGAAAATCAGCGGTCGGCGCACCTTGTCCTCCCAGTAATCGTAGTGCGCGAACCGCCGCAGAGACGCTTCCAAACCGCCGACGATTACGGGCGTGTCGCCGAACGCCTCGCGCGCGCGGAGCGCGTACGTGATGCTCGCGCGGTCGGGGCGCAGCCCCGCCTTTTTGGCGGGCGAATAAAAGTCCTCACTACGCGTTTTCTTCGCCGCAGTATATTTAGCCACCATGGAGTCGAGGTTGCCCGCGCCAACAAGCACGGCGTAGCGCGGCTTGCCCATCGCGGCGAAGTCCGCTGCGTCCGTCCACCTCGGCTGCGCCAAAATCGCTACGCGGTAGCCATCCGCCTCAAGCGTGCGCGCGATTACAGCCGCGCCGAAGCTCGGGTGGTCAACGTACGCGTCGCCCGTGACGACGAGCACATCGTAATAATACCAGCCGCGCGCGACCATGTCCTCGCGTGAAATCGGCAAAAACTCTCTAAACTCCATAGATATGATCATTCCTTTCCCTATTCGGGAATTGCTTCGGTTTCGGGAATTTATTCCCGAAATTCTTCCGTTCGCTCTTGGAAGAAAGAAGCAAAACCGTAGTTTGAAAGATTTGTCTTTCAAACTTGCACCTCAAAGCTCATAAAACGACCCAAATGTCGTCGAAGTGTGTATTGCGTCTGTTAGTCTATCACATTTACGCAGAAAGCACAAGAAACACATTGCAAATACAACCTATTCGTGGTAGAATACCACATTATAATGCTCCGTATGTCAGATTTGTCAAATAGCGATAAATAATTATACAAGATTTAGTGTATAATTTCTCTTGCAATTGCGAAAAAACAGGCGTATAGTAGCAGAATAGTGGTAAGCGGGTTTTACGCTCGTCATAATAAATAAAACAAAGGAGTTTGGTTTTTATGTTAAAGAGCAGTTATTTGCAGAAGGTCTACGACACCGTGCTTGCGCGTAACGCGGGCGAGGCTGAGTTTTTGCAGGCAGTTTCCGAGGTTATGGAGAGCCTTGACCTCATCGTCGACAAGCATCCGGAGTACGAGGCAAACGGCATCGTCGAATCGTTCGTAGAGCCGGAGCGTTTCGTTCAGTTCCGCGTCGCGTGGACGGACGATAGCGGCAAGGTGCAGGTCAACCGCGGCTTCCGCGTTCAGTTCAACTCCGCAATCGGACCTTACAAGGGCGGCCTGCGCTTCCATCCGTCCGTCAGTGCGTCCGTCGTAAAGTTCCTCGGCTTTGAGCAGATTCTCAAGAACAGCCTCACGACGCTCCCCATGGGCGGCGGCAAGGGCGGCTCCGACTTCGACCCGAAGGGCAAGTCCGACGCAGAGGTTATGCGCTTCTGCCAAGCGTTTATGAGTGAGCTTTCGCGCCACATCGGCCAGTTCACCGACGTNCCCGCCGGTGATATCGGCGTCGGCGCACGCGAGGTCGGCTACCTGTTCGGCCAGTACAAGAAGATTCAGAACCGCTTCGACGGTGGCGTTCTCACCGGTAAGGGTCTCACCTTCGGCGGCTCGCTCGCCCGCACCGAGGCAACGGGCTACGGCCTGTGCTACTTCACGCAGGAGCTCCTCAAATGCATGAAGAACGACAGCTTTGCAGGTAAAACGGTCGTCATCTCCGGTAGCGGCAACGTCGCCATCTTCGCCAACGAAAAGGCGACGCAGCTCGGCGCAAAGGTCGTTGCAATGAGCGACTCCGTCGGTTACATCTACGACCCGAACGGCATCAACCTTGACCTCGTCAAGGACATCAAACTCAACCGCCGCGCACGCATCAGCGTCTACGCGGACGAGGTTGCGGGCGCGACGTACACCGTCGGATGCAACAACATCTGGGACACGAAGTGCGACATCGCGCTCCCGTGCGCCACGCAAAACGAGATTGACACCGACAGCGCGAAGAAGCTCATCGCCAACGGCGTTTCCGTTGTCGTTGAGGGCGCGAACATGCCATGCACGCTTGAGGCGACTAAGGCGTTTCAGGATGCAGGCATCCCGTTTGGCCCGTCCAAGGCGGCAAACGCGGGCGGCGTCGCCGTCAGCGGTCTTGAGATGACGCAAAACAGCATGCGCATTGCGTGGACTTTCGAGGAAGTTGACCAGCGTTTGCAGGACATCATGGTCAACATCTTCCACAACGCTTACGACGCGTCCAAGCAGTGCGACGCAGAGGGCAACCTCGTCGTCGGCGCCAACGTCGCGGGCTTCCTGAAGGTTGCAACGGCAATGCTCGCGCAGGGCGTGGTGTAGGCGCAAAAACGAAGTTTTTGCACCTAACATAAGTACATGAAGAACCCACTCATCATTTCAGGGAGTGGGTTCGTTTTTTGCGACATGGTGCGCAATGGCTCGCGTTATGAGCCGCTATTCCCCTCCACGGCGAACACGTTTCCCGAAAACGGTTATTGCAATCGCGCCGAAATGCGGTAGAATAGTTGCATAAGGCATTCGACGGCGCGGCGACGCGCGTTTTACAAAACAAATTTATGGAGGACAGCGTATGCAAATTTATTTCGGTGAAAACCTAAAGCGCCTGCGCCGCGAGCGCGATTTGACGCAGGAGGACGTGGCGCAATTCCTGAACACGACGTTCCAAACCATCTCCAAGTGGGAGCGCGGCGAGACGATGCCCGACATTGCCGTGCTGCCCGCACTCGCGCGGTACTTTGAGACGACTACGGACGACCTCCTCGGCGTTGCGAAGTTAGACGAGGAAGCGAAGATGGAGGAGTATTACAAGCTACAAAGAGTGTACGGCAACAACGGTCAATTAGAGGAAGCACTTGCCATGTGGCGCGAGGCATACGCGCAGTTTCCGCATAACAACAGTGTGCGAAGCAATTTGATGAGTGCGCTGTATTTGCTGTATAATCATGACGACAAGGAGAACGACGCAACTGAGATTCTTATGCACGCCAACGCGCTCCTCAATGACAACGACGAAATGTACAAGAATAGTGCGATTCAAGTTCTATGTTATATTTACACCTCGATGGGAAACTTGGAAGAAGCGGAAAAATACGCAATGATGGCTCCGTATTACGTGAACATGCAATTGGATTTGCTTGAGCGCGTGTACAAGGGCGAGAAATTGGCGGAGCTTACGCAACAAAACATCGTTTGTCGTCTTGACAAAATGACTATATCTGTAGATTATCTCACGAGGGCGAGAAAAGACGACACCGACTACTGTATTCAAGTAAACGAAGCCTTCGCAAAGGTGTTTGAAACGGTGTTTGCGGACGGTGATTTCGGTTTCTATCACCTCAGAGTGCGGGATCTTTATCGGCGGCTTACTTACCTGTATGCAAAATCTCGAAACACCGCCGAAACGCTCCGTTGCATAAAATCAGCGCGTCATCACGCACATGTGTGGGATACCGCCGTGACGCACACGCTCACCGCGCCACTCGTGAACACGGTCGTGTTTGACATCACGCAATATTCGACTACCGACCCCGATGCCCGCAGCTCCGACAAGACAGATTGGCTCAACGCCGACGTCTACGACTTCCTCCGCGACACGCCGGA